>WNGK01001454.1_pt1 | contig 29370 bp, 28 predicted proteins | sample 5400601 | NCBI WGS metagenome assembly WNGK01 (sample SAMN13153376, study PRJNA577476) | soil metagenome | isolation source: 60 cm soil or saprolite under Garry oak tree replicate 1 | place: USA:California | collected 2016-06-15
GCCCCAGAGCCAGCACTCGTCGCGGCCACCTTATGAACCACCTCAGGTGGTCCGACTTAAGGCGCGCCCCAACTTTCCTTGTGATCCGCGTCGTAAAAGATCACACGCGGGGAAGTTCCGCCGGCAATTCCGATCCACGCCCTCTCTTTTTCGTTGGCGTCGTAGAAGCCTACGCCCGATTCCTTGCCGTTGCCGGATTGACCAAGCCATGCTCGCAATTTGCCGGAGTCGTCGTTGACACTTAGCCTCATCGTACCATTTGCGAGAATCCCGAGCCGTGATCGTTCTTTGTTATTCTGGTCGTAGAGGCCCAGGCCAACCTCTGTTCCTTTGCCCCATAGTCCGAGCCACACCCTTTCTTTGCCTGTCGACATATCCTTAATACTCACGCCTGGCAGTCCATTGGCGTCAGGCCCCAGCGTAGCCATTGTGCGGCCGGACTGATCAACCAGGGTGAACTTTTCAGCCTGAAGAACATTCGCAGGTCGCGCTCCGATGACGACCAGCAAGCCGACAATCAATAGAACCAGCAGCGCGCCGATTCTAAAGCGGCGGTTCTGCCGTTCCAGCTTCTCCAAACGCTGCACTAAGAGTTGATGATCCGTAGACGAGTTCATTTCATTGCCTCCCTTTTTGTTTTCTATTGTTTCCGAGTCATCATGGCGATTCACAAGCTCGGTCTAAAGTTTCTTGCGCTTGAGAAATACGGATTTCAGCCACCCTGAGAACCACCTCAGGGTGGTGCGAAAAAAGCCGTGCTTAGGGGGACCTTCGCCTTCGGAAGTCTTTGCTTCCGCTTCGAGCGCGGTGAAGAATTGCGAAGCCATCATCTTTGCGGTGCCCTGAAGCATGCGCTGGCCTACCCCGGCAATCGTTCCGCCAACCTGAATCTCGCCAACATACTGGATGATCGTTACTCCGTCTAGTTCTGCGAGATCGAGATCGCCCGAGCCTTTCAGAAATCCAGGCGTACCTTTTCCGTCGACGACAAGGCGATAATGTTCTGGAGGTCGCATGTCCTCAAGCATCACGTTGCCGTTGAAGACCCCTTTGATTGAGCCGACACCCGCGCGGATCGTTGCGGCGTAGGCGTTGTCGCCCGTTTTCTCCAGACGCTCGCAACCGGGAATGCAGCGCTGTAAGACCTGCGGGTCAACTAGCGATTGATAGACGCGCTGGCGCGAGGCGTGGAGTTGGTGGGTGCCTTCGAGTTTCATGGAAGAACTGTTTCGAGTTTAGAGTTCAGAGTCTCGAGTTCCATTGGCGAACGCAGCTAAAGTTCGGCGTAAGACTCAGCATTCGAATCCGCAAACTTGAAACCCGAAAGTTGAAACTTTATCCGGCTCGTCCGGTGGCGTTCGCAATCGCGCGCCGTGTGTGAACCTGCGCAAGATGACGACGATACTCATCGGAGGCGTAGAGATCGGAATTCGCATCAACACCGTCAACTGCGTGTGACGCAGCTTCCGCGATGGTTTGATCGTTGAGCTTTCTGCCGCTGAGCAACGCTTCAACGCCAAGCGCTCGGTAGGCTTTCGAGGCCACGCCAGTTATACCCACCCCTGCCGACGCACACGCGCCGTCAACTCCCAGATTGAGCGTTACAGCAACGCCGACAACTGCAAATCCTGAAGCAGGATGATGGACCTTCTGGTAGGCTTGACCAACGCTACCCTGTGGCGTGGTGATACGAATCTCGCGCAGAATCTCGCCGGGCTCAAGCGCGGTTGTTAGCAGATCGACAAAGAAATCATCCGCCTTTATCACTCGTTCACCATTCGTGCCGACTGCAACCAGCTCGGCCCTGAGCGCGATGATTGCCGCTGGCCAGTCGCCCGCCGGATCGGAATGCGCGAGGCTGCCGCCAATCGTACCCTTGTTGCGGACCTGGACGTCGCCGATACTTGCTGCGCATTCCGGCAGCAATGGGCAAACCCTCTTGAGCAGCTCCGACGACTCGATCTGGTAGTGCGTCGTCATCGCGCCGATGCGAATCTGGCCGCCTTCTTCGCGAATGTAGGAAAGATCTTTGATGCGGCCAATATCGACGACCAACTGCGGTTGCGCGAGTCGCAACTTCATCGCGGGAATTAGGCTGTGCCCGCCCGCAAGTATCTTTGCGTCGTCGCGATGTTGCGCAAGCAAAGAGACCGCCTCATCGAGCGTCTTCGGCGACTGGTAATCAAATTGTGCAGGAATCATTTCTTAGTCTCCTGTAGGGGCGGACCTGTGTGTCCGCCCTCAGCGGTTTAGGGCAAGTTGTCACCTTGCGCAGCCAAGCGCAACTTATCAAGTTGCGTTACAAAGCGGGCGGACACACAGGTCCGCCCCTATTGGCGCTCAATTATCCGCCAAACAGTTTCCGGCCGCACAGGCATATCGAGATGCTTCACGCCCAACGGCGCCAGCGCGTCGACGATGGCGCCGACGATCGCCGGCGTCGCGCCGATCGTTCCCGCTTCGCCGACGCCTTTGACGCCGAGCGGATTAACGGGCGACGGCGTCTCGGTGCGATCCAACTCCATCCACGGAATTTGCGATGCCTTTGGCAGCGCGTAATCCATCAGAGTGCCGGTCACGAGCTGTCCCTGGTCGTCGTAGACCACTTCTTCGTATAGCGCCTGGCCGATCGATTGCACAATGCCACCGTGAAGCTGGCCATCAACCAGCATCGGATTGATCACCTTGCCGCAATCGTCAACTGCGACATAGCGAAGAAACTTCAGATCACCCGTTTCGCGATCGATTTCGACAGCGACAATGTGCGTACCGAATGGGAAAGTAAAATTCTTTGGTTCGAAGAAATACGTGGCTGAAAGTCCAGGTTCCGTATCCGGGGGCAGTTCTTTCGCCAAGTGCGCGGCGAGCGCGACGTCCTGAATCGTAATGCTCGACCTGCCGTTGGTCTGTGGTTTGGGTAATGCGCCCCCCGGCGCTTCGCCGATAGGCACAACAGGTTCGGAAATCTCGCCGGCCGCAGCGGCCTTAGCTGCCGCCACAGAATATCGCCCACCCTCGAACGCAAGTCTTGAAGCATCGGCTTGGAGCAGATGCGCGGCAATTTTGTTCGCTTTTTCTTTGAGTTTCTGAATTGCCACCAGGACCGCCGTGCCACCAACCGCGGTCGCGCGACTGCCAAACGTGCCGATGCCGTATTGCACGATTCCGGTGTCGCCGTGAATGACGTTTATGTCGTTTAGATCTACGCCCAGTTCATCAGCCGCAATTTGCGCGAATGAAGTTTCCTGGCCCTGGCCATGCGGCGATGCTCCGGTCATGATGGTCACTTTGCCAGTCGGCTCGATGCGCACGGTGGCGCTCTCCCAGCCGCCGGCGGGCATCGCCTGCGATGGACCGAGCGCGCAGATTTCCACGTAAGTCGAAATGCCGATACCCACAAGCCGACCTTCGTTTCGGGCTTTCTTCTGCTCTTCGCGCAACTTTGCGTAGCCGATAATTCCCTGCGCCTTATTCAAAGCAGCTTCATAGTCGCCACTGTCATAATCGAGACCAGTGGCCGTGTGAAACGGAAATTCATTTGCCGCAGGGAAGTTTTTCCTTCTCACTTCAGCCGGATCGATGCCGAGTTCCGCCGCCACCAGATCCATTGCGCGCTCGACGACGTAGGTTGCTTCCGGACGGCCCGCGCCGCGATAAGCATCCGTGGCCATCTTGTTTGTGAAGCAACCAGTAACGTTGATCTGAATCGCGGGAATCTTGTACGCACCGGACAGCATCAGTCCGGTCAACGTTGGGATCGCAGGAGTCAGCAATTGATGATAAGCGCCGAGGTCGGCGAACACTTTGTAACGAAGGCCGGTGACAGCGCCGTCGTTCTTGCAACCGATTTCGATATAGCCAACTTGCCCGCGACCGTGAATTGTGGCCTGCATGTTTTCTCGCCGCGTCTCGATCCATTTAACCGGCTTGCCAAGTTGCATGGAGATCCAGCCCAGCAGTGCTTCTTCGGCGTACACATTAAGTTTCGAGCCGAAGCCGCCGCCCACTTCGGGTGTAATCACGCGCAGCTTGTTTTCGGGAATGCCGATCATCAATGCGAGTTGCGTACGAAGCAGATGTGGTATCTGCGTTGATGACCAAATCGTTAGCTCTTCTTCACCGGGAAAATAGCGAGCCAGCACACCACGCGGCTCCATTGCTACGGGCGCCAGCCGCTGGTGAATGACTCGCTGTTTGATCACGCGATCGGCTGATGCAAGTGCCGCCTCGATGTCACCCTCGCCGGCAGTCAACTTATAAGCGACGTTGTCGCCGAAGCTTTCGTGAATTACGGTCCCGCCTTTGGCAGCTTCTTCAACATCGACTACGGCAGGCAGGTCTTCATAATCAACCAGGACGAGATCAGTCGCGTCGCGCGCGGCGTATCGATCGGTGGCCACGACTGCGGCGATGGGATGCCCAACAAAAAACACTTTGTCTTTCGCGAGTACACGATAGTCAGGCACTTTGAGATCCGGCAGCGCGCTTGCGCAGGGCACGGGGCCAATCTTGTCAGCCACATCTTTGCCAGTGTAAACGGCCACGACACCCGGCGCCTTCAACGCTGCGCTCGGGTCGATGTTATTGATACGCGCGTGCGCATACACCGAGCGCACAAACGACACGTAAAGAGTATCCGGCAGTTTGATATCATCGACGTAGTGCGCAAGACCTTTGATCAGTCGCGGGTCTTCGGTGCGCTTAACCCTTTGTCCAACGTATCTCTTAGGCATGAAGATTCTCCTTGCTGAGCTCACCAGTGCCAGACCTGATCGTGCTGGTCCATCAGCCCGGCCACATCGCGCTGACTGACCATTTGTACTCCGGGTACGCAGCTGGCAGCATCAATCCCACGCTCGGCCAGATCGTCCTGGACTGCGTAAACTCGCACACCCTTCTCCAGGAGCTTGCCAATGTCTTCGGTCGGTTGAGCGGGGTGATTGATGCCGACATTGCCGATGGCGAGAGGAGGACACGCCTGCCTGGCAAGATAGTTGACCGCGTTGCCGCGCAGCAGCACGTTCAAGTCCGCGCCGGCGTTCTTCAGGTTGCGGCTCAGCCACAGGATCGTGTCGTCCTGTTCTTCCAAAGTGGCGCGGTACGCCGACTCAACTATGTTCAAGATTTTCATCGCCTTCCTCCTCCAATCAAGCCTGCGAGCGGAGCTACTTGGTCGGAATCACGAGCGTGTTTGTCGACTCGTTAGCCATCTTCAGAAAGTCGGCCGGGCTGCCGCGCTTCACGCCGTCAACGACGCTGGTCGCGCCGCGCTCGTCAACGCACAGCCCGCAGTTGACCCAGGTAAGCAGTGGATTGTCCTTGCCGAGTTCGAGTACCGAGCTCACGAAGGCCTTGGTGTTCGGGTGATCCTCCTCTTCGAGCGTCGTGCCCTTGACCGGGTTGGCATGCTGCGCCTGATCTTTGATCGGCAGGCAGACCGCGCCCTCGTAGGCGAACACGTTGACGTTGATGCCCTTTTGCAGCGCGGCGGCGATCAAACGAAACGCCGTTGTCGAATTAGCCGACTCGTAGGGCGGATCCATCAGAGCGATTGTCAGTGTTTTCTCAGCCATGATTTGCCTCCATCAATGCCAAATGGCCTTGGTGCCCTCCGCGACGAGCAGGTCCACAAGCGCCTCAACGCTCGACTCCTTAACGGCAGGATGCAGCACAGATGCTTCGATGCCTCGCTCGGACAGTGAGAAATTGTCAGCCAACAGTATCACGTCGGCTTCGGCGAGCTGTGATAAATAATTTGAGCGCGCATTCTTTCGCGCGGCCAGAACGCCGTTCTGCACCAGGAAGACCACGACGTCATTGCCGAGCCGACGAAGCCCGCCGGCCGATTCAGCCACAAAGTCTGTGTCGCGCGACTCGAAAGGATCACGCGACTCGATGAACACATAGTTAGCCATAGGCTCGACTCCTTTAGCCGAAGCTAGTCTCCTGAAACCGCTTGTCTCTTAGCAGCGTATTGCACGGCCTCGACTATATGCTGATAGCCAGTGCAGCGGCACAAGTTTCCTTCCAGTCCATGCCGAATCTCTTCCTGGGAGGGACTAGGATTGCGTTCGAGGATTTGCGCCCCGGCAATGATCATTCCGGGCGTGCAGTAACCGCATTGCAGGCCATGTTGCTCCCAAAAGCCTTCTTGCACGGGATGGAGGTCGCCGTTCTTCGCCAAACCCTCGATCGTGGTGATGTTGGCACCGTCCGCCTGGACCGCGAACATCGTGCACGACTTTACCGCCTGCCCGTCTAACAAGACTGTGCAAGCGCCGCAGAGAGAAGTCTCACAACCGATGTGTGTTCCGGTCAGATTGAGAACGTCCCTCAGATAATGAACCAGCAGCAAACGCGGCTCGACTTCGTGCTGTTGGGTCACACCATTCACGTTGATACTGATAGCCTTTTTCATGAGCTACCTCGCTTCATCAGATTAAATTGTGCAGACGATTGTTACTGCGGTGTTTCTAAGCCAGTTTTGGAGGAAAGTCAATGGCTATTAGTCCGGCAAACTTCAGTTTGTCGATCGCGGGGGCATGGCTCATGTCAAACCAGAGTTGCAACCCACGACATCGACAAACTGAAGTTTGTCGGACTTTTTGCGCGCGTTGCTAAACAGTTGCCTTATGAATCTGCCGCTTTAGCCGATGAATTGTGCGCCGCACTGTCTTAAGCTGAGCGTGATCGTGGGCCGTCAAGGCCTCGTCGCGTTTCTTCTTTAGTTCGCGTATACGAGATTTGATTGCTGCTTTGTCGACACCGACAACCTCATGGTGCTCGTGCTGGATGCCTAGCGCTTTTGAGATTGCCACCAGCAAGTGCTCTTTGTTCAACTGCGTATAGCCCTGCACGGCTTCGTGCTCGATTCCTTTGGCGATCTCGCGCAGCTCAATGACGGTCTTGTGCTTTAACTGTTCAAAGGTGTATTCCATTATTTTTTCGTCTCCTCGAAAGTCTAACGATGTTAGTTAGATAATCCATTTCGCGCAGAATGTGAAGCCGCCGCCTCAAAGATCTGACTCAGGTGATGCTGTAAGTGTTGAATGTAGTCGCGCATGAAGTATTCGAGAGTGACCGTTTCGCTTTCGCTCACTGTTCGCCAGGCGAGCTGATGAAGATTGTGCCTGGTTCGCGGCTTGGTTAGCGTTTGCTCAGGCACGTTGGACATCAGATGCAGCAGATGCAGATTGTAATGCCGCCAAAGCTGGACGAGCTGCGACCAGGTTTCGTCTTTATACCGTTGCACGCGCACCCAGTCGTCCTGTTGATATCCCGGAAAGACGAGATCGTCCGTGAACTGCGCGCGTACGAACCGCTGGTGATTGTTGGAGGCTGAATCGATTAGATGCCCAATGATTTCTCTAGGTGACCACTTGCCGGCGGCTCGAGGTTTCTCACTTTGCTGTTCAGAGATCAGCATTAGCCGCTCAGCCGCCCTTTCTACTGTTTGTCGAAACTCGTCGAGGCAAAGTTTGTAACGACTCATCATTTGTAAGTTACTTCTGCGGCGGAACGGGACTCGCTCGCAGCTCCTCTATTTCTTTAAGAATGCCCGCCACCAAAGCCTTAGTCACCTTTTCGCCTTTCGCTCGGGTGGCCAGCGTCGGATCGCCCCAACTGCCGGTTGGCGAATACGTTCCATTGCCATTCGGGTCTCGCGTCAGCGGGCCGGGTTTGTTCGGATGATAATCCTTCACGGCTTTCTTCATGTTGACGGAGGCCGGCGCCATATAAAGCATCATCGAAGTCTCGATCTCGTCCGCGTGAGTGCCGCCTTCTTCCTGCCTGATTGTTTTCTCGACAGGCTCCGTAATCTTGAGGTCTGTATATCGCAAAAGAATGCCGTCGGCTGCCAACAGATCCGCGGCCGGCTTCAAGGCCCTTAAGGTCGAGATGCCGGTGTTAAGAACATAGAAACGGCGCGGTCCATAGCGAGCCACGCTCCGGCAAATGTCCACGATTAAATCGCGCGCTGTTTCCAGTCGCAGCGAAGTAGAACCCGGATATTCGAGAAAAGCCGGATAGAAACTGTAGTTGATGGTCGGCGCGATCACGACATTTGATTGCTCAAGGACGCGCTGCTTCAAATACTCGGCCATGAGAAAATCATTCTTCAGTTTCAGATGCGGTCCGTGCTCCTTGCTCTCAGCGCCCAGTGGTATGACGACGACAGTGTCGGGAGTAAGTATCTTCTCCGCTTCAATCCAGGTGAGGTCTTTGAGCAGGATTCCCTTTATCTGCGACTGCCTTTTTGCCTGGCCTGGTGTGATCGACACCATCGCAAAAAACAAAAGGGGAATTAGAAAGATCCTTTTCATCTGGGGTCCTTTCAATCAAGTCGCTTCTTCAACGGCTTTGCTGAATGAAGTACTGTTTGAGGTTACTCGTAACTCAATGCGTCCACCGCATCCTGGCGCGCGGCGCGCACGGCGGGGTATAAGGCGCCGATAGTTCCGCCAAGCAGTCCTACCAGGAACGCAACGGCGATCCAGCGTGGCTCGATCTCTATGGTCAATGAGGTTGCGCGCATAATTAGAAAACGAGCGCCCAGCGTGAGCAAAACGCCTGCGATCACGCCGATGAGGCTGACGGCGATCGCCTCCTGCTCAATCACCCAGGCGATTTTCGGTTTGGACATACCCAGTGCTTTAAGGACACCGATCTGGCGGGTGCGCTCAGTGACTGTGGTGTACATGGCCAGCAGAATGACAAGCATACTGATCGCCGCGGCGACGCCGACGACAACCTTGAGGAAGACGTTTAGAGCAGGCACGCCTGAGGCGTAAAGCTCGGGCAGATCACGCGTGAAGATCAACTGATCGTCTGGGAATTTCTCCTTGATTCGTGCGGCGACTTCATCCTGTTTAGCTGGATCGACGCAACCGACAAAAATCGCCGAGCAATGGTCTGGGCTACCCAGGTGTTCCTGCATCGTCGACAGCGGAATCTTGATGCGCGCGCCACCCGGCGGTTCATAGATTCCGATCACCGTAAAAGGCCGTTCAAAAACCTGCACGGTCGAACCAATCCGCGCCTGACGTTCTTTGATCCAGACGGGATCGACAATCGCCTGATCTCCGTTCGTGAGCTTCGAGCCCTCTTTGATCCTGATTCCCGTGAGGGTGGAGTACTCGTCAAAAGAGATGCCGTCGACAAAACGCATTCCGAATCCGCCGTCACTCTTATCGAGCGCCTGGCCTATCGGCACCGCGGCGCGAACACCTTCGACGCGCGCAATCTCTTGCGCATGCGCGACCGGCAAAACGAAGGCTTCTGTGCCGCCAAGACCGATTGTCCCTGAGGCGCGCACCATAATCTCGGCGTTGATATTTGCATCACGCTTGCCGTGCTCGTGCAGCATGCCATGGGCTAGACCTACGGTGAAGATAATCAGCAGCACGCCCACCCCAGTGCCCAGAACACTGACGGCAGTCCGCGCAGGTCGATGAAGGATGTTTGAAAGTACGAGATTATCCATAATGCCCGTCGGTCGCTGAACGAGTGATTGTACCCGCCATGAAGTGAAAAGGTGAAATTGATAACACTCAGTAGCAGCAATTAAACGAGGCCCGAGGGGCCGACAGTTAATAGCCACGTCCGTAAGGGCGTGGACTGAGATCGTCAAAAGGGAATTCAGGCCCGCAGGGCCGACACTAGCTTGGCAACGGCGTGTGCCGCACCTTCGGCGCTCGCCCTCGCTGGGACTTCGCCACCCCGCGCTGACGCACGGGACTACTACATGCCGCCGCTTAGCGGCGTTGAACAGTTGGCCCCAATGCTCGATGAGAACTTTGCTCAAGAAATAAGAAGTCGCGAATTGCTACCCAGAGGAATGATGCTAAGTCAGACGGGACAGTTGATAGACTCGACGAATCTATTTAGGCGCCGGCGGGTTTGCGTGAGTTGTGCTTTGTCCGGCGGCGGAACCTTCGGTTGGCCCTTCCTTTTCAGTGGGTGGCTGCCAGCCCGAACGCTCGAGCAGAGCGATCGCGTACCGAATGGGGACAGCGAAGTTGGAAGCCTGGTTTTCGGTGAAGACTGCGAAGTTGACTCCGATGACGCGGCCGGATGGTCCAAACAAGGGTGCACCTGAGCCGCCTTCGGCCGTGCGGGCGTCGTAAGCAATGCGGCGCACGTCAAAACGCAGATCGGTGATGCTTCCCTGCGTGGTCAGCGGTTGAATACGTTTGGTCTCCGAAAGATGTCCTAACAGGGCGTCGTTGGAACCGTAGCGCTGCTGAATTCCGCGCGACTCACTGTCGTCAAGCAAAGCAAGCAAACGATCCAGACCTGAAGGATAGCCCATCATCACGACACTGTTGCCAACCTCCACTGCGCCTGAATCGTTTTCCAGCGGGAGCACGGGGATGTCGTTGGGAAGATCCTTCACCTCGAGCATGCAAACGGACAGATCGTCGCGGGGCGCAGCCTGCTTGAATTTGAGCACGTACGGCTGCGGATGATCCGGGAAATATGCAGTGAGTTTCTTCAAGCGAGGCTGACCCTTCACCGCATTGCTCATACTTTGCGCGCGCTCGTCCGCCAGCCACGGCTGGGCGATGTGCCGGTTCGTGACAACGTATCCCTGGCCCACGTAGAAGCCGCTGCCAACAAACTCGAATTCGGCGATTGCGCCTTTGCCTTCAGGCGTCAGCGACGCCTGTTCGCCGTTGCTTTGCACTGCGGCGCCGCTCTCATTCATTTGTGCTTCGGGCTCACGCAATGGCCGGCCCGAGCCCGCCTCGACGTAATAGAATGATCCCGCAATCAGACAAACGCCTGCGCCATACTCGTTGCGCAACTTCACCGCCAGCGACAGACTGTCGCGAATCTCTTTGTTAGAGCGACTGATATCTGTGAGATGCTGGTTTATCTTCGCGGCTTCGTCCTTCATCTGGGCCAGTTGCGCGCGCTGAGCATCGGCTACGCGACGGCCCGTCTGGATCTCTTTGAAGAGGGCGAAACCGATGTAGAGTATACCGCCGACCAGCGCGACAGCGATTGCGAAGGTAATTAGTTTGGTGCTGGTGTTAATCTCGCGGACCAGCTCGCGAGTGAACTCGCGCAGGAAAACTTTGGCGTCGTCGCGCCGCGCGGTAGCGGCTGATTCGATCGCGGCCTGTTCGATAAATGGCGCGACGTGGGTTTCATGAGCAGAGACCGGAATAACCGCGGGCAGGGAGCGGATAGGAAAAAACTGCAGCGATAGATCAGATGGATGAAAATGAACCTCGTCGCCATCCTCGATCTCCGTGCCGGGTTCAAGTGGTTCTCCGTTATGTGTAATGTCGATCGTATGATCGACATCCGTGACTCGATAAAAGCCGTTCGTGCGTCCCAGTTCAAGCAACACTTCAGCGTTCGCCGCCGAACGCGGCAAGTCAGAAGCCCGCAGTCGCAGATCGCAGTCTTCAGTTCTACCGATGCGAATATGCTCGTCAGTTAATACTTCGGTGTGCTTGTTTTCACCCGAGGAGACGTGGATAACCAGACCACTTGCCATAAACCAGATAGAACGCTTGCCTAAACCGCTTTACCAGACGTCCGTGTTACAGTAAATCGGGCGCCGCGTCAGACCGCTGGCGCGGACATCTGAGCGGTCGCCCTCACGCGCTTATTCTACAATGTATTTCGAAGGCTAGCAAAACAACACGGAGACGTTCGGCTTGCTTTAGTTGTGTCTCTGGTCTTCGTGCTAGCATAGCGAACTGGCTGACCGCATCCTGCCAGTTCATTTCGTCTATGCCAAACCCTTCGTTTATTAATGACTGTGAAGAGCTTCAAGCGCTGGCGCCGGTGGCGTCCGCTCCGATTCGTTTTCACATCTTCGTCTGCACCGGAAAATCCTGCTCGGCGGTAGATAGCGCAGCCGTGAAAGAAGCTTTTGAGCGGGAGCTAAAAGCGCGCGGGATCCTTTTCGGTAAAGAGGCGAAAGGCAAGAACCCGAAAGGCACTGTAGTCCTGACCGAGTGCGCTTCTGTCGGCTTCTGCGCGATCGGCGCAGCGGTGATGGTTTATCCGGACGGCATTTGGTATGCGCAGGTGCGGGCCAAGGACGTTCCGGAGATCATCACAGAGCACATCCTCAATGGGCGCGTCGTGAAGAGATTGGCTTTGTTGAAGGTGCCGTCAGATGGAAGGCAAGAGCAGCAAGCTTCAGTCAGCGAAACGCCTGGCAATTGGGAGGCATGACGAGTTAAGAGTTGACCAGGGAGCGCAGACATCCTGTATGCATTGGTCGTGGCCCAACCTCCTCTTCCTGAACCGTCTTGGTGAGCTTTAGAACTCGACGAACTCATCAGGGTAATGTGAGAGAGGTTTGCGTGCGGCCGCAGCTTAATCGAGGGGTCGCTCAAAGCTACGCCGCGAGAGATTCACTTTTTGCTATCGCTTTAGCTATATCTTTCTTCTTGGCGCCCGCCGCGAGCAGAGCGCGAACCAGCAGATCAAGCGAGACTGCCGGATCGCTGGCTTCCATTTTCGCTACGCGCGACTGACTCGAACGAAGGCGTTTTGCGAGGTCGCTCTGCGAAAGGCCATGCCGTCGTCGCCGTTCTTTCAAACTGGCGCTTAAGGTTAGTTTGAGTTCGACGAAGGCCGCCTCTTCCGGCGTCAGACCGAGAAAGCCTTTTGCCGATCCGACTTTCCATCCGGCGGCTTCAAGTCGCTTTCGTTTGGTTATCTTCATGTTACTTCAATGCCTCGATGATTTCGTAGCTTCATAATGTTTCAGTCGGCGCTTACATTCCGCGATTATTCTGGGCGGTGTCCGCCTAGTGGCCTTAAGAAACACCTCAAGAATCACGATCGCGTCGCTTTCGATTCGATAAACAATTCGCCAACTCTTGTCCTCATCCTGTATTCGCAGTTCATGACAGCGTGAACCGATACTCGGCATTGGGCGCGAATGCGGCAGCGACAGGCTTTCCCCGCGCTGCAACCGACGCAGCAAGACACCGGCCTCAATGCGGGCCGCACTTGCAAAATGGCGGCGTCTTTACTTCTCCGCGCAGCCAGACCAGAGGTTTGTCGTCAGCCGCCATGTTTTCCGAATCGAGTCTATGTCAAATGTGACATGTTCGCAAGAGAGAGGCTAGCGTTAGCTTGCGTTTGTGACCTGTGTTGGTTTCCATCTCAGCACAGGCTTGCGGGCGGCGACGGCTTCGTCGAGACGACCGATGCGGGTTGAGTGCGGCGCGCCTAAAACCAATTCCGGATCCTCAACTGCCTCGCGCGCGATTGAGCGCATCGCTTCGATAAACTGGTCCAGCTCCTGATGGCCCACTGATTCAGTTGGTTCAATCAGCATCGCGCCTGAAACGATCAGCGGAAAATAGATCGTCATCGGGTGAAAGCCATAGTCAATCAAGCGCTTGGCAATGTCGAGTGTGTGGACGCCTTTACGCGATTGACGCTTGTCGGTGAAGACGACTTCGTGCATGGGCGGTGAAGCGAAAGGTTTGTCGTAATCGCTGGTGAGGCCGTAGGCGATGTAGCGCGCGTTGAGCACCGCGGCTTCGGTGGCTTCGCGCAGGCCGTCGTAGCCGTGGGTCTGAATGTAAGCGAGCGCACGCAACATCATGCCGTAGTTGCCAAGGAAAGCTTTGACGCGGCCGATTGATTGGGGGTAGTCGAAGTCGAGCTTGAAAGAGTCATGGTCGATGGCTCCACTGCTAACTTTAACCCCGTCGCTACCGCTCCGGGTTCTGACAATGCGCGGCACAGGGAGAAACGGTTCCAGCTCTTTTGTGCAGCAGCACGGACCACAACCCGGGCCTCCACCGCCGTGCGGAGTCGAAAACGTCTTGTGCAGATTCAAGTGAATGATGTCGACACCCATATCGCCCGGCCGCGCGACGCCAACCAGCGCGTTCATGTTCGCGCCGTCCATGTAGACCAGACCGCCTGCTTCGTGGACGATCCGGCAGATCTCGCGAATATTCCTTTCGAAAAGGCCAAGCGTGTTCGGATTGGTCAGCATTAATCCAGCGACGTCGCCGTGGGCGCAAAGCTCGCGCAGGTGATCCAGATCAGTTAGACCTTCCGAAGTTGATCTGATGGTTTTGACCGAAAAACCGGAGAGATGCGCCGACGCTGGATTCGTGCCGTGCGCGGAATCGGGAATCAGCATGGTCCGCCGCTTCGCGGACGCGTCCGCGCCATCGCGCGCGTCAATATAGGCGCGAATGATCATCACGCCCGTCATCTCGCCGTGCGCGCCGGCGGCGGGTTGCAGTGAGATACCGGGAAGTCCGGTTATTTCGGCGAGATGGTGTTGCAGCTCATAGATGACCTGCAATGCACCTTGCGCATCCCGTTCTTCAGCGAGCGGATGAAGATTGGCGAAGCCCGCGATGCGCGCCACGCGCTCGTTCAGGCGCGAATTGTATTTCATCGTGCAGGAGCCGAGCGGATACATGCCGAGATCGATCGAGTAATTCCACTGCGACATGCGAATAAAGTGTCGAATAACGTCCACTTCGCTGACTTCCGGCAGGCCATCAAGGTCATCATCGCGCTGAAACTCGCGCGGAACAATTGCGTCGATCGCAGTCTCGTCGACATCAAGTGGCGGCAGCCGATAACCGACGCGGCCGGGCTGCGAACGCTCGAAGATTAAAGACTCGTTATGGCTGATGTGGTTAGTGACTTTTGTGATCTCGGACTTCATAAAAAGATAACCACGAAGACACAGCGCCACGAAGAGGATTGACAGCTCAACTTTGTGTCTTCGTGCCTTTGTGGTTAGAACTTACTGCCAGACTATCGACAAGCGCATCGATTTCAGCGCGTGAATTCGTTTCCGTCACACACACTAGAACATCGTTCGGCCGATCACTGAAATACCGCGACAGGGCTAACCCGCCGTTGATGTTATGTTCTTTGGCCAGGCGCGAGAGTAGTTCCCGCGCTTGGATCGGCGCGCGCATGACGAACTCGTTGAAGCGCGGCGCGGTGAAGGGAAGTGAAAATCCCTCCAGCTCGCTGATCCGCTGCGCGGTGTAGGCAGCTTTTTGGGCGCACTGTGCCGCCACTTCCTGAATGCCACGCCGGCCCATCGTTTCGAGATACACGGTTGCGGCCAGCGCAATCAGTCCTTCGTTCGTGCAGATGTTAGACGTCGCTTTCTCGCGTCTGATGTGTTGCTCGCGTGTGGCCAACGTCAATACAAAACCTCGGCGTCCCTCTTTGTCATAAGCTTCGCCAACCAGACGACCGGGAATTTGCCGCGCGTACTTCTCGCGGGTGGCAAATAACCCAAGATATGGACCGCCAAAGGAGAGAGGAACGCCAAACGATTGTCCTTCAGCGACGACGATGTCCGCGCCGGATGAGCCCGGCGATCGCAACAGTCCGAGTGAGATGGATTCAGTGATCGCAACTATCAAAAGCGCGCCGGCGGTGTGCGCTTGCTCAGCCAGAGCAGCAACATCTTCGATGCACCCGAAGAAGTTTGGTGATTGCACGACCAAAGCGGCGGTCTGGTCATCAAGCGCTTCATTAACCGCTGCCGACGTCTGGCCGGTCTGCGAATTGAACTCAACATGCTGCAGCTCAATACCCGCGTGCTGCACATAGGTGTTGACAACTTCGAGATACTCCGGGTGCACGGCGCCGCAGGCGATCACCTTCGATCGCTTCGTTACTCTTTCCGCCATCAGCACGGCCTCGGCGAGCGCGGTCGACCCGTCGTACATCGACGCGTTCGCGACTTCCATTCCCGTTAACTGACAGACGAGGGTCTGAAACTCAAAGATTGTTTGCAGCGTGCCCTGCGAGATCTCCGGTTGATAAGGCGTGTAAGCGGTGAAGAATTCTGACCGCGAGATAATGTGATCGACGATCGTGGGCACGTAATGCGAGTAAGCGCCGCCGCCGAGGAAACTCGGTCGGTATGCCGCCGCGTTGCGGCCGGCCATCTGCTCGAAGCCGGAGAGCAATTCGATTTCAGAGAGAGCAGCCGGTGTGTTGAGACGCCCGGGTAAACGTAAGTCTTCCGGAATTGAGTCGAATAATTCTTCCGTCGAGCTGAGGCCGATCTGTCGAAGCATCTCGGTCCGCTCCTCGGGCGAGTTGGGAATGTAACGCAAGTTTACTCGGTCTCAGCTTTCGTGAAATCTTCGTATTCTGCCGGCGTCAACAGGCTGTCGACCTCGCCCGGTTTCGACATCTTGACGCGAATCATCCAGGCGTCGCCGTACGGGTCCTCGTTCACTTTCTCTGGCTCGTCTTGTAGTGTCGGGTTGGATTCAACTACCTTACCCGAGACGGGTGTGAAGAGCTCCGATACGGCCTTTACTGATTCAACCGAGCCAAACGATTCGTGCGCCGCAAACTCGTCTCCCGCCCTTGGCAATTCAACGTAGACGACATCGCCTAGCGAGTTCTGAGCGTAATCGGTGATTCCTATGGTTGCGATATCGCCATCGACTCTGAGCCATTCGTGGTCTTTGCTGTAATGCAGATCCTCTGGAACGTTCGCCATGCTTCCTCCAAGATGATTTTAGATTGCAGTCCTAACGTTCGCGTTTATAGAACGGCGTGTTTACGATCTTTGCGGCCACGGCGCGCCCGCGCACGTCGATCTGAATTGCCTGTCCTTCGTTTGCGAACTCAACCGGAACGTACGCGAAGCCTATGTTCTTTTTCAAGTGCGGCGCGGGACTGCCCGAAGTAACACGACCAACACTCGCGTCGTCTATCAGAATTTCCTGGCCGTCACGCGCGATGCCGCGCTCAGTCATCTCAAATCCGACCAGGCGCCGTTTTACTCCTTCTTCCTTTTGCCGGGCTAACCGATCGCGGCCGATAAAATCGCCTTTATTGAGTTTACAGATCCAGCCAAGATTAGCCTCGAGCAATGTCGTCGTCTCGTCGATCTCGTGGCCATAAAGAGCCATCCCTGCTTCCAATCTTAGTGTGTTGCGCGCAGCGAGGCCGCAAGGAAGAACACCCGTGGGAGCGCCAAAATTTCCGGCCGCGAGAATCCTGTCCCATAACTGCTCAGCCCGGTCGGACGCGGCGTAAACTTCAAAGCCATCCTCGCCCGTGTAGCCAGTGCGCGAGATTATTGCGGGCACTTCATCAACCCGGCCTTCGCGAAAGTGGTAATACTTGATTTCGTCGAGCGGGACGTCAGTCAAAGTCTGCAATATGCGCAGCGCCTCCGGACCCTGCAAAGCCAACTGACAATAGTCGGCGCTTTTGTTCTGCAACTCAACTGATTCGTCCTTGTGATGAGAAGTGATCCAATTCCAGTCCTTCTCAGTAGTTGCTGCATTCACAACCAGCAGCAGATGATCCTGCGCGAAGCGATAGACGAGGAGATCGTCGATGACTGTTCCGTCGGGCGTCGTCAATGCTGAGTATTGTGCTTGCCCGTCGACTAGCTTCGACGCGTCGTTTGAAACGAGGCGATTGACAAACGCGATAGCTTCCTGGCCGCGGACTTCGATCTCGCCCATGTGCGAGACATCAAACAATCCCGCATGCGTGCGCGTGCGCAGGTGCTCTTCGAGCGTGCCGGCAGGATATTGCACCGGCATGTCCCAGCCCCCGAAGTCAACCATGCGTCCGCCCATGCGGCGGTGCACGGCGTTCAGCGGTGTCTGTTTTAGGTCAGGAGCAGGTGCACTCACGCGTATCGCTTAGATCCTCGCTTGAGCCGCTTCGAGCAAAAGAATTGATTAAACAAACGAAGTCGGAAACCTAGCATGCGCCATGCAGTGCGTCAAGCGGGTCTGTGGTCCCACAGCGCAATCTCGCGGTCATCGTGAAACCGAATGCGGATTCTGCCGGGCACGAACAATAGTTGTCGTTTGCGTTTCGAGCAGGTAACCACATCTGAACAACCAGTCACGAATGGAACAGTGAGGTTGGACAGTTCACGGAGGCGTTAACGAGTAATCGAAATGATGAGCAATCCGTCTGGCGAGTTGATTCCTGAATAAGGCCGAATCCCGCGCGTAAAGCAAGGGCTCCTAAGCCAGATGACAAGCCCTCCCTAACCGCCCCCACCGCAGCCGAGCTGCTCGGCTGGGGACCCCGGGTCGGGCTTCCAGCTCGCCGTGAGCGACAAACTGAAGTTTGTCGGACTTTGGTCTCTGCACTTTTAGAAATTACGATCGCGCACGTCGACCTTTTGGACGGTGAAGACCACTCGCATTGTGTCGGGCCGGCGATCTAATGATGCCGGCACAAAAGCAGCATCGCGTCGCAGCGCGCTTTCAAAGTCGTCCAGCATTCGACGATCGCGTGGCGCCTGGACGACCTCCGCCAAAGAAGCGCTGCCGTTGCTGAACACATCGGCCACGACGACCATGTCGTCGGCGTCTGCGTTTGTCCGATTGGGATGAGCATTCGATCGCGTTAACGCCGCCAATGCGCCGCCCGGGTTCAGGCTGGGTGATTGCTCAGTAAAGGGCGCGCGTAGCGCCGCGTAGTCTGCGGGCGTAACGGGTTCGTTGATATCGTAGCGGGGCCCGGGCATCACAAGGAAAACGGCATCGAGTTGCCTGGCCGCCTCGTGCAGCGCGACGAAGTGTGGGCGGAGGCCGGCAAACATTGCGATGAACAGAATGATCGAAGCAAAAGAGCCCACAGTGTATGGCATGAGCTTTGGCTCGATCCACTGAACGACGCGAACACCAAACGAGAGCTCTGGTTGGATCCGAAGAGCTCCGGCTTCAATCTCCAGCGCCTCAGTGATCGCAGAGGCAAGATTTGCCGGGGGCAATGGGCGCGAGAGAGCACGCAGGCGTTGCTTGATCGAACGCAGTTCTGCCAAAGCGGCCCGGCAAACAGGGCATTGGCGCAGATGTTCGTCAACTGTGACGCGCGCCGGCAGAGATAGCACATCGTCAACGTACAATGAAAAAAGTAGTCTTGTTTCTTCGCACAACATAGGTCATTTCCAATTGTCGATTGCCAATTGCCAATTGGCGATTGTCCAGTTCGCCTTTAACTCGCTACCTATCCTTCTTCCGAATCGGAAATCGGCAATTGGCAATCGGCAATGTTCCCGAATGGCTGACCGACCCCGGCTGCTCCCTCTTTCTGCAAGGAAGCAACTCCCGTAAAGTTCAGGGCTGGCCGAACCGGCTGTTTGAGCGACTGTGTCAACGGGTGTTGCTGGCCACGTTTCAAATTCGCTTTTCCGGCTGGCTCTTCCTGCCTCGTACTCTACCGTTCACTTCGACCCATTTGGCACCGAGTTGTTGTGAGCCGGGGCGGGTCAGCCATTCAGTCATTGCCAATTTCCGATTGCCGATTGTCGATTGAAAAGGTTCGAGGTACGAAATCTCAGTCTTCAAATCGACAATTGGCAATTGGCAATCGGCAATGCGTTTACAAAGATCCTTCCAACTTGCGACGCAACTCTTCTCGGCCGCGCGATAATCTCGACTTTACCGTCCCAATGCTAATCTCCAGCGTCGCCGCAATCTCTTCATAACTGAATCCTTCAATGTCTCTAAGCACGACTGTTTCCCTATAGGCGCGACCAAGATTCTGCAATGCCCTTCTGAGCATTCGTTCGCGTTCATGATCCAGCGCCTCCTGCTCGGGGCTGCTGGTTTGCTCTGCTCGCAACGTCGCGTGCAGCGGTTGACCGTAAAGCCCATCCGGCGAATCCAGCGAGACAGTTGCTTCACGACGACGGCGGCGCCACCAGCGCCAGCGATTGCGCGCCTGGTTAATCGCGATCCGGTAGATCCAGGTACGCAGGTCAGCCTCGCCGCGGAAACGTCCGACGCTCTGAAACGCGCGCAAGAACGTCTCCTGAGTTAAGTCGCGAGCCTCTTCGGCGTTTTCAGTCAAGCGATAAAGCAGACCATATATTTCACCGGATCGCTCGGCTACCAACAGCTCGAAAGCCGCCGCTTCGCCTTGTTTCAATCTTTCAATGAACTGCGTCTCGACTGCGGAACGTGACTCGACGGGGGCCGCGGATGCAACCTGCTCCAGATCCATTTGCCCGCGGAGGGCGATCGGCTCTCCGTAGCTCACTGGTTACCCCCTGGGGCGGGAAGCGCAGTAGCAACGATCTCCTGCCTTTTCCCGGACAGTCCGCCCATTAGACACCGCTTGCTTTTCATTTGTTCCAAAGAAGAAAGGCGCATACTCAATTACATGCCTCAGGCGCACGCCTCAAGCGAAACCGCGCTCTCTGGTTAAGCCGCTTGGCCAACGGCCAACTCACTTGCTTGACAAGTTTTCGCGGCGACCATTAGAGTGAGTGTTTCGCTTATCATACACCTAAAAGAACGCAGCTCACTATGGGGACTTGCGAGAAAGAAACGAGAAGGAAATAAGTGGCCAAGTACAAGAAGAAGCGCGTGCGCGAACTCAAACAGGACAAGTTTCGCGACACGGCAATGAAGGTCATTGACCGCGTAGGTGACCGGCTGGAAGGGCAGGGCCGCTCGATTCTATATGGCATCGGGGGCGTCATTATTGTCGTAGCCATCGTCTGGTTCTTCGTTAGTTGGAGCAATCGCCGGGCTGACGAAGCTCGCCACGCGCTGGGTCGCGCAATCACCATCGCCTCGACCCCTGTATCAGCGACGCCCGCGGCTGGTTCCACCGCCCCGAGCTTTGCCACTGAGCAGGAACGAGCCCAGAAAGCGATCGACGAGTTTCAGAAAGTCGCGGCCAAGTATGGCGATCCTTATCGGACCGAGGCGCGCTATTTTATTGCGGCCAACCTCCTCTACATTGATCGGAATAAGGGCATCAGCGAGCTAACCGAGCTGACGCGGAGCAGTAATAATGAAGTGGCAACCCTTTCGAAGTTTGCGCTGGCCCAGGCAAAAGAGGCTAACGGAAAGTATGACGAGGCAGCCGCGCTCTACGGTGAGCTCAGCAAGCAAAGCAGCGCCGTGGTAACTCCGGAGTCGGCCAATCTTCGCCTGGCTATGGTTTACGAAAAGCAAGGCAAGAAAAAAGAAGCAGCGGATCTTTTGTTCAATATTGCGGATGCGGCCCGTAAGGCGAAAGACGCGGAAGGTAACCCGGCGGCGCAGTCACAGGCCGCCCGCGATGCCGCTCAGGAACTTCAGAAACTGGATCCCGCGCGATACGCCCAACTGACACCCGAAGCCCCTCCTAATCTGGCGTTCTGAAATCTTGATTTTAGATCAGCGATTTCCGATATTGGGCGACTTCATGCCTGAGTTGTAATGCCGGCGATCACCGAATCGACAATTTGAAATCAAGAATCAAAAATCAAAAATCCCGTAATGGATAACCTTGCACACTCGCTGGTCGGCCTGGCGGCGGCAAAGGCGGGACTTGAAAAGCTATCGCCCTCAGCCACCGCGGTCTGCATTATCGCTGCCACTGCGCCCGACCTCGATATCCTCTCGGGACTCTTCGGCGACCGCTGGACGGCGCTGCACTATCATCGCGGCATAACACACTCAATTGTCGGCACGCTCGGGTTGGCGCTCATCATCCCGTTAATTTTCTACCTTCTTGACTTGATGGTTTCTCGTGTTCGCGCGCGGCCACGACGCTTACGTCTGCATGGACTTATGCTGGCATCGTTGATTGCGAGCGCTACTCACCCGCTGATGGATTGGACTAACAATTATGGTATCCGACTCTTGCTGCCGTGGAGCGGAAAATGGTTCTACGGCGACCTGGTGTTCATTGTCGATCCATTCCTGTGGCTATTGTTTGGCGCCGCCGCATTCCTGCTGACTTCCGAAGCGAAATGGCAACTAGTGCTGTGGTTATTGCTAGCAACGATCCTTACTTTCGTTTTTGTGTATGCCGGATTAATACGCGGCGCACTGGCTCATCCGCAGGTTGTCCTGGCGCTCTGGGTTGCGGCGCTTGCGTTTCTTGTAATTCTTCACCGGCTCAGACTTGGCCCTCGATGGGGCGGCAAGATCGCTTTGGCCGCATTTGCCTTGCTCGTGGTGTACTGGGGAAGCCTGGCTGTTTTGCACTCGCGAGCAATGAACCAGGCGAGCGCGGTCATGATCTCTGCTGCGAACAATGGAGAGCGGGTCATCAGGTTGGTTGCGATGCCCACGCTTGCTGATCCCGCTCATTGGCAATCCGTCGCAGAGACGGACCGCGCTGTGTACCGGTTCGATCTTTATCTGCTTGGTGGCGCCGGCGGAACTCCCAGAGTGGTGCGATTTGAAAAACCCGATGCGGCGAGCGCCAGGCTGATTGCGCTGGCTTCTGAGGACCGGCGGGCCCGGATAATCCTCGAGTTTGCGCGCTTCCCAGTGGAGCGCGTCGCTGAAGCTGATTGCGCCACGCAGACGCTCGTGCAATTCGCGGACTTACGTTACACTGAACCAGGAAGGTCGCGCGGAAATTTCTCGGTCGAAGTACCGGTGGAATGTCCAAGCAGCGCAGCAACTGACAATGGACGATAGCAAAAAAGTTGAAGCACTGAAGATGCTGGCTGAAGCGGTGAAGGGCCGCGAAAGGGCCAGGCTCAGACGGTTGGCCAGCGTGCGCGTGTCGCCGGGGGGCTATTTGGCTGCTGCGAGCGTCTTAACATTCGCTTCGGTTTTGCTTTTGCGTGCGCAAAGAGATTTGTGGGCGCTGGTGGCGCTCGCCGTGGCGTGGCTGTTGATCCCGTTGCTGGCCTTTACGGATCGGATCGTGTTTGACGGCCAATCACTGACTCGCAGGGGACCGCTCCCATTCATCACTCAACTCATTTCAGCCAGAAGGCAGCGGCTTAACGTCGCCGATTTTGAGAAGGTGGATACGCGCGCAGTGCGCACGCTTAGACGCGGCGGCAGCGTGCGCTACCGATATCGCAGCCAAATCCTTGGGAAGGGGATTAGCTTCGTAATCGCTTCTGGCGGCAAGAGCTATCGGGCGATGGTGCGACAGCTTTTTCCCTTGATTCATGAAGCGAAGATCGATGCACGCACCCGAGAGCTGCGCGATTATCTGTGCGAGCCGGGCTCGCTTTCCCGTGACGCAAAATCTCTGCGCCTGGCATCGACGGACGTGCTCGACAATGCCGCCTCTGATTTGAAAAAGCGATTGCGCAGTCGTCGGTCCGCGGTCTCAGAAGCGGTGACTGAAGACGAGCTTGAGCGTGCGCGACTGTTGCGACGTCTGGCAAACGAGCTGAGAATTGCCGGCCGGTTGCGAGAGTCGCGCGAAGCGTTTCGGCGGGCTCTGATTGTGCAATCACACGACGGCTGGTTGATCTATGAATTTGCGCGCCTACTTCGTTCGCAGGCCAGCGCCATGGGTGACGCGCGTTTGCTCTTGCGCGCGCGCGCCGCGCTTCGTCTTTCAGCCTTGCGAGCCAGACAAGACGCGACGTTGCTCCTGTTGATTGGCGAGAGCCTGGTTGAATGCGGAGACGTCAAACTGGCAGAGCGACTGCTCCAGCGCGCGGTTGATTTGAATCCCCGAAACTTTCGCGCCTGGGTGGAACTTGCCGACCTCGCGCTGCGTAACGGCAAGCTGGCCCACGTTATTCACCACTACCGTGACGCGGCGCATGTCGCCCCGGACAAAGCGCTGGCTCTTTACGCGCGACGCGAAGGCGATTACTACGCGCGCCTCAACGATGACGAAGATTACCTGGCTTCGGAACTGCGTCGCATCAGTTGGTTGCAAAATACCGTTCGAGTTCGACAACTGGCGGGACGTGTGGCGAACGCCAGCATTCTCGTAGCGCTGGTGGGTCCCTACATCGATCCGGCCATCGGCAGCATCGGCTGGTCGCTGGCTTCGTCTTCACTGGTGGCCTGGGTTTCCGCGCTGTTCGCAGGCAAGATTCTTTCCGATCGACGCAAAGCACGCCCGGTGGAATAGGCAAAAGTGCGGGCTTGCCGCAAAACGAAAAGGTAGAAGCCGAACGTGCTTCTACCTTTTTCCATTGTTGCTTATGTCCGTACTTAGGAATGCGACTTTGGTCGGGACGAAGGCGCGCCTTTCGCTCTTCCGCCGGCTGTGGTTTTGTCCGCCTTCACTCGCCGACCGGCTTGCGTTTTGGTCTCGCGGATTGAGTTGGCATTCGCAGGAGCACCACGGCCTGAGCTTTCGACCGTCGCTGTTGCCGCCTTAGCCGTTTCTTTTGTACCGCCTGCAACGGGTCCCGGCACTATTGTTCGCTTATTCTGTTCTGCTGCTGAAGCGACAGCGTCGGTTCGTGTCGGTTCAGGATTCAAGAACGCGTCCCAGCGATAGCGCGCACGCTGACGCGGCTCAGCGAGGCGCTTGAACACCAGATCCGTGACGGCGCCGGTGATCCAGCTGTGGTAAAACTCGCCGACCGAAGCCAACTCCGCATCGGGAGCCGGATTCATGAAATCGATCGCGTAGGGAACCCCATCCTTGATCGCAAACTCAACTGTGTTGAGATCATAACCAAGCGCGGAGCAAAGCGTGCGCACGTCCTGCGCGACCCGTTCAGCGAGTTTTGGAGACAGATAGTTCGGATCGTGAACGTATTGCTCGCCCGAAAGGTAAGGCTTGCGCGGGTCGTAAGCCATGATCATCACCTGTTCCTGGCCAACGCAGTAGCACCGAACGAACTGATCGAAGTCGATGAACTCCTGCAGGGTCATGCAGAGCGTGCCGGTGCCATCGTACTCAGCCCACAACTCTTCCAATGAATTCACGCGCGATACATTCTTCCAACCGCCACCGTCGAATGGCTTGAGGATCGCAGGCAGTCCGACGTAGTCGATGATCCCCTGCCAATCGAGGGGATACTCCAGGTTTCGCAGACTCTCGTTGACGATGCCCGGGATGTAGTCTTTCTGCGGCAACAGGACTGTTTTCGGAACCGCCACGCTTAGCTTTTTGGCGAGCGAATAGTTGAAAAACTTATCGTCAGCCGACCACCAGAATGGATTGTTGATGATGATGGTTCCTTCGAGAGCCATGCGCTTCAAGGTGGCGCGGTAAAAAGGGACCTCGTGGGAAATGCGATCGATGACGAGGTCGTAACGCGGAGGCGCGTCATGGTGTACGCCACCGAGTTTAATGAATTCAGCGACCGTTTTCCCGTCTCCGCGCTCGTTAATGTTCTTGATCAGCGCATCGGGAAAAGTCTTTTCGCGGCCGACCAGAATACCTACTCGACTCATATTGCAGTCCTTCCTTTTAATTCGCGCCCGCTTTCGCACAAAATACCAGCAAGCTAGGGGCACTCATTCACAGTGTGAGATCGGGCGTTGTTGTAAACAAATGACGATATCGTGCGGTGCCCAAAGTTGTCAAACCGAACGCATTTGAGCATCCGGCAAAGGCCGCGACGCATCAATCACTCTGCCAATGCTCTGACTTAAACTGCTTCTAGCTCAGCATGTGGTACAATTCTCGCGCTGGACGACGCAGGTTTCCCCATTCTTAAAACGCGCGACTAGAACTCCAAGAGGAGAATCAATAATTGCTTCGACCAATTACTGCCTTGTGCATGCTCTTGGCCTGCTCGGTCCTTCAATCTTCCTCAGGCCAGGAGAAGAGTGCTCCTGCGCCACCGCAAAAGACGCCGGCCCAAGCCCAGCAAAAGCCTCCCACTCCCGGCCAGGAAAAGACCTTCACTGCGGAACAGATCGCTGAATCAACCATATTTCTAAGCGGCTCGCGCGCCGTACTCGAACAGATTCGACGCAACGGCCTCGAACGCGGTCGCATCACGAGGATCACACCCGACGGTCGGACCGAGGAAACTTTACGCCGCGCCAGGACGCCGCCGCAAGTTTCATGTCGCAGCAGTGGCATAGCATCGATGCGCTGTTAAGGTACAAGGAGAATGGCTCGACGATCGCCTTGGTTGGAAAGGAAAAGCAGAAGGGCCTTGACCTTTACGTGCTGGATTTAACCGATAAAGAGAAGAGGCGCACGCGCTACTACATCAGCGCCAAGACTCTTCACGTTCTCTGGCTCGAATATGAGGAGGCGCCCGAGCCGGGTGCAACTCGAGTCAAATATACGAGGGCCTTTCACGACTACCGTGGAGTTCAAAACACACTTGTGCCGTACCGCACGGTGCTTCTGGCAGACGGCAAGCAGGTGCAGGAGACTCGCATCTTAACGGTCACTTACGGACTCAAACTCGAAGGCTCCATCTTCCAGAATCCGGAAGCGCAAACCAGCGCGAATCCGTAAACTCACCCGAATCCTTTCGGAACCAGCAGGCCAGGCGCGCGTGTATATCCTGCGGGCGCTAGGCTGCCGGGAGTATAATCGCTTTTTGGAGGGCCGCTCATCGCCCTGTGCATGACGGATTTCCGAAAGGGAAGAGTACTTGTTAAGCGCGAGTGCGAGCCTACCCGCCCTGATGGATACGCTGAGTTCTATAAACGAGCTAAGTCTCGGCGCCGCCTTGCAGCAGGAGGTTGCTGCGGGGCGGGCTTCGGATCACGCGCTGCTCGAGGCAACACGGACCGGCAATGAAGACGCGTTTGCGGAGCTGGTAGGGCGTTATCGGAATCAGATCACCAGCTACATCTATCGCATGACGAATGATTACGATGGGGCAGTCGATTTGGCGCAGGAGACGTTCGTCAGAGTTTTCCGCGCCGCGGATCGTTATCAACAGAGCCATGCGTTCTCGACCTATATCTATCGCATCGCGACGAATCTCGCGATTAGCGAGCTGCGCAAACGAAAACGGCGGAAGCTTATTTCGCTGACCGGCTTCTTTCAATCGAACGACGGCGCGGAGCCGCGCGAGTTCGACCCCAGCGACGGCCAGCCGCTCCAGGACGTCGCGCTCGTAGACGCGGAACGGCGCGCAGCGGTGCAGCGCGCGATCGGCACATTGCCTGAAAAGTATCGAGCGCCGTTGATCCTGCGCGATGTCGACGGCAAGAGCTACGACGAGATCTCGCGCATCTTGAGCACTAGCGAAGGGACGGTAAAGTCTCGGATCAGCCGCGCGCGCGGTTTTCTGCGCGAGAAGATGAGAGTTTATCTGTGAGGCAACTCAGGCCCTGGCCTGAGATAGGTGAGTAATACTATGACTTCAAATGAGTGCAAATTAGTCCGGCGTGAAATCGACGAAGCGGATCTGAATCAACAACTAAGTAGCGCTGTATCTCAGCACTTGCAATCGTGCCCGGCCTGTCGCAGTTTCCGCGACGAGCGTCGCGGGCTGCGAAGCCTGATGTCCAGTCTGGAAACCGTTGCAGCTCCGGCGGATTTTGACTTTCGGCTGCGCGCACGGCTTGCCAGAGAGAAGGATCGTCCGCACGGTGTTTTCGCAATCGGCCACCTTATAGGCGCTCGTTCATTGGCGACTGTGGCGCTGCTCCTGCTGATTGCCGTTGCGGGCATCATCGTCAGGAATCGAATGTCATCGACGAGTGGTCGGGCAGCGGTGAAAGGTACCTCGATTCCGGAGGTCAGAACAGCTAAAGAAGAGATCAAGGGAACAACCCCCACGGTGCCGCCTGATACTAGTCAGAGAGTTTCGAAAACTGTTGCTTCGAAGGGTAGCCAAAGCCCGGGCAGCACGGTACCAATTCAGCGCCATTTGGTCAGGACGTCGGCGCCAGGCGGGCAGAGGACTACGAGTGCTGTCGCACAAAACGAGCAGGGCGTACGAGAGTCAAGTGTAACTCCCTCGATAGTGGTTACGCCCATCAGGCCAACTGAGGCTGAGCCCGTGGTTCGAATTCCGATCGACGCGCGCTCACTAAGGCTGTCCGTTAATAACGGGCGCGGGAGTGCACGAACGATTTCATTGCCTAGCTTTAGCTTTGGATCGCAGCGGGTGCTCGCAAGCGGCTTTTCTTTTGCTCCGACTGCGTTTGAGAAAGAACATAAAGGCGTCTGGTAATTACCCAACAGATCAAGCTGGGAGCGCGGGCATAATCGCTCGCAGTTAACTGTAGCAATGACGAAGTCCAGAACAATGCGGCTCTTATTGATGGCTGTCATGGCCAGTGTGCTTTTGTCTTCGCGTGCCGGGGCACAGACAGCAGCAACTACGAAGCCGGCGACCTCTAAACCCGTGGTAGTTGAACGTCGTCCCAGCGCGACGCAGGTCGTCACGGTTCTGCACCGGCTAAACGGGCTCAAGATGCTCAGGTTATTGCTTCGATCCGGTCAGCCCTTTGGCGCCGTGGAGACAATGGACGACGCGTTCAATATCACGGGTCAGGTCCACACCAACATCATCGCCGGACTGGCGCTGGACGATGGTCAAACGATCGCAGCCTTATTGCCGGAAGCTGAGGTTGAGGTCGAAGCTGCGCTGCAACCGTTTCCGTCGACTACGCCAACCGAGGTGTTTGGAGCTCCCTGGCCGGCAATTGCGGCTTCAAAGGAATCAAAGGGTGGATTCGCCGGAACTCTTACCGGTGCGCCCGATCTGACGATAATCGAACGCGACGGAAAACGTCATCGCGTGCGCTACGTTGGCTTGGATGGAATAACCGGTCTTTCGCTGCTGAAACTCTCTGATGACCGTTTGCTGTCGCCGAGCAATGAAAACGATCAGCAACTTTTCGTGGGTCAACTAATGCATTTGTTTTCGCCTGAACCGGCGCCGAGCGCGGAGTCGACCAGGAACAGCGCGATCTACGTTCGCATCGGTGAAACTCAGGGAAAGGTTGTCAGTATCGACCGGGGATCGTCGGGCGCGATTAGTCGCATCAGAATTAACTCGGCGAAACTATCGCCGGCGAACATCGGCGGCATCGCCGTCAACGACTCCGGTCAAACCATCGGCATTATCAATGGCATTGAGGGAAGTGAAGCGAGCGTCTTGCCGCCGGCGGTGATTCGCGGCGCGGCCCAGCGCGTTATCGCGCGACAATCCAGTGTGCCGCGTCCGTGGCTCGGTGTGCGTGGCGAACCTGTAGCCAATACGCATCTGGAACAAATCGTGCGCAATGGTTGGAACCGCGAGAACGCGATGTCCCTCTTTGAAGAGCAACGCGGCATCCTCCTGACTTCGGTTGTTCCGGGAAGTCCGGCAGCTTTGGCCGCGCTGCAACCAGGCGATGTGATTCTGCGAGTCAACGATGGTGAAGTGAAAAGTGCGGACGACTTTTCGTCACTGCTCGATGAAGCCGGCAGCGGCAATCCCGTGCGCTTCACTCTCGTTCGTCCCGGCCGCCTCGACCCGGAGGCAGTTGTCGTTAAGTTGAGCGAGTCTCTCGGTCCGCTATTCGCCGCTAAGATGTTAGCGAATAGCAGCCAGCGAGCGGCCGTGACCAACACACTGCTCGAACGTGGCATCGAGACCATTTCAATCCGGCCAAAGGCGAGCACGCGTCTGGCCGCCTCGAACGGTTTGCTGGTCGTCTATGTTCAGCCTCAGGCATCAGCATTCAAGGCAGGGCTACGACCCGGCGACGTGATTGAAGCAATCAACGGCCAGCCAATCGCCACGACCTCTCCGACACCAAAAAT
>WNGK01003783.1_pt1 | contig 29355 bp, 23 predicted proteins | sample 5400601 | NCBI WGS metagenome assembly WNGK01 (sample SAMN13153376, study PRJNA577476) | soil metagenome | isolation source: 60 cm soil or saprolite under Garry oak tree replicate 1 | place: USA:California | collected 2016-06-15
TAAAAAGACCGACCGGCGCATCGGGATCATCCACGACCAGAACCAGACCCTTAGTGTTCGCCGGCGTTCCCTCGATGCGAAGCGGTGGGTTTGCGTTCCCGCCGTCGCGACTGAATTTCGACGGAATATCGCCGCCTTCCTGAAAAGCAGAACTTGTGATCTTCATCTTAGCTCCTCCTGCGGCAAACGAAACGGTTGTCGCCACGGCAATCGCAAATGCGCCGACAATAATCGCTTTTTGCATTATTGGATCTTCGGTTGAAATCTCGTTACATCGATAATGACACCAACCGATATCGTTTCGCTCGCATGACTAAAAACGGACGTAAGATTCGAGAACAAATTCTCGTACTCCTCGCCTCCCCTGACTACCGGCCGCTCGACAAGAGTGAACTGGCAAGAGCGCTCGGCCGTAAGAGCGGTGTGCGCATGGGACTAAACCAGGCCTTACGTGAACTGGAACGCTCGGGCGAGATTGCGCGCATCCGCAAGAATCGTTATGTCTTGCCGGCAGAGGCCGATCTTGTCACCGGCACCTTGTCAATCCATCAAGCTGGATATGGATTTCTAATCACGGAAAAACCGGGCGAGCCGGACATTTTCGTCGCGGCGGAAAACACTGGCACAGCCATGCATGGCGACCGCGTGGTTGCGCGCATCAGCCGCGACCAACCCTACGCACGCACCAAAGGGCGACGCGAGGGCCGCGTGATCCGAATTCTGGAGCGCACACACGATACTATCGTCGGAACTCTGCAGCATTCGCGCAATTTTTATTACGTTGTCCCTGACGATCCACGAATTGTCCACGATGTGTATGTTCGCCCTGTAAAAGATCGGCGGTCGCAGGCCGCTGCTACAGTTGGCGACAAGGTTGTCGTTCGACTCGAAGCCTGGGAATCGCGACACGTTAACCCGGAAGGTGACATCATCGAAATACTCGGGCCAGCCTCGGCGCCGGGCGTGGACATGCTGTCGATCATTCGGAAGTATCATTTGCCGACCGAATTTCCGGAAGACGTTATCGATCAGGCAAACCGGATTTCCGAAACCGTCGATGCGAGGAAGCTTGAGGGGCGTGAAGATTTGCGGAAAAAATTTATCGTCACCATCGATCCGGATGATGCACGCGATTTCGACGATGCAATCCATGTTGAAAAGATCGATAATGGCGGTTGGCGACTCGGAGTGCACATTGCTGATGTCGCCGCTTATGTTGAGCCGGGTAGCGCACTCGATCGCGAAGCACGCCGGCGCGGTAACAGCGTTTATTTACCGGACCGAGTGATTCCAATGTTGCCGGAGCGCCTGAGTAATGGCGTGTGCAGTCTTAATCCGGGAGTCGATCGACTCACGCATTCGATCTTCATTCAGTTCGATAAAAGTGGAAACGCCAGAAGCCCACGCTTTGCCAAGAGCGTGATTCGCAGCGCGCACCGTCTGACTTACAAGCAGGCCTACGCGATCCTGAATTCGACAATTCGAGATCAATTAAGCGAACATCTGCACGTCGCCTGGGAGTTGGCTTCGTTGCTGCGGCGGAAAAGATTCGAGCACGGCTCGCTCGATCTCGATTTTCCGGAAGTTAAAGTGCGCCTGGACGAAACCGGCAAGCCTGTCCACCTGGAGCGGATCGACAATGACGAATCGCATCAACTGATCGAGGAGTGCATGCTGGCAGCAAACGAAGCGGTCGCGCGGGGGCTGAAAAAGCGCGGAGTCCCGACTATCTATCGCGTCCACGAAACCCCCGATCCGGAAAAGCTGGCTGAGTATCGTGAGTTCGTGCTCAGTTTTAACTACAAGGTCGGCGATTTAACCCATCGCGGTGAATTGCAGCGTTTGCTTGCCTCCACTCGCGGAAAACCAGAGGAGCAAGCGCTTAAGATCGGTCTGCTGAAAAGTTTGAAGCGCGCGCGTTACGCGCCGCAGCCGCTCGGACATTACGGACTGGCCAAACCTAACTACTTGCATTTCACGAGTCCGATCCGGCGTTATGCCGATCTCGTCGTGCATCGCGCTCTGGCGGACCGCAACGGGAAACACCAGTCAAGGATCGACATCGGCCAGATCGCGTCGATTGCCGAGCACATTTCAACGACCGAGCGCATCGCAGCCGACGCAGAAATCGAAGCCGTCAGGATGAAGAAGCTTGAGTTTTTTCAACGGCAACTTGACGAGCGCAGCCCACAGGTTTTTCGCGCAGCTATTGTCGATGTACGCAATTACGGGCTGGTGATCGAATTACCGGATGTTCTGATCACAGGTCTTGTCCATGTCTCTTCACTTATGGACGACTTTTACTTATTCGAGCCAGCCCAGCGGCGGTTGATTGGCAGACGATCGCGCAAGCGATTTGGCGTAGGCGACGAAGTGCACGTCTTCGTCGTCCGTGTTGATTCGTTTAAGCGGCAGATGGATTTTGCGATCGCTTCAGAAACGCCGATGAAGGTCGGCCGCCGCACAGCTAAGACGCGTCCGGCCCGCTCCTCTGGCAAGAGCCGCGAGCAGGGCTATTGATTTCTATACATGGCGGAGAAGCTAACCAAACAGCCCGAGAATGCGCCTGGGCCGTGGTATGTTGACGTAAGCTGCACATTGTGCCGTCTCTGTCTTGAGGAAGCGCCAAACCTTCTGAAATACAACGCTGACGAAACTGCCGTTCATTTCCTTAAACAGCCTGACACGTCCGAAGACATGGACGCTGCTCGACGCGCCATGGATGTTTGTCCGACGCTCGCAATCGGCAATGACGGGTGAAATTTGCGACGCTGACGAATCACCGCTACAAGAGTTGCTATGATCGAAGCTACTGCTACCGCTGCCGTTTCTGCCCCACGGTACACACGCGCAAACCCTTTTCCCGCTCGCCTAGTTGTTAATCGTCGTCTTAGCGGCCCGGAATCTGCGAAGGACACACGCCATTTCGAACTTGATCTGACCGGATGGGGTTTGAGCTTTGAGGTGGGCGATTCATTGGCCGTTTATGCAACGAACGATCCACAGTTGGTCGATGAAATCATCCATACGCTCGGCGCGACAGGCGATGAACAAGTGCCGCGACCAAGAGGCGAAGCAACGACACTGCGCGAAGCATTGCTGCGCGATCATAGCATCACACAGCCAACGCCTAAATTTTTGAGGGCCATCGCCGAACGGGCTTCCGCCGCTCCTACGTTGGGATACCTTCTCGCGCCAGGGCGCAAACAAGACCTCGAAACGTACCTTTGGGGCATGGAGATAATCGATTTCCTCCTGGAACATCCTTCTGCCCGTTTCGCGCCGGAAGAGTTTGTCGCCTTACTGACCAAATTACAGCCGCGCCTTTATTCAGTTGCCTCGAGCTTAAAGGCGTACCCGGATCAAGTGCACTTCATCGTGGACGTCGTCCGTTACGAAAGTCATGGTCGCATGCGCCAAGGGGTTTGCTCATCCTTTCTTGCAGAACGCGCTGATGACGTGCCCGTTCCCGTTTTCCCGAGCGTGGCAAAACACTTTCATTTGCCGGAAAATCCTGACACTCCAATCATCATGGTCGGTCCCGGGACTGGAGTCGCGCCATTCCGCGCGTACCTGCAGGAGCGAAAAGCAACCGGGGCAAAAGGAAAAAACTGGCTCTTCTTCGGATCGCAGCACGAGAGATGCGATTTTGCCTACGGAGACGAGTTCAAGGCGTTTATGAAAGAGGCAATTCTCACACGACTCGATTGCGCCTGGTCGCGCGATCAGCCCCAGAAAATCTACGTTCAACATCGGATGATGGAAAATGCTGCCGAGATTTGGAAATGGCTCGACACGGAAGGGGCGCACTTTTTCGTGTGCGGCGACGGGCGCCGCATGGCCAAGGATGTTGATGCTGCGCTACGCAAAATTGTGCAAGAGCACGGCGGCAAAAATATCGACGAAGCGAACGAATACGTCGAAAAACTGAAGAGCGATAAACGCTACAAGCGCGACGTATATTAGGATCGGCGCGCCCAGTGGTCGCACCTGCCATCCTTTTCAATCTATTGTTCGTTCGTGTAAATCTGTGGCATAGTACGCTTCAACCTAAAATTCATGCACGAGAATACTGAATTCACCTTGAGCCGCGATTGCCAGGCGATCCAGATTCCGAGCGGGCAGAAAACGACGATCCCGGCTGGAACGCAGGGTGTGATCACCCAGAGTCTTGGCGGAAGCTACACGATTGCGACCTATCAGGGCCTCGCACGGATCGCGGAGAAAGATCTGGACGCTTTGGGACTGGAAAAACCGGAGGCGGAGACCGTTGAAAAGCCTGCGACCACCACAAATGGTCAGGTTTCAGAAGAAGATGTTTGGAACCAGCTTCGACAGTGCTACGACCCAGAGATCCCGGTGAACATTGTCGATCTTGGCCTTGTTTACGACTGCCGGTTAATCAATAAGCCAGAAGGCGGCACCAAAGTGGAAGTGAAGATGACGCTGACGGCTCCTGGCTGCGGGATGGGACCGGCGATAGCGCATGATGCTCAGGGCAAAATTTTGTCAATTGATGGCGTGGATGAAGCAGACGTCCAGCTCGTCTGGGATCCGCCGTGGAATCAAAACATGATCAGCGAAGCGGGACGGATGAAGCTCGGCATGATTTGACCGCGTATTCCGCATGACGCGATGCATGCGATATCCTCAGAAAAGACAGTCGAGGAGAGGACGCGTCATGTTCTGAGCGAAATTTTCGCCGGGTGTTCGTTAGAGAAGGTTAGCGTACGGCTATGGGACGGCACGGCATGGCCTGATGAGCGGCCGCGCTCCGGCTTGCTCGTGTTGAAACATTGCGAAGCGCTCGGTCGAATGTTTTTGCCCGGTACCGAAGTTGGCTTGGCCGAAGCGTATCTGAACAACGATTTCGATATCGAAGGCGATATCGACGCTGCTTTTGAGGTCGCTGACTTTTTGCTGACCCATCTTGGTGATTGGAAAAGGAAGTTGAAGCTCGCGGGGCTGCTGGTTGCGCTTCCCGGCCGTAATGGCGGATCGACAATGCAACGTGCTGCCAGGCATTTGCTCCCACGAATCCGTAGCAAACGACACTCATTCGCGCGGGACCGGCGCGCGGTAACGTTTCATTACGATGTTTCCATGGTTTATTCCTGTGCGTATTTCCAGTCGCCAGACGATGACCTCGACACCGCGCAGGAGCGGAAACTCGATTATCTTTGCCGCAAATTGCGCCTGCGCGCTGGCCAGCGTCTACTCGACATTGGCTGCGGCTGGGGCGCACTCGTCATTCACGCCGCGAAGCATTTCGGCGTGCGCGCAGAGGGAATCACTTTGAGTGAACCGCAAGCGGAATGGGCCCGCGAGCGCATCGCCAAAGCTGGATTAGGAAGCGGCGCGGCGGCGATCGAAGTAGGTGATTACCGCGAAATTTGTGCAAACGGAGGCGAATTCTACGATGCGATTGTAAGCGTTGGAATGGCCGAACACGTCGGACGCGAGCGGTTGCCGGATTACTTCGCCGCCGCCCGTCGTGCTCTCAAGCCCGGCGGAGTTTTTCTGAATCAAGCAATCGGCGAGAACATTGTGGCGCGGCCAGACAACAGGAACGGATCTTTCATCGAACAATACGTTTTCCCTCACGGAGATATTCCGCCGCTGCCAATAATACTGCGCGCTGCGGAGTCTGCTCACTTTGAAATTCGCGACGTGGAGAATCTCCGCGAACATTACGCGCTCACGTTGCGCCATTGGCTTCGCAGATTGGAGACGAATCATGATAAAGCTCTGCAATTCGTTGACGAATCAACGTATCGCGTGTGGCGTCTTTATCTTGCCGGCTCGGCCCACGGGTTTCGCCGCGGGCACCTTGCGGTTTATCAAACGCTGCTCGCAAAGTTGAATCCATCCGGACAAAGCAACGTGCCTCTCACACGAGACGATTGGTACGCACAAAAATCTCGTCACGTGATGTGCAACTCATTTTAATTTCTTTTCGCGAGTTGACAGCACGCAACGTGCTTTTATAGTCGGAACCCGCGCTCGCCGGTTGAAAATTTTCTGCGGACTTTTAGCTCAACATGCCCACCACCGAAATCATTTTAACCGAAAACGTTCCCGGCCTGGGCGCTGAAGCGGACGTGGTCAAAGTGCGGCGGGGGTATGCGCGCAATTATTTACTGCCGGGCGGCAAAGCGCATGAAGTTACTCCAGCAAGTCTGCGGCAAGTTGATGTCCTCAAAGCGAAGCGCGCCGAACGCGAAGCACGCGAGCTGAACGAGGCAGAGGAATTGGCGCGTCGAATTGGTAAAGCGCGAATGCTGTTTACACTCGAAACAGGTGAAACCGGGAAAGCATTTGGTTCGGTAACCGCACAAGACATCGTTAATCGCCTTAAAAACGAGCTCGGCGCGGACGTTGATCGGCACAAAATTGTTCTGGAGCGCCCAATCAAAGATACCGGCGAGCATGAAGTCGCGATCAGGCTGCATCGCGACGTCACAGCCCACTTTGTTTTTCAGGTAAAATCGCCGGAGAAACCAAAGGTGGAAGAAACTCCTGCCGGGCAGCCTGAGAAAAAGCATCGATCGCTTTTCAAGAGAAAAAAAGAGGGATAAATGCGTTCGACTTCAAGCTTGATGAACGATATTCCTTATGTCGATATACGAGAAGTCGATAATATTTCTGAATTAAGAACATACCTCGGTGATGGATGGATGTGTCTCGAGATTTACAAAAAGAAGTCCCAAGTTTTCGGGACAGACGAATTTGAAGAAAAGGCCGTTTATATCGTTGGGAATCCACAAGGTGGATAAGCAAATAGTATAATCATGGCTCCAGAAGCAGCTGGAGCTGTGAACGAAACACGGACCAAGCAAAGTCCGGCGGCAAAAACATCGGGGAAAATCGCGAGTGGCGGTTATCCACCGTCATCAACATCTTATACACTAGACCCACATCGTTCCCCGCCACACAGCCGGGACGCTGAGCAGGGAGTTTTGGGTTCGATGCTGATCTCCCCGAGAGACGTCATCGCACTGTGTGTCGAGAAGATTAACGCGGAGTACTTCTACATTCCCGCTCATCAAACGATTTATAACCTTCTCGTTGAAATGTGGAATGACCAGAAAGGTATTGATCTCATAACTTTCACCCAAGCATTGAGAGATCGGCAGTTGCTCGAAGTCGTGGGCGGCGCTGCACTGATTACTCACCTCCTGACGTTTGTTCCTACGGCAGCGAACGTGGAATACTACTTGGAGATTGTCCGCGAGAAATTCATTCTTCGACAAATTATCTCGACGTGTACGACCTCTATTACTCGGGCATATAACGAACAGGACGAGGTGACGGGTCTGCTTGATGAGGTTGAGCGAGATATCTTCGCAATCGGAGAAGAGAGATTCAAAGCCGAGATACTGTCTATGAAAGAACAGGTCATGGCCACTCTCGAATCGATCGAGAAGTTATTCCAGAATAAGGGAGCAATTACCGGGCTCTCGACGGGTTATCGTGATTTCGACAAGTTAACAAGCGGTCTACACTCATCCGAAATGGTTGTTATCGCTGCTCGGCCAAGCATGGGTAAAACGGCGCTGGCCATGAATATTGCTGAGTTCGTGGCGATTCACCTCAAGCTCCCAGTCGCAATTTTCAGTTTAGAAATGAGCGCCCAACAGCTTGTGCAGCGTATGCTTTGCTCCCGAGCACGCGTCAATCTAGCCAAAACTCGTGATGGATTCTTGGCGGAAGCCGATTTTCCAAAATTGACCAATGCAGCTTCCAAGCTTGCTGAGGCGAAAATCTATATCGATGACAGCGCTGGTCTGAGCATTTTGGAATTGCGCGCCAAAGCTCGACGATTGAAGGCTCAACAAGACGTGCAGCTTATCATTGTCGATTATTTGCAGTTGCTAAGATCGACATCTCGTCGCGCGCAGGACAACCGGCAGCTCGAGATCTCAGAGATTTCCGCCGGTCTCAAAGGGTTGGCCAAGGAATTGAAGATCCCGATCATTGTTGTGGCGCAGTTGAACCGCAATCCGGAGATTCGAACAGGCAGCGGCAAAGGCGTTCCCCGATTGGCCGACTTGCGAGAATCGGGCGCAATCGAACAGGATGCTGATCTTGTCGGTTTGCTTGTTCGAGACGAATATTATGCCGATACAGATGAGGAACGGCAGGAACTGGAAGGCAAGGCTGAGCTCATTATTGCAAAGCAGCGGAATGGCCCAATCGGCGAAGTAAAACTCACTTTTCTAAAGGACTTTACGCGCTTTGAAGATCGCGCGGAAGACGTGACCCAGCCGGAAGAAGCGTTTTAGTTGTAGCCACGGCCCTGTGAGCCGTTCGGTTCAAGGCGTTCGTGTAGACCGGCCATAGGCCGGTGGCTACACTAAGCTTTTCGCTGCATCGATGACATGCTGTGCATCGATGCCGCGCTCTTTCATCACTTCGGCGCCCGGCGCGCTCAATCCGAATTCATGTAAGCCAATCACCTTTCCATCAAGGCCGACGTATTGGTCCCAAATCTCTGGAACGCCCGCTTCGATTGCCACGCGGCGCCGGCATGATTTCGGCAGAACTTCTTCGCGATATTTTTCCGATTCGCGTGCGAAGCGCTCGAAGCACGGCATCGAGACCACCCGCACGCCGTCGCCGAGTTCTTTTGCCGCGGCGAGTGCATGCTGTAATTCGCTGCCGCACGACATGATGATGAGATCGAGTTTCCCTTTTTCTTTTTGGGCGACGTAACCGCCCCGCAAAACTCCCTCGCGTCGCAGTTTTACATCGAGATCGTTCAGTATCGGGACGACCTGACGCGTGAGTGCAAGCAACGTGGGCCCATCGGTTCGTTGCATCGCGGCGACAAATGCGCCTGCGGTCTCTTCAGGATCGGCTGGACGAATCACATCGATGTGCGGCATCAAACGAACCGAGCTCACCGTCTCAACCGGCTCGTGTGTCGGGCCGTCTTCGCCAACGCCGATCGAGTCGTGGGTAAAAATGTAGGTGTTCGGCAAATGCGACAAAGCGGCGAGACGAATGGAGGCGCGGCAATAATCCGTGAAAACAAGAAAAGGCGCTCCCGAGGCGCGAAAAAGGCCGTGATAAGAAATCCCATTGAGGATCGCGCACATCCCGTGTTCGCGGATGCCAAAATGAATATTTCGCCCACTCGGCTCGTCACGCGTGAAATCCCCGCCGTCCTTGATGTAATTCAATGTCGATCCGTGTAGGTCTGCGCTACCACTCATGAGCAACGGCATCGCTTGCGCGATTGGCTGCAACGCTTCACTGCCCGCTTTGCGCGTCGCCAGCTTCGCGTCCTTCGGAAACTCCGCAATTCTAGACAAGAGATCGGCCGGAACCTTTCGCTCGATTCCGTCATCGAGCATTTTCGCTCTCTCGGGATTTTTCGTGCGCCATTCGTTGTAAACTTTTTCCCAACGATCGTAATCGGCGAGCAGCTTCTTTTTGTGTTCGGCAAAATAATCGCGCACTTCCTGCGAGACGAAATAATGTTCTTCGGGCAATCCGAGCCCTTTGCGCGCGGCATCGACGAATTTTGCCCCAGCCTCTCCGTGCGCTTTGTAGGTGCCCTCCACCTCCGGCACCCCTTTGCCGATCAAAGTGTGCGCAATGATAAATTGCGGTTTCCCGTTATCACGCTCTTTCGCGATGTTTAGCGCGTCGAGAAATTGCTGCATATCTTCGCCATTGATCTCCTGAACATCGAATCCGTAAGCTCTAAATCGCGCGCCGGTGTCCTCGCTTTGCGTTTCCTTTGCCGCAGCATCAAGCGTGACTGAATTGGAATCGTAGATCAGGATCAAATTATCGAGACCGAAATGACCGGCGAAAGAGCTTGCTTCCGAGGCAACCCCCTCCTGCATGCAGCCGTCGCCTGCGAGACAAATCACATGCTGATCGAAAATTCGGTGCTCGCCAGTGTTGAATCGCGCCGCGGCCATTTTCATCGCGACTGCGATTCCGGTGGCGTTGCCAACGCCTTGTCCAAGCGGGCCAGTCGTGCATTCCACACCCGGTGTCTGGCCAAATTCCGGATGTCCAGGTGTTTTGCTGTGTAATTGGCGGAAGCGTTTGATTTCCGACATCGGCAAATCGTATCCGCTCAAGTGCAGCCAAGCGTAGAGAAACATGCTGCCGTGTCCGGCGGAGAGGACAAAATAGTCCCGGCCGATCCAGCGCGGCTTGTCGGGATTGTATTTGAGAGCATACCCAAAAAGCACCGCGCCCATTTCGGCACAGCCAAGCGGCAATCCCAAATGTCCGGATTTCGACGCCTGCACCGCGTCCATGCACAAACCCCGGGCCTCGTTTGCTGCCCGAGAGAGGATTTCGATATTTAGGCTCATGAAAAAGAAAGGAAGATTTAAATTTTCAGATTAAGATTAAAAGCGCGAACCTCTATATGCCGGAACATTTGAGTCGACAATTTATTTTCGGCCAACAAAACATCGCGTGCTGACAAATTCTAAAGCCCGAAAAGCGCAACGTTGCTGAATCCACCATCACTCCTCCAAATTGTCGAGCGGCTTGAGCGCCTTGCTGGCAAGTTGCCTTCCCGGATTCGAAAAGCCGTTCTGAGCGAGCTAACGCCGCTGAAGCAATTGTTTCTGCAACAGCGGCCCCCGCGTTTTCTCTTCATCGGATCGAGCAGAATGCCAATGCCGCAAATCATCCGCGCCCTTTTTGCACCGATCGAGTTTCCCAAAAAGCGCAATGTCCCTGCCCGGATTTGCCGTTGGCACGACGTTAGCCTGCCTGAGCGAGGAACGATCTCAATTCTCGATGCCCGGGGCATCGAGAATTCGGCTGCCGTTCAAGTCCAAGACGAACTCAAATTTCAACCCGCCGACGTCATTTTTTTCCTCGAAGACGAACAAACGGCACATGAGCTGGAGAAGCGGGAGTTCGATGACTTAATCAGCTATGTTGGCTTGAATAACGCATCCGAAAGCGATTCAAAAATAATTGGCATAATCATTCCGCCGACGGGACGGCCAATCGCATCGAATTATACCAATGCCGCCGCCATCCGGCTGAAATCGGCGCTCCGCTCGGGCCTGACGTTTCGCGAGCACGTTTTGGACGCCTTTAGTTTGTCTCTGGCAGACGGCGCTGGGCCGATGGAAGTCGCACATGGGAAAGCGGAAGAGATCATGTCGATCTTAGCGCGTGAACTGCCCAACCAGGCGCGGATGGAAATAATCAGGATATCGCGAAATCGTGAAGCCCAGCGTGAAGTCGCGCAGGTTCTCGTGAAATCTACGACCGGTATCTGCGCAGCGATCGGCGCCCAACCGATCCCGCTGGCCGATCTGCCAATTCTTACCACTTTGCAATTGATGATGGTCGCCGGAATCATGTACGTAAGCGGGCGCGAGCGGAGCCTGCGCGCGGCGGGCGAATTTATCGGTGCGCTCGGCGCGAATGTCGGCGCAGCGATGCTTCTGCGTGAAGGCACGCGCGCGGTCCTGAAATTCTTTCCCGGTTGGGGGAATGTCCTCTGTGGCCTGGTGGCAGGGTCGGGAACATACGCGATCGGTCGTGCCGCGAGCGTATTCTTTATCGATGGCGTTTCCTTGAAGGATGCGCGGAGAGTATATCTCACGGGCCGCAAAAAACGGTCGCGCCCAGTTCTTCCGGTCGCGGAGGAATCGTTGCGCTGAGAAGGGAAATTGCTTTCTCCATTTTGTTCGCCCTCTGGTCATTGAATAACTTGTGAATAAGATCATCGATCCGCTGAAATTTGTTCACAGGATTTTGTGAACAAACACACCAGTTTCACGGGATTCCAGAGACGTTTCGTCGATCCTTGAATGAAGCTCTCCGAGATACGAACGACACTTCAAGAAATACGCGTCTCGCCGGTCAAGACTCTCGGGCAAAATTTTCTGCATGATCAAAATCTCGCCCGATGGATTATCGATCGCGCGAATTTAACTCCAGACGATTATGTGGTCGAGATTGGTCCCGGATTGGGTGCTTTGACAAAACTTGCGCTCGAAAAAGGTGCGCATATCCTCGCGATTGAGAAAGACACACGTCTCGCTAATTTTTTGCGTAAGCGTCTCAGCCATTCGCAGCTTGAAGTAATAAACGCCGACGCGCTGGATTTTAATCCGCAGGTTCTTTTCTCGCATCGCCGCGTCAAACTCCTTGGCACTCTTCCCTATAACATCTCAAGTCAATTGGTTTTAAAATTTCTGGAATATCCAAGTCCGATATCATTGTGGTTGTTGATGTTACAAAAGGAGATGGCATTACGCCTTTCAGCTTCGCCGCGCACAAGTGATTACGGAGCGCTTACCTTGCGCGTGCAATTATGTCATCGCGTCGAATATCTGCGCACCGTTCGAGCGACCGTTTTTTTTCCACAACCGGATGTCGATTCTGCGCTCGTACGAATCACGCCGCGCGATCCGCTTGAATTGCCGACGCGTGATGACGACCTGCTTATGAAATTGATTCGGCATGGCTTTTCTCAAAGAAGAAAGCAATTACAAGGATTGCTTCGCGCGTACGTCTCAGATTGGAATGCCGCCGCTGCAAGTCTGGATTTCAATTCCAAGGCAAGAGCAGAAGAGTTATCGCTGAATCAATGGATTGGTCTAGCAAATTACATCGCGCCGGCTGTCCAAACCCAGACTCATGCGCTCGAGAATGAACTCTTCCCAGTGGTCGATAAAATGGATCGGATTTTGCGCCATGCGGCCCGCTCCGAAGTGCATGGGGATAACTTGCGTCATCGCGCCATCCACATCCTGATTTTTAACGAGAGAGGCGAGCTTTATTTGCAACAACGTTCTCGCTGCAAAGATCGACATCCGCTCTTGTGGGACTCGAGCGCTGCCGGTCATGTTATGGCCGGGGAAGGTTACAACGAAGCAGCGAAACGCGAGTTACAGGAAGAGCTGGGCATAAACGTTCCACTTAAAAAGGTTCTCAAGGTTCCCGCCTCGTCACAGACTGGACAGGAATTTATCTGGCTTTATCGAGGACAGCTGCGCGGCAATATTACGCCGAACCGGAGTGAAATCGAGAGCGGCGTTTTTCTTACCCCAACGATGATGGATGGATGGGTTGCCGCGCGACCGGAGAATTTCGCGCCTGGGTTCTTGAAATGCTGGCGAGCTTTTCGCCAAAGAGGAGGCGGTTAAATTTAATTGAAGCCCACAACTTTGCGCTTGGGCAGACGGCGCATCGCTTTGCGCCTGAATCTCCGCGCCGCATGCCGCGCCCCATTCTTGCCACCGTAAATGCTATCGCTAAACATTTTCGTTACGACGTTACTTCCACGAAGAAAATGCACCTGGAAACCGTGGGTCTGTTTCTTGGCGCGCGCTTTTGTATCGATCCGCCGAATGTTCGCTTCAGAATCAGGGTTGGGGTGTCTTCGCATGAGCAGGAGATAACGAGAAACTAACGAAACAATCCCAGGAATCAACGAGGCTCCGTCGAGTAACCATCACGGCGATTTTTCCGGTGGTGGCAGATTCCAGGAACGCCATTTCTTATCGTAATCCGTAGCGGGTAACAAGGCGTAACAAGGATGCCGCTTCGCTCGCAACCACGTAATCAACTTCGCCAGATCTGCATCCGCCATCGTCGTGCACCCAGTGGTCGGTCGATTAATGCCGCGCCGAATATGGAAGAAAATCGCGCTGCCCGCGCCCGGGACTGGCGGATCGGAATTGTGCCGGATCTCAATAAGCCAGTGATACGCAAAATCGCCCGATCGCATTTTTTCGTGGGTGTAATTATCCGGAGGGTTCTTCGGATCAATCACGATATGTCGGTTGTAATGGGGCGAGCGAGGGTCGTCACTCCACACGTCTGCTTCGGTCACCTGATGATATGGATAATCGGCGCCACCCGGCAACTTCGATTCATAACCGAAAACTTGGCCGATCTCAAAAACTCCCGCGGGCGCTCGCCCGTCGCGCTCTTTCTTTCGAGGTCCGGGCTCGTTTTGTCCGGCGAGACCTGTTCCCCACGCAACCCCATTTTTTCCAAACAACACCGGGAAAGGTCCAGCCACAGGCGACCAATCGCCGCCGCGCGATCGTTCAAACAATCGCAACTCTCCGCGCATTGAATTCCATGTCGGTGCGATACCGAGGATGAGCTGCGTGCAGTCGTCCGGAACTCCATCGGCAGACGCATCCCCTACCACGAATACAAGCGAGCAGATGAACAGGCGGCGCAAGATCGACATAGGCATTCCCAGAACTAGATGCGAGTTCAGTTGATTCGGCGCAAGCGGTTTTCGCGAACATTTCACATCCGAAGCCGCGAGATATGGCGATTCCTTTTTAACGGCGCTGCATGAAATCTGGGCGCTGTACCTTTATTCTATATGAAAACATCGCTCTTATTCGGAACAGCGTTTGCCATCTTGGGTATGGCCGTCGCTTCCATGTTCGCTCAAACCCAGACCACAACGAGCTCTAGTAGCAGTGGCTACATTCAAACGAGCAAAATTGTCGGTACAAAGGTCAGGACGTCGCAAGGTGAAGATATCGGCGTAGTTAAAGATGTCGTGCTTGACAGCAATACCGGCTGCATGGCCTACACCGTTCTCTCGGCCGGCGGGACAGGCACCCGCGTTACCGGGCAAGCCAAAACCGTCGCGGTTCCATGGGGAGTCTATACTCCCTCGACCGACATGAGTGTTTTGACGGTTCGCGTCGACCGCGACAGAATTTATAACGCGCCGGTATTCGATTACGCGCGTATCAATGAATACGAGACCACTGGTTATATTAACAACGTCTATTCTTATTATGGGGTAACTCCGCAGGCTGGAATCGGTGTAAGCGGCGGAACCTCCGGCACCCCAACCACCGGCACGACGGCGACGACCGGTGTAACCGGCGCGGCGACGGGTGCCGCCAGCCCAATGGCGACTGCTTCACCTCGCGCAACCAGGTCGCCGGCCGCAACTGCTTCGCCCAGAGCGACCGCATCGCCGCGTACGAGCTATTCTCCCACGGAGGCTGCTTCGCCCGGAGCGACTGCATCACCTGGTGCTGCAGAAAGCACCGCTTCACCTCACGCAGCGCGAGGCAGGACCAGAAGCCATGTGACACCGTCCCCATCGCAGAGTACTGAGGCGGCATCACCGGGCGCGGCTGAAGCAAGTCCAGCAGAAGCCACAACTAGCCCAAGCGAGCGGACGAGATCTTCGCGCCACCATCGGGGCGAGCCCGGTTCCAAAGCCGAGCCAAGCGGGACACCGGAATCACCTCAAGAACAAGAGTAACAGAGCGGCTTTAGAACGATATAGTTCAGGAAGATTGCGAAACCGCAGGAACGCTAAGGTTCCTGCGGGTTTTTTGAATGCGAGGCGAAACCTTCGTTACTTTTGCACAGTTTCTATGGCAGCCGTGTCTCCCGGAAGATATTTCACACCAATGAGCCAAGCCAGGCCAGAGGCAAAAATTATTCCCGACACAAACAGAAACGCTACGTGCATGTTCGTGTGACCGCCGATGTAACCAAGTAGCCAGAAAGCCTGCACGTCGCCCAATGCGTGTATGACGAAAATATTTACGGCAAAGGCGGTCGCGCGCACCGCCGGCAGCGAGACGTTGGCCAGCGCCGTGTTTGAGGGACCCGTGTTCAAGAACAAGAAAAAGATTGCAAAGAACATCGCGATCCACGCCGCTGGAAACGGAATGTAGAGGGTCGCAACAAAAATTGGACACGCGATCAACATGCCGATTCCCGAGACCCAGAAGTAGGAACCAGCGAAACGTGGACGCAATTTATCGGCGATGATACCGCCCAGAAGCGTCGAAACCAAGCCCGCGACCACGAGGATCAATCCGAAAATCGTCCTGCCCAAAGCTGGGCTTTGATTTCGATAATCCAGGTACGCCGATACCCAATACCCCAAACCACCGGTTACAAAAGTCATCAATGTTTGCGCGACGCAGTTGATGAGATAAGAGCGTGTGCGAAAGAGCCTCAAATAATCCTTCAGGCTGCCGCCGGCCGACTTTTGCAGGAAGTGATGTGCCGCCACGCGCGGATCGCGTTGCCAAAAACACAGCAGTCCCAGCAGCAGGCCCGGTGGCGCGACCAGATAAAAGGCCCAACGCCAGCCGAGGTGAGCACCGATCAATCCGCCAATGACGTAGCCGAGCGCGCTACCAACCGGAATGGCAGCGCAAAAAATTGCCATGATGCGGCCGCGCGTTTCGATCGGGAAAAGATCAGACAAGATTGTCGGCGCGGCCGGCCCGTAGCCGCCTTCGCCAATTCCGACGCAAATGCGAGTCGCAAACAGAATCGCGAATGTCGCCGCCAAACCGGATGCGCCGCTGGCCAGACTCCACAAAATCACAGCGGAACCGACAATAACCCAGCGCGAAATCCGATCAGCGAGGAAACCGAGAATTGGTGCGCTGATCATGTAAGTTACGAAAAACGCGTCGCCGAGCAGACCAGTCTTCGTCATCGCGTTCACGTCCCCACTTGTGAAAAAACTCGCGCGAATGTCCGGCTCGAGCGCGGCCAGAATTTGGCGGTCAATGTAATTGAAGAGATTGATCCCGAGCAGAAGCAACAGCGCACTGTGCGCGCCGCTCGTCGATTTGTTCACGCCGCCTTCCATCGCTAGTTGCCGATTGCAGTTTGCGCCGCGTTGATTGTAAATCATAAACAATGGCCTCCATCTCTGCCGCTGAGCGCGCGCTGCATTTTTTCGCGCGCCCGTTGGTGCACTGTTTTTACCGCGTTACCGCGCTCGGCAGGGAGCACTTGCCGAAGGGCGGATTTCTTCTCCTGCCCAATCACATTACGTGGGTCGATGCAATCGTGCTGCAATCCGCCTGCCTGCGTCCGATCCGGTACATCGTCGACGAGGAATTTTATCGCAAACGTGTTCTGCATCCGTTTTTGAGGACGGTCCGCTGCATCCCCATTAATGTCCGCTATTCACATTCAGCTATTCGTGTCGCCGCCGAACAAATCGCGGCTGGCGAAATCGTCTGCCTCTTTCCGGAAGGCCAGCTTGAACGCGCCGGGACGTTGTTGCGTTTGCGACGCGGTTACGAACTGATTGCGCGTCATGCGAACGCACCAGTTGTCCCGGTTTGGCTCGATCAACTTTGGGGATCGATCTTCTCGTTCCAAGGCGGGCGCTTCTTCAGCAAGCTGCCGAAACGAATTCCGTATCACGTGACGATTGCCTTTGGCAAACCACTCAATCCAGAGAACGCCGATCTTGCGACTGTACGGGAGGAGTTACTCAAGCTAGGTGAGTTTTGTTACAGCCGACGACCCGCAATAGATCGACATCTTGCCGAGGAATGCGTGCGGGGATTGAAGAGACGACCCTTTGCGACCGCGGTGATCGATGGGCTTGATCACAGCGTTTTGAGCCGGTCGAAATTGCTTGGCGCCGCTGCTGCACTGAGCCGTTTTCTGCGTAAAGGATTTCGCGATGAACGCATCGCGATCGTCTTACCCGCTAGCAAAGGATCGTTGGTTGCCAATCTGGCCGCGACACTCGCCGGGAAAGTTCCTGTCGATCTTAATTTCACGGTCGGCCGTGCAGCGAATGAAGCTTGCTGCAAGCGCGCCAACCTCCGCGTCGCCATTTCGGCAACGCCTTTCATCGAGCGGGTGAAAGATTTTCCGTGGCCGGAACAGATTTTGAAATTGGACGAGCTGATGCCGCGATTGAAACCGCAAATTCTCTTTTGGTGGACGATGTCGATCTTGTCGCCGGCACGTTTGCTCTTGCGTCTTTTGCAAATTCCAAGAAAAGGCGGTCACGCGGAAGCGACTTTGCTTTTTACAAGCGGTACCACTGGTGAGCCAAAAGGCGTTGTGCTCAGCCATCGCAATATTGTCGGAAATGTCTCGCAATTCCGGCAACTGCTCGACGCGACCAAAGATGACGCCATTCTCGCATCACTCCCATTTTTCCACAGCTTTGGATCGACCGTCACCCTTTGGTATCCGCTCATCGAAGGTGTGCGCATTGTCACCTATCCAAATCCGCTGGAAGCCGCGAAGAACGCGGCGCTGATCGAACGCTATAAACTGACGCTTCTCCTGGCGACGCCTACGTTTTTACGCGGCTATTTGCGCAAAGTGGACCCGGCTCAGCTCCGCAGTTTGCGTCTCGTTATCACTGGTGCGGAAAAACTGCCATTGGATCTCGAGAAAAATTTCGAGGAACGCTTCAACCAGAAAGTTTTTGAAGGCTACGGGCTGACCGAAACTTCGCCGGTGGTAAGCGTGAACCTGCCGGAGCCGCAACCCACCAAACCGGGCGCACAAGTGCAACCATCGAGTCGTCTTGGCTCGGTTGGTAAAATGGCGCCCGGCATCGCTGCGGAAATTCGCGAACCCGAAACGGACCGCAAACGTTCGCTGCACGAAACCGGAATGCTTTGGCTGCGGGGAGTAAACATTTTCGAAGGTTATCTGCACGACGCTGAACGCACAGCCGACGTGCTGCAAGATGGCTGGCTCAAGACGGGTGATATCGGCCGGTTTGATGAGGATGGATTTCTTTATATCGAAGGACGGCTCTCTCGGTTCTCAAAAATCGGCGGCGAAATGGTGCCACATGAAGCGATCGAACATAAGATCGTCGATTTACTGGATCTCTCCGGAAAAGACGAGCGCCTGGTCGCGATTGTGGGAGTGCAAGACGAAGCCAAAGGCGAAGCACTCGTGTTGCTCAGCGCGGTGGATGTCGATCTTGCACAGTTGCGCAAACAACTTCATGACTCGGGCATCTCGAACCTGTGGATTCCAAAGCGTGTCCAACGCATTGACTCGATTCCTGTCCTCGCGTCCGGCAAACTCGACCTGACAAAGTGCAAAGAACTCGTGGAGGAGAGGGATTAGCTCAAGACCCCGATTTGTAATTCGAGCACGATGCATTAGCGCGTCCGCCGGGCAACGATTTCAGACGTCGGTGACATCGTCGGTTTTGGGCCAATCCCAAGAAATTTGAGACTTGGATTAAGCGCCCTGTAAGCAGCAGCGGCGAGAGCTTTGTGGCCTTCGATCGAGGGATGCCACGCGTCTGCGGGGTTTATCAACTCCAAGCGACTGAAATTCACTTTTGTCAGGGCATCAGAATACTGCACACGAACATTAGAACTGCGCGTGAGCTGCCGATCCAGATTGCTGACCATGGCTCGCATTTCGCCGTTCAGCATTAAACCGAGTCGGACCATGTTGCTCTGATAAGGCGATTTCAGTGACTCGAAACTGTGATTGCCGCTCTCGAAATACGGATAGAGCGCTGGATTTTTCGCGTGAAGCGCTTCTGCTTTTCGCCGCGCTTTAAAAAACGCTTCCAGATTCGCCAGTCCGAAAACGACAATCGCCACTCTGTGGTTCTCTGTTTTCGCCCGATCAATCAGCCACTGAAGCTGTTCGGTGTAGTTTTGTCGAAATTGCGTTGCTATTTCTTGCAAGCGCTTTTCCGGATGCGCGCGTTCGGTCGGAGAGAGCCGCTCGACCCAGTCGAGATTATTATGTCCGATCCAAATCAGGATCAAATCCGGAAATCTCTTCTTACGCAGAATTTGACGCGATTGTCCGGAGAGATTGCGCGTTCGGACGATCCTTCTGCGAATGCCTTCGCTCGCTCGGGTCGGAGCAACGAGCGCCCCGGCACCATTGTATTCCGCAGCAACCAGTGGCGTGAAAGTTTGCAGCCTTTCGTACACACTCCGAATGCTCGCTGGATCAGGGTCGGTATCGAGAAACCAGTTCTTGCGCCGCTGGGTCCTTGCTCGCCAAAACAAGCTCACAGGAGACGATATGTAAAAGTGTTGCGTAAGACTATCTCCCATCATCGCTACATGCGGCAACCGGCGCACCAGTTCAGCTCGGCTGATTCTGCCTTGTCGGTACTCTAAGTAATCGTTGTAGAACGGCGACGAGGGCCGTGAGACCCGTTCGAGATAATCCGGAGTTCTCGCCGTCGGAGGGTCGCTCGCCACTCGGTCGAACAAGAAGATCAAATCGACCAAATTGGCTGCGATCTGTTCACCCATCACGACGGGAAATGGCCGCGACGGATTTGCAAATTCTTCAGTGCCCTGGGCTGGCGCCGCAGTCACGAATACAAGGATCCCAGCGAGGAAGACAAATCGCGTAGGTAAGAACATCTCACATCAGAATTCGAAACGTGCAGTCAAATTGCGGTTATCGCTCCAATTTGCTTTGGCCGTTTCCCTCCGGCAAGTTTGTCGATCAATCGCATTTTGTGTGCTCATTTTTCCATTCTTTTGCCAATCGCGTTGCAGCGCTGTCGATGAAATTACTGTTCGGTTACTCGTCGCAGGTTCGAGTAATCGGGCAGGAAAAGACGAATCGCGATGGCGGATTTCTTTTGGCGGCCAATCACATCAGCCATTTCGATCCATTTATCATTTCCTCGGTCGTGCGGCGAAAAATCGATTGGATGGCTATGGCAGAATTCTTTCCGCTTCCAGTGCTCGGTTTTCTTTTGCGAGCGGTCGATGCGTTCCCGGCGGATCGACATCGCGCGAATCGCAAAACCGTCCGCACTGCGATCGAGCGGCTGAAACAGGGCCGAATTGTCGGGCTTTTTCCAGAAGGTGGCATCCGCGACGGCAGCCGCTCGTTACTCGAAGGCGCGCCGTTGCGAGCTGGTGCGGCGACACTAGCGAATATCGCTGGCACTCCAATCATGCCATGCGTGATCGTTGGCAGCGATCGATTATACTCAAAGAAGAACTGGTTGCCGCTGAGACGGACCCCGATCTGGATCGCATTCGGCGATCCGATTTCAGATTTTCCCGGGCTGGCAAAATCCGACGCGTGCAGGCGAACTGAGCGCGACCTCACCACGGCATTCAAAAATCTTTATTCGGAATTGCGACAAACTTTCCGACTCTCACCGGACGATTTGCCACACCCACCGCGCGAACGCTTTGGAGTGCCCCGACATGTCCGCACTTTCAAAAGGGGCGACATGTCGCCGCACTCCAAAATTACCCGGATCAGAGCAATGGCCATCGATTCACTCATGTGCGCATCGATAAACTTGATGCAGTCACGGCATCGACTGCACGCGCGCAGCCGCGAAGAAATGGAATGCTACGTGGCAGAATGCGAGAAACTCACGGCACACGATTTTTACGCTGTTCCGCACAATGGCGGACTCGCGGGTGAGATTGGCGAGGGCGCGATGGTCACTTGGCGTAGTCCGATCACGACCAAATTTCCCGCGAACAACATCGCTCGCGCAGATTTTTTTCGTTGTGCGCGCGGCTGGAGCGCGCAACGCAGAGGGATTACGTCAAGGAGTGATCGAAGTGCGGCAATTAATGGCAGCGTTGCGCGAGCGGGGTTGCAACGATTTTGGCGTGCTCGGAACGAGTTACGGCGGTTGGATCGGAGCGCTTCTTGCAATGGTCGAGCGAGATTTTCGTTTTGTCGCGTTGATGGCACCGATCGTAAACGTTGAGCACGCAATCTGGGAGGGTCCGGGCACGCGTTTCATGCGGCGGGAACTTCGACGAGCGCAGATCGAGCCATCGCTCGTGGCACGGCATTTTCATCTCAGCTCCCCGATGCACAATCAACCGTTGTGCGACGGCAATCGGATCCTGTTTGTCGCGGGCGAATTCGATTCAATTGCGCGGGCAACAGATCTCGAGGCGATCCAACAGAAATGGCGTGGATCGGAGCTGATCCGCGTGCGGCAAGGACACTTCGGTTATCGCATGCTGCGCGAAACTATCGCGCGCCTGAAGGAGCGCAGCCTCTAATCAAGCCAGTTCATCGCCCCGAGGATACGGCGAAAGTCAGGGTCGTCGGTCGAAAGCGCGGGCAGCCATTCGCCGATTGATTCGCGTTTCCACCAGGCGCGGTCGCTCAGCGGCGCAAATTGGTAACGATAGAGTCGCGCGCGGATATAATGGGGCGGCGCGTTGGGAAATGGATTGTTGGCAAGGAGCGAGAGCGTGCCGCGATCGTTGTGCAAAAGTTTCCAGACGAAATGCAGTGTCCATGGATATTCGGCGGGTGACGCCATAGCCGCGAACCAGATTTGCCAATCGATCCGCGGTTGATACGGCGCAATAAACGGCGGTCGCCGGTTGGGATCGCCCGGTTTGGCTTTGAATTCGTATTCCTTCCATTTAGTGTCGCCACTGATCAAAGCGTCATCGGTTCCCTCGAAAATAATTTCGTAGCGCTCTTTCCCGACGCTGCCGAACGCTCCGTAAGTGTTGACCAGATCGAGCGGATCGAATGAGGAATTCATTACTTGCCGATTGGAAGCGAGGTTGAGCACTGGCGCGATGCTCAGATATGCGACCAAGATCGACAATGCGATGGCGATTACGTTTTGAACGCGGCACGGTTTCGCTTGTTGTGCCGCTTCTTCGGCTCTCCTAACTAGTGATTTCGGCAAGATGCGGCGAAAGAATGTGTCGTCGAAACAGGCGAGGAACGGAATAATGGTGACATAGTTTAGAAACGACAGATTGCCGCTAATGATGAGAAAGATTTGAAAAGTGACGAGCAACACGCCGGCGATGTGTCGCGCAATGCGTGGTCCGAATGAAAACCAGGGCACGACCAGCTCAATGAAATGGTTCCAAGCCGTTTCAATTTGATGGAACCAATGCGGCGCGAAATGCAAATAGCGGCTGATCGGGCTCGGGATCGGCTGCGTTTCGTAATGGTAGTATAGGCAGGTCAGATCGCGCCAGCATGAATCGCCGCGGAGTTTGATGAGGCCGGCACCGATCATGATGCGAAAGCCGAGCCAGCGAAAAAGCCAGATGACAAGAAGAGGCGGCGCTCTTTTGGGGAATGGTCGCGCATCAAGCAGGGGACAGAGAAAAATCGACAAGAAGCCCGTCTCGAGCAGCTGAGTTTCCCAGCCGTAACCGTACCAAACTTGACCGATGTGGACGATCGACATGTACATCGCCCAGAGAACCGCGAGGAGAATGGCGTTGGAATAGCCTGCGAGAACAACGAGCGACAGCGCAAACCCCGTCCACGCAAAGATAGACAACGCGTGATTGGAGAGGCCGAACCAGAACAGTGTCGGAAATCGCAGCATGCCGATCGTGCGCGAGCCAAGCTGTGATTGGATCGAAGCAAGAAAATGACTCGCCGGAGTTAATCCATGCTCACCGATCAGCGGGACCAGTTGCTGCGCGGCAATCAAAAACGCGATCGCATAAACAAACCCGAGCAGCCGCAGAATAACAAAACGTGTCAGCCAATAAGAATTTCCGTCGGCGAAAAGTTTTTGGAGAAAATCGCGGTCATTCATCCGGTCTCCTGCGCGAAGAAAACGTCCAATGCTTAATCAATCCGAAATCCGCAATCCACAATGTAACTGCCAGGGGGGAGAATCGAACTCCCGGCCAAGGGCTTATGAGTCCCCTGCTCTACCGCTGAGCTACCCTGGCGTCAAAGTTTTTACCATGCTCGGAATTCCCTCAAAAGTCGACCAACCCCGAATGCTTTCGGGGGGCTGCTCTGCGCTGGGCTACCATGGCGATGCGGCCAAAAGACTCAACGCCGCCGCCTGACCTGTCAACGGACGGACCTCACTGTTTTGCTTTTGCAAGATATGGCGCCAAATCTTTTTCGCGTCCACGAAGCGCGACCATAAAGCATATCCCGTTACGTTCCGTGACTGCGCCAACCCAGTCTTCTTGATGAACATAACGCCACCCCTCGAACTTCAACACGGCGCCGGTTTTGACATTTCTCTCCGACGGGAACAGAAAAAACTGCATCCGCTTCTCAACCACCCATATTTGGGCGATACGCCGCGACTCATCGTCCTCAAAAGCACGGCAACCGATCGTGCGAAAATCGGCGAATTCTGCCGGTACGTCGTAATGTTCAAGTCCGTGCTTCAAAAAGAACAAGTCACTCAACGTTCCTGCATCAGCATTCACCGGATCAAGGACGACTGATCGCGTCGAGCCTGCGATACTTAATAATTTCCGCGCGGTTCCTGATCCTGGAAAATCATTCAGACTGCCGACGAAATGGAAGACAAACACGCCGGCGATCACAGCGAGCGCAATTCCGATCGCCAGAACAACCGGATTACGCGCCGCTTTTTTCCAAGTCCATTTAGATGGAGAGATCAGGTCTTTGCCGGAAAACCATTCGGCAGTCTCCGGTGGGATAGGGATGGCACGAACCAACGTCGCCAGAGCGCGATCAAAGCTCTGTTGATTTTCGAATTCACTGGAGCTGCGTGCCCGGAACACAGCTGCGCGCATGGAGCGGTCGCGTATCTTCTCTTCATTTATCGGCGCGCAGTTCGTAAGAGCGCGTTGCCGTCGGGAGAGTCGCGGCGTTTTCATATTGCCGGCCTTTTAGGCAACGTGGCATCCAACCAGGCTTGAAACTGGCGCCGGCCAAGAGCCAGTAATCGAGAGAGCTCGCTCAGTTTCAGTTCCGCCAAATCAGCGATCTCGCGATAATCAAATTCATCCAGATAAAACAGCGCCAGCGCAGTCCTCTGTGGCTCGGACGCTGCTGCAATCCAAATTGCAAGCTGTCTTGGCTCAAGCCGCTCAATCTGTGACGCGGCTGCCGCAGCTATCTCCTGTTCCTCCATTTCGAACGGTTCGGCTTGCAAATCCGTTTTGGTTGCTTCCAAACAACGCCACCGGGCATCGCGGAAAAGCCAAAATTGCTCATTCGACAACTCCCCATGGGCTGCTCGCAGAGCCGCCTCACGCAGGGTCGTGTGAAAGACCTCTTGCGCTTTGACTGAGTCGCCTAGCATCAGGAAACAAAAACGATAAAGCTGCGGGAGATTTTGTTTGGGAGCGGACACGCTGATTTATCCAAAGGCCGAATGTTACGTGGCTCGATTAGATCGACAAGAGTCGATCTTACGACAAGCTTTGCACACGACGCGCGACCTCTTCTGCATTTTGCCGGCTGTTGAAGGCGGAGATTCGAAAATAGCCTTCCCCTTGCGCGCCGAAACCGCTGCCGGGCGTGATAACCACGTTAAGATCGTGCAGCATGCGGTCGAACGTTTGCCAGCTCGTTAGGCCGGCCGGTGTTTTCACCCAAATGTAAGGCGCGTTGATTCCGCCGAAAACTTTCATATCGATCTTGGCGCAAGCGTCGCGCAAGATTTTGGCGTTGCCCATGTAATGCTCAATGAGAGCGCGCACCTGTTGGCGGCCTTCTGACGAATACAGTGCTTCCGCGCCACGCTGTACCGGATAACTCACGCTGTTTGCCTTGGTGCTCCAACGCCGATGCCAGAGTGGATGCAAGGGCAACTTCTTTCGCGAGTCTGCTCGCCCCACCACCGATTTCGGCATCACGGTGAAGCCGCAGCGAATGCCTGTAAAACCGCCGTTCTTTGAAAAGCTGCGGAGCTCGACTGCGCATTCGCGCGCGCCCGGAATTTCAAAAATGGAATGCGGAATTTCGCGCTCTGAAATGTACGCTTCATAGGCCGCATCAAAGAGCAGCAGCGATTCGTGTTCGCGCGCATAGTTAACCCAGCGCGAAAGTTGTTCCCGGGACGCGACTGCTCCAGTCGGATTATTTGGAAAACAAAGATACACAAGATCGACATGTTCCTTGGGCGGCTCGGGAACGAATCGATTCTCGGCAGTGCACGGCAAGTAAACGATCCCTTCGTAGCTGCCATCCGATTTCGCCGCGCCGCTGTGGCCCGCCATTACGTTCGTGTCGACATAGACCGGATAAACGGGATCGGGGACCGCGACTTTGTTTTGGTCGCCGAGAATATCAAGAACGTATCCGCAATCGCATTTCGATCCGTCCGAAACAAAAATTTCGTCATCGGCGATGTCGATGTTGCGATCGCGATAATCGTGCTGGGCGATCGTCGATCTTAGAAATTCGTAGCCTTGCTCGGGCCCGTAGCCGCGAAATGTTTCGCGGTTTCCAAGTTCGTCCACCGCGCGCTTCATCGCATCGATTACGGCGCGCGGGAGCGGCTCAGTTACATCACCAATTCCGCAACGGATCAATCCCCTGGCGGCTTCTGGATTCGCCTCGCAAAAGTCGCGGACGCGTCGCGCGATCTCAGGAAATAAATATCCCGCCTGAAGCTTAAGATAATTCTCGTTTAGATAAGCCATTCTTTGGAGGGACGCGTCGTGTCGCGTTCGAAAGTATTTGGGACGACACAGAGGTCGTCCCTCCAGGCTTCACGCTTGGGACCGGACCGATTAGTAATTTTTAGCGACCGCGTCCCAATTCACCACGTTCCACCAAGCTTTGATGTAGTCGGGCCGCCGATTTTGGTATTTGAGATAATACGCGTGTTCCCAAACATCCACTCCCAGGATCGGGGTGTTGCCGTCCATCAGCGGGCTGTCCTGATTCGGTGTGGATATGACTTCAAGTTTTCCACTTTTGTTTTTGATTAGCCACGCCCAGCCGCTGCCGAAGCGACCTGCTCCAGCTGCGGCGAGCTTTTCTTTAAAAGCGTCAAAGCTCTCGAAAGTAGATTTAATATCATCAGCAAGTTTGCCTTTCGGTTCCCCGCCGGCGTTCGGACCCATGATCTTCCAGAAAAAGGAATGATTGGCGTGCCCCCCGCCGTTATTTCGCACGACTATGCGGATGTCTTCCGGGACAGCGCTTAGGTCGCTAATCAGATCCTCTACTGATTTTTTCTCAAGATCGGCTTTGCCTTTGATCGCGTTGTTGACGTTGGTAATGTAGGTCTGGTGATGCTTGGTATGATGGATTTCCATCGTCCGCGCGTCGATGTGCGGTTCCAAAGCATCATACGCATAAGGTAGTTTTGGTAGTTCGTAGGCCATAATGAATCACGTTAGGCCACGAACAATGGAGGTCAATCGCGCGATCAGCATCTCAAAAGCGCGCGACCGGCAGACGCGTCCTACCGATCGCAGCGGTAAAAGCTCTGCTGATGACCAAGGCCGCTGCGATAATTTACGTATGTCGCGAGGGCGAGCAGCGGAAAATTTTGCCGATACATGTCGTACTTCAGATAGAACACGCGCGGTAGAACACGCGCGGAAATCCGGTGCCGGTAATTTGGTGTTCGTCCCACGAGCCGTCCGGCCTTTGCGAACTGAGCAAAAAACGCATGCCGCGCTGAATGCTCGGCCGGTCGAGATCGCCGGATGCACAAATGCCCATCACCGCCCATGCTGTTTGGGACGCTGTGCTCTCTCCCATGCCTTTGCTCGCAGGATTTTCGTAGGTCGCGCAGGTCTCGCCCCAACCGCCGTCATCGTTCTGGCAACTCTCCAACCAATCACGTCCGCGCAGGATCCAATCCTGCGTCATGTCCTGGCCGATCGCGCGCAAGCCGCGCAGCACCTGCCAGGTACCGTAAATGTAGTTGACGCCCCAGCGGCCGTACCACGAACCATCGTCTTCCTGCGTCTCGATCAAATATTGGAGGGCACGTCGCACGGAAGGATGATTCGGGTCAAAATCGATGTAACCAAAAAGCTCAAGCGTGCGCGCGGTCAGATCGCTGCACGTTGGATCGAGAATCGCGTTGTGGTCGGCGAAGGGCATGTCTTCCAGCCACGGTGTTGTCACGTTTTTATCAAACGCCGCCCAGCCGCCATCCTTGCATTGGAAACTCAGTTGCCATCCAATTGCCCGGCCGAACAGTTCATTGAGTGATTGTTGATCTTGCGGTCGAATCAGACGCAGCGCCATCAGGACCATCGCCGTGTCGTCGGTGTCCGGGTAGAAAACGTTGTTGTATTCGAATGCCCAGCCACTCGCTTCGGGATGCGGATTATTCACCGTCCAATCGCCACGCAGCCGCACTTCCTTTTTGAGCAGCCAATCAGCGGCCTTTTGCAACGCAGCGTGCTCCGGGGGAACTCCGGATTCGGCCAGGGCGATAATGTTAATTGCGGTGTCCCAGATCGGCGAGAGACAAGGTTGAATCCGAAAATCCTCCGGATCATCAACAAACAATCCGGCAAAATCTTTCTCCGCCTTGGCGTAAATAGGATTCTTCTTCGAGTAACCGAGAGCGCGCAATGCGATCAAACTATTTAACATCGCCGGAAACACCGCTGCGAGCCCGTCACTTCCTTCGCCGATGCGCTCGAGCATCCACTGTTCCGCTTCTTCAAGTGCCCGCCCGCGCATGGGCCGAAACCGCAGCGGATGCAGGAATTTTAGAACATCATCGACTCGCAGAAAGAAATTGCGCCAGGTCCAGAAAGGTTCGCTGCGCGGCAGCCGCAAATCGCTCTGCTCGGTGCCGAGCGGATAAAGCTCGTGCAATTGCTTCTCGCCGGGTAGCACGCGCGTCGGTTTGAAGTGGTTGATGATGGAGAGCGGAACGAGCATGGCGCGACTCCAGGACGACATTTTGCAGATGTGAAATGGCGCCCAGCCCGGCAACAACACCATTTCGACTGGGATAGTCGGCAAATATTTCCACGGAAATTGACCGAGAAGCGCAAGATAAAGCTTGCTGAAGGTGTTCATCTGCGGGATGCCGCCCAAACGCATGATGTTGGCGCGCGCCTCCTGCATGAACGGCGCGTCCGCCGAATACCCGGCGAGTTTAAGGGCGAAATACGCTTTCACCGAAGCGTTAATCTCACTCGGACCACCGTGAAAAATATTCCAGCCACCGTCTGGCAGTTGCCGTTTCACAATGTGATGAACGCAACGCCGTTGAAGTTGAGCATCGATTTCGCCGCACCAATGCATGAACAGCACGTAATCGGAGCAAAGCGTGCTATCCACCAGCAGCTCGCCGCACCAATGACCGTCCGGCTGTTGCTGGCTCAGGAGATTTTCCTGCGCACGGCTGATTGATTGTGCAATCTCGGCGTCGGTCGACGAATATGATTGTGTAAGATCGGGCCGTGCACTCGGCAAAGCGATCACGTCAGAGGAACGGTTCATAGCGTCGATCTGTACTTGTCGATCTAATGAGTCTGGATCTTATGACGCTTTCGCTGAAGCCTCGGCCCGTTTGCCGGTGAGGTGCCCGTTACCGGATGTAACTCCGTTAAAAGCGAGAACTTCGCTGCCACGCCCGGTCGGTTTCGGTTTCGGACCGAAATTGAACTTCACCGTTTTCCACATGTCGCCGCGCTGTGCTTGCAGACCGAGGCTCGCAGTCGGTTCATAACCGCAGTGGACCATGCAATTTTCGCAGCGGCTATCGCGCGCCACTCCATTCACGACGCCGTACCGCTCCCACTGGGTTTTCTCGAGTAATTCCGCATAGCTTGAATAATGCGCGTCGGTCATGAGGTAGCAGGGGCCTTTCCACCCCCGAATGTTTCGCGTCGGGATGGCCCAGGCTGAACACGTCAAATCTCGTTTGCCTGCGAGAAATTCAAAATAAACCGGCGT
>WNGK01001475.1_pt1 | contig 29318 bp, 35 predicted proteins | sample 5400601 | NCBI WGS metagenome assembly WNGK01 (sample SAMN13153376, study PRJNA577476) | soil metagenome | isolation source: 60 cm soil or saprolite under Garry oak tree replicate 1 | place: USA:California | collected 2016-06-15
TGGCTTTCATGACGGCCTGCGAGCGAGGTGAAAAGGACGAAGATGAAGACGAGAAGGCCCCGACCGCCAGCGCGAGTCCAGCGCAACAACAGGGGGCGGCAGCATTGCCGGCAGGCAAAGCCGCGACTTACAACTTTGACGGCGCCTCGCTTGGCTCTCTGCCTTCGAATTTCATAAGTTCCCGGACTGGCGGAGGCGATATGGGCACCTGGGCCGTCCTTTCAGACAACACCACACCATCGAAGCCGAATGTGTTGGCCCAGACTTCGACGGACAGGACAGACTACCGTTTTCCCATGGCCGTCTTGAACGACGGCGTATTCAAAGACTTGGAATTGAGCGTCAAGTTCAAACCGGTAGCCGGCAGCGTCGATGAGGCAGGCGGGCTCGTCTTTCGCTACCGGGACGAGAACAACTACTACGTTGTTCGGGCAAATGCGCTAGAGGACAACTGTAATCTCTACCACGTCATAAATGGGCGGCGTCAACAGTTTGCCGGGGCCAACATCACGGTCACGCCAAAGCAGTGGCATGAGTTGAAGGTGGTGGCCATTGGCAATCAGTTCAGCTGCTTTTTTGATGGGAAGCAGGTAATCCAGGCGACTGATGACACTTTCAAAGACGCGGGTAGAGTAGGGATGTGGACCAAGGCTGACTCGGTCACATACTTTGATGATTTCACCGTGACACCCAGATGATTAGTCTTGGGTGAATCTAATCCAGGCGTCTGAATCAGTTTGGTTCGGGCGCGCCAATAGTTGGGAAGGAGCCAAGCCATGAAACTCGCAATCTGTTCTTTCGTTCTACTGTTCGCTTTACCAGCGACCGCAGTTGTCTCAGCACAAACGACCACCATCGATTTCAACAGTGACAAAGTTGGTGAGGCGCCGAGCGGTTTCTCCACTGCGCTCACAGGCAGAGGCAGACCGGGCAAGTGGGTGATGATGAAAGACCCCGCTGCGCCTAATCAGGGCAACGTCCTCGCGCAGACTGACGCCGATACTACAGGCTATCGATTTCCGGTGTGCGTCTATGATGGCCTGACCGCAAAAGATGTTGATGTAAGTGTGAAGTTTAAGCCTGTCTCTGGCAAAGGTGACCAGGGAGCGGGCATTGTCTGGCGTTACCAGGACAAAGACAATTATTACATCGTTCGCGCCAACGCTCTGGAAGGCAATGTTGTGCTCTACAAAGTCGAGAACGGCAAGCGCACCGATCTGCCGCTCGTGGGAAAAGGCCGCACCTACGGGATGAAAGAAAAAGTTCCTTCGGGAGTGTGGGGCACGTTACGCGTGGTTGCCAACGGCGATCTCTTTGAGGTCTATCACAACGACAAGAAACTCTATGAAGTTAAGGACGAGACATTCAAGGAAGCGGGCAAGGTCGGCCTATGGACCAAGGCCGATTCGGTAATCTATTTCGATGATCTGCAAGTGACCGCTAAATGAAAAACACAATGCACGGTCAGACACTACTGAGCCATCACCATGCAGTAAGTATTGTTGTGCGGGTGCTGCTAGTGATTGTCGGCAGCGCCGTGGCGAGCAGTTGCGAGCGCAATTCGACAGTAACGGAGTCTAACGCGGCAGCGCCGACTCCCCGTGCCCTTGCCACCGCACCTACGCCGGATACCAACAGTAAGTCATCATCGGCAATGAATGCAGGAGAGACTCAGCGGTTTTGTGGGAGATGGAATGCCCGCCGCCACGGTGGGCGGCTTTGAGCGATGGCTCTACGGCAATCGAGCGTTGAGCGGAGCGCGATGGCAAGCACCGCAAGGACATGTGCCGGGACAGTATGTAGCGACGCACCGGAGTGCCACTGCCAGCGCGGAATTGCTAGCACTCCTCAACTCAGAAGACCGGACGAATACGGCGCGCATCACCTACATCGCTTTGACCATCAGACCAGCGAACAAACGCACATCGGAATTGTCGCCTCAAGATATAAGCGAAGTGGCGCGAGCGATTTTTGGCAATGCCGTTGCTGCCAAAATCAATTCGCCTTCGACATCGGGTGCTAAAGACCTGGACACCGCAAGCAGTAGGAACGGTTGGGAATACGTTGTCGAAAAACAGTTGAACGGCACAATGCTTACCTTCTACGCAAAACAATAGGACGTCTATGATACCGCACAATTGCCGCAAAGCGACTCTTCAACAGGATACGGAACTAGCGAAGATCTACATACTATCCGCGACTGGGGCTCTCATCGGTTGCGACTCATTTGCTACGCGAGAGCGACGGGACGTATGGAACTTTACCAGCGAGACGAAATCACCTATCGAATCAAATGATCAGCAGTTAACCGTGAAATAAAAAATCAGAAAGAGACATGAACGAGAAAATATTTTCGAGGTGCAAGCGATTGCCACAATGACTGCTGGTGGCGCGGGCCTCGCACTCGCTAATCTCATCGGCAACGATACTGCGGTAGCAAATGAAGGGAGCAGAAGATGACAGAAGGACAAACTACTGCTACGGAAGAGGCGGCTCGCGCTTTCCGCGGCCAGCATCAGCCGAAGCCTTTGGTGTTCGATCCGGCAAAACTTAAGGGCCTCTCCGAAAAGCTCATCAAATCGCACTGGGAGAATAACTACGGCGGCGCGGTCAAGGCGCTAAACGCCGTCGAGCAGAAACTCGATGCGTTGCTAAAGGACAAAGATCTCCCGCCTTACATCTATGGTGACCTCAAGCGCGAAGAACTAGTGCGCACTGGTTCGGTCGTGCTGCACGAATACTACTTCGCCAACCTCGGCGGCGACGGCAAGGCCGGCGGCAAGATAGAAGATTTGCTCAAGATGTGGTTCGGAAGTTATGAGCAATGGGAAGCGGAATTCAGGAGAACGGCGAATGCTCTGGGCGGTGGTTCGGGCTGGACCATCCTCGCGTACAACCTGCACACCGGAGAAGTTCACAACTACTGGTCATGGGACCACATGCACAACGCGCCGACAGGTCTGCCACTGCTCGTGCTCGATATGTACGAGCACGCATATCACATGGACTACGGCGCAGCGGCGGCCAAGTATGTTGATGCATTCATGCAGAACGTCAACTGGGAAGAGGTCAACCGTCGAGCTGAGGCGGTGGTCAAAGCCGGTTCATAACGCAACCCGACCTCTAGAGAGAGGACGAACGGTCACAAGTGGAACATCTCGACTTAGTGAAGCCAATGACTCGCAAGATATTTAGGCGCTACCCAAAGCTGGGTTCCTTGGAATTGGGAGCGCTCTTGATGGGGTTCGTGTTGGCTTTTCTTTTGAACTATGCAGTGCGGGCGCGGGCACAACAATCACCGAAGTCTCAGCAACAGACGACCACAGCATCAGCAGACTTCCCGTCGGGCACGGCGACAGCTTCAGAAGAATGTGGAGTTTGCCACGTAGCGATCTATCGAGAGTTCGCCGCTGGCTTTGGCGGTGACCTGAAGTATCCGGGGATCATCTATCAGTCGCGGCAGGAGAAGCCGCTTACGCTGCCGGCTAAGGTTTCGGCCACAGGGTCCGCGCATTCGCTTGCTGGACTAGAGCCATTCCCGATTCACGCGCGAGAGGTTGAAGAAGAAGGCCGATCATGCAACGTCTGTCATTTTCCGGAAGCATTCGAGATCCCGGACCTGGAGAATGTCGAACTTGCAAAACCAAAGCCTCGGCCGCAGAGCCAGGAGGCAGGGGGATTGACCTGCGCAAGTTGTCACTTGACGCCGGATGGGAGGATTCGCGGGCCTTACGCTATCGCCGATGCGCCACACGCTACGGTCCAGGACGTGCGAATGCAAACGTCCGCCATATGCGCCTACTGCCACAGCCTGGGTCAGCGTGTGGCCGGCAAACAAACCCAAACTTTTCTCGAATGGCGCGAAGACTTTCACAAACCCGGATTGGGACGCCAAAACTGTCAGGATTGCCACATGCCGCGAACGGTCCGTTTATCGGCCGAGGACTTTGATGTGCCGCTAAGGACCGTAGCGAGACACCTTTGGACCGGTGGACATTCAACGCAACGTATCCGCACCGCACTTAATCTGGTGATTGTGCAACCCAAAGCCGAGCGCTCCAATTTTGAATTCCATGTCATCAACATTGGGGCCGGACACTCCGTGCCGACGGGCTCAAACCGGCGGGCTGTTTACCTCAAAGTAGAAGTTCTGGACAACAAGCAAAAGATTCTGGCGAGCCGCGAGTGGATGTTTGCGCCCTGGTATGGAAACCGCCCGGATGATCGAGCCTTCCTGGAAGAAGACAAAAAGCGCCCTGACGCGGTTGCGGCCACGCAGGCTGATGCCCAGGGACCGCACGAAGCACCGATCCGTGCAGGAGAAGAACGTGTGCTCACCTGGGAGCCGAAGGTGAATGCGAACAACTATACCGTTCAGGCTGTGTTGGTCTATGACCTGAACCGCTACAACGACAAGTCGTTCGTTGCGGACCAGACGGAAATCTATCGCACTTCTCTTCTCATAAAAGCGCAAAGGAAAGCGAGGTGACTTATGAGAGCCCTGACCATATCACTGCTCTTCCTCTTTTTGGCAACCGCAGCCAGCGCTCAACAGCCAGGTGCTACTGCAAAACTCGAGGAGCTTGAGCGAAAGCTTGACGAAGCCACACGGCAGCTGGAACAAGCCGGCAGCGTCATTCGATTGGTGCGAGAAGAAATCTCTCGCCTCAAGGGCGAAGCGTTCAATTCATCGAATGCCCGCGCTGACCAGCAACCGGGCGCCACGAGGCAAGCGGCGCCTGAAAATCCCAAAGCTGCTTTCATCGAACGGATTATCGATCCTGAATTGGGGCTGGATGAGCGGAAAAAGATGCTGGAGGCAAAACCCGAGATTTTCATCCAAACCAGATATTCCGCTTTGCCAATACGAGGCGCCGGATCAACCTTCAAGCCGAATTTCAGGCTCAGTCGGATCGAAACTCGTTGGGCCGGTAAAGTAAGCGACCGTCTCGGCGCGGGTCTTGAGCTTCAGTTTCATCCTGCCCTTGAGGGCAACCCCGAAGAGTTCGTTAACGATGCCTTCATCGAATATTACTTGAGCGACCACGCCACGGTCAGAGTCGGCCAATTCATCAAGCCGTTCGGCTTTCAGATTCAGCAGTCAAGCGCCAGGCGTGAGTCTCCCGAACGCGGAATCTTTGCCGGATATTTCTTTCCCGGACAGCGCGACCGCGGGATCATGCTGTTTGGCGATTTAGATTCGCTCGGCAAAGGCGCTCTCCAGAACGTCCACTATTTCGTCGGTGCTTTCAACGGCAACCGTTTCTTCAATGATAACAATCGGCAAGTGAACTATGTTGTTCGAGTGCGAAAGATATTCAATAGAACTAGACTGGCAATCGGTCTGTCGGCGCAAAGAGGCAAACAGATTCTAGCTCCGGGTGTCTCCGGCAATGATAACGAGAATGTAATCGGCGCAGACTTTCAATATGCGGCTGGCCGCTTCGGATTTCGCGGTGAGTTCGTCGCGGGCAATATGCCTTCCACGCTGCTTGGAATAGGGCCTGAGTTCGCTCCCGCGTTCCGCCCTGGCGCCCACTCTTCGGGAGGATATCTCTTCGGCAATTATCGGCTGACGGCGAAGGATAATTTCTACGCTCGCTACGAACAGTTCAACGGCGATCCGGTTACCGGAAAGAATGTTCGAGTATTCAACTTGGGATACTTTCGTCAAATCGGACTTTCGCGGTTGAGCTTCGACTACACGTTCAAGAGACGACCATCGTTCAACGATGATCCTGTGAACGAGCGGCTGCATGTCACCTGGGGCATTGAGTTCTAGTAGAAGGATTGAAGATGAAGAGGTTGCGTATTCACAAATTGATCTCAACCGTTTTTCCGTTGCTGGGGATGGTGTGCGGCTACACGCCTGGCAGCGCCCAATCTCTAACAAATCGAGAAAACACTCCCAAAGCCGTTCGTGCTTTCGTCACGAATTTCGGTGGTACTGGTGTTTCAGTAATTGATCCCGAACGCGGGCGGTTGATTGCCAACGTCAAGACAGGATCACAACCGCACGGCGTAGCCATCGCGCCTGACGGCAGGGCCGTTTATGTCTCGAACGAAGGCGACGGTACGTTGTCAGTCATCGATCCCGCAATAAATGAGGTCGTGGCGACAGTAAGAGTCGGCAAAAGCCCGAATCAAGTGGAAGTGAGCGCGGATGGCAAGTACGTCTTTGTGACTCTGAACGGGGCGGATAGTCTAGCGGTGGTAGATGCTGAAATGCGGAAGATAGTTAAAACAGTGCCGGTGGGTCGCGCGCCGCACATCGCGCTGCGCAGCCCTGATGGCAAGATCATCTATGTGACTCTCGAAGGCGATATGAAAATAGTCCTACTCGACGCTTCCACATTTGATATCGTCGGTAGCATTCCTGTCCTTGCCTGGCCACGTATACCGACATTCACTCGGGACGGCAAGCGTACTTATCAAACCATCCGCTGGCTCAACGGCGCTCTCATTATCGATCTTGCCAAGAAGCAAGTGGTAGATCGCATCGCTCTCGGTGAGTCTAAGTTTGCCGAGGAAGGAAAGGACGCCCATGGGCTGAGTGTGACACCAGACGGAAAACAACTCTGGCTGACAACCCAGACCACCAATGATGTCACCATCATCGACACCAGTGACAACAAAATCATCGGGCGTGTCTTCGTAGGCCGCGATCCCAACTGGATCGCGTTCACGCCAGACGGCGCGTTGGCTGTGGTGAGCAACACCGGAACGGGAGACGTAAGCATTATAGATGTTCAGCAGCGTAAGGTCGTCGCCACTGTCAAAGTCGGCGCGTCCCCGAAACGTCTTGTTGTTGGCAGCGTAGTGATCGGAAAACAAGGACAGTAACAGACACAGGTCGGAGGGGGAGGGCGATGGTGCCTCGTCAAGAATGTTCATTCAAGCGAATACTCCGCATTGCGACTGACCAAGAGTATCTCGCCATTGCGCTCAGCCTCGCATTCTCTTTCACGGCATGCGGAGGTCGGACAGGAAGCAACCAAACAGGCGGAACGTCGAATGAAGTCACGATCTATGTCTCGCAGGATCGCGTCTTCTCAGAACCGATTCTGCGTGCCTATGAGCAGAAGACCGGAGTCAAGGTCAATGCCGTCTACGATACTGAGGAGACTAAGAGCACCGGGCTCGCCAACCGATTGATCGCCGAAAAGAATCATCCGCAAGCCGATGTCTTCTGGTCGAATGAACCGGTGCGCACGCTAGTCTTGAAAAAACGCGATGTACTTGTGCCCTACAAATCGCCGGCAGCCGAAGGCATCCCCGCTACTTTCAAAGATCCGGCAGGCTATTGGACAGGGTTTTCGGCGCGCTCACGCGTGATCGTTTACAACACCAAACTAGTGAAGCCGGAAGAAGCTCCAAAGTCGGTCCTGGACTTAAGCGATCCACAATGGAAGGGACAAGTCGCGATCGCTGACCCGCGCTTCGGTACAACTTCGTTCCATGTGGCAGCCCTATACTCCGAACTGGGTTACGAGCGTGCGGATGAATTCTTTCGCAAGCTGAAGGCGAACGACGTGAAAATCGTCTCGGCAAACTCCATCGTACGCGACATGGTGTCGCGCGGCGAAGTGAAAGTTGGACTCACCGACAGCGACGATGTCAATGTGGCCCTCGAAGATAAACAGCCCGTTGCGATGGTCTTTCCGGATCGTGACGGCATGGGCGTTCCCGTGATGCCGAACATGGTCTCACTGATCGCGGGCGCGCCACGAACAGAGGCCGGAAAGAAGCTGATTGATTACCTGCTGTCACCTGAAGTCGAGCGAATGCTGGCACGGTCAGAGGCGGTACAGATTCCGCTTCACTCTGGCGTCGAAGGGCCGAAGAACATGCCCCTTATTTCGTCCATTAAGCCGATGACCCTGGACTATGGCAAAGCGGCGGATCGCGTCGATGACGTGACGCGCCGATTGCAGACAATCCTCGGACTTTAAGACTCTGGATTTGGCTATGGGAAGCCAAGCAACTGTAGCAATCTCCCGGCGTGTAGTTACCTGGCCCTCGGCGCGCACGGTCATACTTGCCATAGCGTGGTTACTCTTTTTCGTATTGTGCGCGCTGCCAACTCTATACATGCTTGGCATCTCTTTCATTGGCGCAAGTGGCAGCTTCAGCCTCATTAACTATCGTCATCGGTGACGGATGTGCGGCAGCGCGATTTGCTGTTTACCAGCACACTCCTGGGCTTTGGCTCAGCGTTGCTCGCGACTATTATCGGCGCGCCTTTGGGGCTGTTGCTGGCTCGTGCTGACTTGCGAGCCAAACGCTTCTTGCGGCTGGCGCTCGTGGTTCCTCTTGTCATTCCTCCTTATATTCTCGGCCTCGCATGGATCTACATCGGTGGATCGGCTGGATTGGTCGCGCAAGTGTTTGGGCGCGACCTGCTGTCGAATTGGACCTATAGTCTCACTGGCGCGGTGCTGGTACTCGGCACGAGCTTCTATCCATTGACGATGCTGGCAACGGAGGCGGCCGCGCGCCGCATCGATGCTCCTCTGGAGGAGGCCGCGCTGCTGGTCGCTCGTCCGCATCGAGTATTGTCGCGGATTACATTGCCGCTCATTGCCCCCAGCATTGCCGCGGCTGCTCTCCTTACCTTCGTACTCGCACTTTCCGAATTTGGTGTTCCCGGATTGTTGCGCGTGCCGGTGTTCACGACTGAAGTCTTCACCGCTTTCGCCGCGCTCTACGATTTTGGCGGCGCCACAGCGCTCGCCCTCCCTTTGTTGGTGGTTGCGCTCATCGCGGGAATCGCGGTCAAGCTATTGATCGGCAATCGCATGATTGCCACGCGGCGAACTGTGCGCACGGGCTTGCCGCTGATGCTCGGTCATTGGCGAGTCTTGGCGATTGCCGCCTTCGGTCTTGTGCTCCTGTTATCAGTGATATTGCCCCTTGGCGTGCTCGCGCGTGAGGCAGGAGGATTCGAGCGCATCATAACTTCAGTCGCCGAATCAGGAAGTGCAATCCGTAATAGCGTGATGCTTTCCACGGTCGGGGCGACACTCATCGTCGCGCTCGGCGTTTTGCTCGGTTACGGTCGGGCGCGGGCGCGCACACGACTGCGCGCTCTCGTTGATCTCGTCTTCATCGTGGCCTTTGCCGTTCCAAGCACAGTGGTAGGCATTGGACTGATTAGCCTTTGGAACCGACCCGGACTAATCGGCGAGGTTTACCATAGCATGGCGATCATCGTCGTTGCCTACCTCGCACGGTTTGTGCCGGTCGCGGCGCTCATCCTGGCAGCGAGTGTGCGCCAGCTCCCCATCTCATCGGAAGAAGCTGCGGACGTTGCTGGCGCGAGCTGGCTTCGCGCTTTCTCCCGCATCGTGCTGCCGCAGATCCGCACCGGACTGGCTGCGGCCTGGGTAGTTGCTTTCATCTTCGCTTTCGGTGAATTGGGAGCGACGGTGCTAGTCACGCCACCAGGCGAATCAACGCTGCCGGTTCGCATTTACACCATGATCGCCAATACGCCGTCGAGCACGGTCGCGGCATTGGCACTGATGCAAGCGGGCATCATCCTTGTGCCTCTGGCTCTGTTTGGAATACTTGCTCGCGATCGCGGAGGCAGAGCATGAAACGGTTCGGAAAGGGTTTAGGGGTTATCTCCGCCTTTATTGATGACTCAACATGAGCAGCCATGAATGAAGCGTTTGTCAGGCTAGAGGCAATAACGAAGCGTCACGGCGATCGAGAGGTCGTGTCCAACGTATCTTTCGACGTCGCCGAAGGCGAGTTCCTGGCATTGCTTGGGCCGAGTGGTTGCGGCAAGACGACCACACTGCGCCTCATCGCCGGATTGGAGACGCCCGATGCTGGTGAGATTTGGATTGCCGGTCGACGAGTCACCGCGGAAGGTCGCAATCTCATGCCGCCCAGGTCGCGCGGCGTCGGGTTCGTGTTCCAGGACCTGGCCCTTTGGCCGCACCTCACTGTTACGGGCAATCTCGATTTTGTGCTGGCGTCGGCCAAGATACCCAAGCACGAAAGAGCCCAGCGGATTGCTGAAATTTTACGGCTCGTGCGCATTGAGCGCTTCGCGCAAAGCTATCCCGGCCAACTCTCCGGAGGCGAGCAGCAGCGGGTGGCTCTGGCAAGGGCCCTGATAGCTCGGCCACGCCTTCTCTTGTTGGACGAACCGATGTCCAGCCTCGATCCCAATCTGAAGGCAGACTTGTTGAAAGAGCTAGCTGCGCTGCAACAATCTCTCGGCGTCACTGCGATCTATGTCACGCACCACGAAGATGAAGCGGCAGCGCTGGCTACTCGAATGGCACTGATGATGGATGGAAGGATTGAACTTCTGGACAAGAAAGAACGCGTGAAGCTGAATAGAAGCAAAGGCGCAATGAGTTTTGGAGAGCCAGATTATGAAGCAGTTTGAAAAGCAACAATGGAGATTCGCCTGAAAAATGCCTGAAACTAAGCGTGTCGCAATGCCGAAGGAAAATGAGTCGGAGCTAAGTCATCAGATGCCTTCGTGGCGGGAGGTTTTCCTCTACTTTCTTTTTCTCGGCTTCGTGAACGTCGGTGGGCCAGTCGCGCAGATCACGATGATGTACAACCACATGGTGGAAAAGCGCAAGTGGCTCTCGAAAGATCGCTTCGTGAAGATCATGGCCTTCTGCCACATGCTACCTGGTCCTGAAGCGCTCCAGTTGGCGATCTACGTCGGCTATTTGAAACGAAAGTTATGGGCAGGAATCCTGGCGGGTCTCACATTTATTCTGCCGGGCGCGATCGTGATGATCGTTCTGAGCTGGCTGTACGTTAAGTATGGCAAGCTGCCGCCAGTCAATAACGCGCTCTACGTTCTCAAGCCGGCAGTCCTTGGCATAATCGCCGCAGGCATCATCAAACTCGGTCGGGCGGCAATTCGGAACATCTTTCTCGCAGTCCTACTGGTGGGCGCGTTTGTAGGAATGCGTTTCGCGGGCATCAACTTCCTGCTGATTCTGCTCATAGCGGGTGTTTTGAATTTACTGATCGAGGAAGGCTGGCCGCGAATGAAAAAAGCGGCGCCAACGCTACCAGCGATAATCGGCGTGTTTGGTCTTTTACTTCCATTTCGTGATTCGCGTTTATTCCAGATCGCCTGGTTATTTCTCAAGACGGGCTTCTTCAGCTTTGGTGGCGCGTATGCGTCTCTTGTACTCGTGCAGCGCGGAGCGGTCGCGCAATACCACTGGTTGTCCGATGGTCAATTGCTGGACGGCGTAGCGCTGAGCGTGGCGACGCCTGGACCATTCATGCTGTTTACTACCTTTGCGGGTTATCTCGCGGGTGGAATTGCTGGAGCAGTGCTCGCTACATTCTTTGTCTTCTTGCCGTCGTTCATCTTTGTTCTCGGCGGTACTCACTATATTGAAAAAGTCCGTGACAATAGCGTAATTCAGGCATTTCTTGCTGGGATCAGTGCCGCAGTAGTTGGCGTGATCGCGGTTGTTTCTCTGGACTTGATTCCCGAAGCGATTGTTGGCTGGCCCGCAGTCGCCATCGCGGCGACTGCGTTCTTATTGATCGTCTGGTTGAAGCGCGATGTTGCCCTGGTAGCTGTTGGCGCGATGGCCGGCGGAATAATTTATTCACTGGTTCGGGCCTTGACTTAACTGCGAAATGGAACGCGGGATAACGGCAACTGAGTCTTTAAACTGGCGTGGCAGGATAGCAGACCGTCTAAGCCTGGAGCGCAACGTGACGCTTGCGTCTGCCGCGGTCTTCCTGCTCGGACTTGGCGAAGAACTGTGGAAAAAGTTCCTGCCAAAATACCTCGAAGCGCTCGGTGCCAGCACACCGGTAATCGGTCTGTTTGGTACCGCCGAAGATTTCTTCGATGCGGTCTATCAGTATCCGGGGGGCTGGATCGCTGATCGCTTCGGGCGTCGCAGCGCATTTCTGATCTTCATCGGCCTTGCCTCTGCCGGCTACGTGGTTTACCTGCTCGGGCCTACCTGGCCGTTCGCGTTTCTCGGCCTCGCTCTGGTTATGGCTTGGCAAAGTATGGCCTCGCCGGCGATCTTTGCCGTCATCGGCGACGCGCTTCCAAAAGAGAAGCGCGCGATGGGATTTACGATTCAATCGATTCTCAAACGCTTGCCCATCGTCATCGCGCCGATCATCGGCGGTGTAATCATCGCCAGAAGCGGAATAGTTTCCGGAGTTCACATTGGCCTAATCATCACGCTGGGATTTGCCGCACTTACCGTTTTACTGGTGCGCTTCATCCGTCTTCGCATTGAGTCACAAAAGATCACAAATATCCTGGGAGTGTGGAGTTCGTTCCAGCATGGGCTCAAACGGCTGCTGGTTTCGGACATCTTCATCCGCACCTGTGAAGGGATGGCCGACGTGCTGATCATTCTCTACGTGACGAACGTTTTGCAGGTGAGCGTCGCGCGCTTTGGCGTGCTCGTAGCGATTCAGTTTGTTACGACGCTGGTCGTTTACGTGCCGGCCGCCAAAGCCGCGGATCGATTCGGACGACGACCATTCATAATCGCCACTTTCTGCGCGTTCGCACTGTTTCCGCTCGCGATCGTCGCGGCTCATGATTTTACCGCACTTGTGTTTGCTTTCATCGTTGGTGGATTAAGGGAAATCGGCGAGGCCGCGCGCAAGGCGATGATTGTAGATTTTGCGCCAGCGGATCTGCGCGCGCGCACTGTCGGCCTTTACTACCTGGTGCGCAGCCTCACAATCACGCCCGCGTCGGCTGTCGGTGGATTGCTTTGGAAACTCAACCCCAAAGTTCCGTTTCTGTCGGCCGGGATCATCGGCGTCATCGGCACATCGTTGTTTGTCGCCACTGTGAAAGAGCGATACGCGAATTGAGTGCGAATGGTTGAGGTGTCATCATGAAGTGGATCACACGCGAAAGAATTCAGGTGAATCGAACGGCAACTTGCTGGTTGATTCGAAGATTTTTGGACGCGGACGCCGAGTTTCTTTTTGTGGCCGCGGATAAGGTTGCGAAAGTGCAAGCTGAGACGGGTGCAGCAGGCTTTGATGCTCCCGGTGCAACTTACCCTCATCAGGATGCGCAGGGCCTTTGCTCGTTTGCGGCGCTGGTGCATGAACGACTGGCTCACGATCCGGTATTGCTGGAAATGGCGCGCATCGTGCAGGCAGCGGATATCAAAGGCGAGTTGGACAACCATCCGGCTGCTCGTGGGTTGCAGTTGATCAGCCGCGGCTTTCCCCTTTTGACGAAGAATGATTATGCAACCGCAGAGCGTGCCGCATTCGTTTATGACTCGCTCTACGCGAGCATCAAGCAAGACCAAGCCCCTGAGTGATGATGAGGAGAGAACATCTGAAGGAAAAGAAAGGCAGGCATAAAAATGAGAAGAGCCAGAAACAGAGCGCGCAGGGCACTTATCCCTGTATCTCTTGCGCGTAAGACAAGAAGAGTTGTTCTAAGCGTCGTCGCGTTTGTTGCGACGACTTTGTCTGTGTTGGTGGCTTGCTCTGCGCCGCAGAACCAGTCCGGTCAATCGAATAACCAGCAACAAGCCGCAGTAGCAGATTGGAAGCCAGTCGAAGAGGCGCTGGGCAAAGCAGGCTCAATGCAGCCGGGTGATGTTTACAAGGTTAGCTTCCCGCGTAGCGATCTGAAGATTGTTGTTGGCGGCGTGGAACTCAAGCCGGCGCTTGCTCTCGGCTCGTGGGTCGCTTTCAAGAAAGCAGGCAACATGACGATGGTGATGGGTGACCTGGTGCTCACGGAAGATGAAGTAACGCCAGTCATGACCAAACTGGAAGAAGGCGGAGTCGAGCCCACGGCTTTGCACAACCATGTGCTGCATGAATCTCCACGCGTAATGTACATGCACATCCACGCAATGGGTGACGCAGTGAAGATCGCTAAGGCAATTCATGATGCGCTCTTATTGAGTAAGACTCCCTTTGCCGCGCCTGCCGCTGCTGCGCCGACTCAAGACCTTGGCATTGATACGAAGCAAATCGATCAGATCATGGGCCAAAGTGGAAAAGTAAACGGCGGGGTCTATCAATTCTCAGTTCCACGCGCCGACAAGATCATGGACAATGAAATGGAGATTCCACCTGCAGTGGGAATTGCGCAGGCCATTAACTTCCAGCCCACAGGTGGAGGCAAAGCAGCGATCACCGGCGACTTCGTGCTGCTCGCCAGTGAAGTCAACCCTGTAATCAAAGCGCTGCGAGATAACGGCATCGAAGTGACGGCCTTGCACAGTCACATGCTGGTAGATACGCCGCACCTGTTCTTCATGCACTTTTGGGCTAATGATGACGCCTAGCTCATCGCAAGGTCTTTCTTCCTCGAAAGTAAGTCGCCGTTACACCCTGAGCATCGCAATGTCGGTTAACAATCTTCTGAATCACACCAACCCTGGGCCAATCATCGGCAACATCACCTCACCGCTTTTTGGCCATGCTAACCAACCATCGGGAGGCGGAGGTGGCTTTGGTCCGGGTGGCTTGGGATTTTCAGAAGCCGCGAACAATCGGCGACTGGAACTGCAAATGCGGTTCTCGTTCTAGTTGTAAGACGGAACTAATAGATGAGAGAGCTACGAATTACCCTGCTATGCGATTTTCCTCAATGATTTCAACGAAATTGAAGTGAGCTACGGAGAAAACTCCGTTGTGTGAATTCAGAATAAACTGATGTGTCTTTGTAAGTTATTGAAATGATTGGTGCCGGGGGCGGGATTCGAACCCGCACCCTCTTTCGAGGAACGAATTTTAAGTCCGTTCGAAGGCATCTTACCTGATCTTACGTAACGAGATGAACCAATATTTACCGGATTGGCAGCCGTCAAAGCAAGCTACGTCTCGCTTGGTACGAACACATATCCCCCTCATCTTCCCCTCATCTTTCCATCGTGTTTCTCTCCTACCCACGTCAATGGAATGCGTCCAGGCAAGAGCTAATGAACACTCTAATGCCTGACAAGAGCCAAACAAATTAGTGCAATGGAAAAGGAAAAGAGTTAATAATTAACAAAAGAGGGTTCATGAATCAAGGCATTGAGAACTATCGTCGAATGAGCTCACCGTTCTGCTTGCGGAGCGTGCTTTCGCGATCGGACGCGAGGTGGCCAAACTGGTTTTTGACACGATGTTTTCCTGATGAAACGCATCTTTCAATAGGTCTCTTAAATTCGAGGTAAGGGTGAGTGGGGAACCATATTTCATCTTCGATTAGTCAGTCTTAGGCCTGATCTCTTTCAGGCTGCATCGAAGCTGTGCTTGAGGGTCTGACATCAACCGGAATCGAGATTCCCGGACCATGCCAAATTTCACTTTAATCACGGGCGCCAACAGCGGGATAGGATTAGAACTCGCCCGGCAGGCTGCGGCCGATGGGCGCAATCTAATTCTGGTTGCCATGGACGCGGGCCGGCTCGATGCGGCCTCCACCGAACTGAAGCAGCGAGTTACCGTACACACGATTGCCGAGGATCTCAGCCAGGCGGGAGCGGCGGAGCGGGTATTTGATCGGGCTCGGGCTTTCGGCGTAGAGGTGGACTGTCTAATCAACGACGCCGGGTTTGGCGACTACGGCGACTTCTCCACGTCGGACCTGGCAAAGCAAGAGCGCATGATCAACGTCAATATCACAACCCTTACCGCGCTGACGCGGCTATTCTTGCCCGCGATGCTGGAGCGAGGGTGCGGAAATATCCTGAACGTCGCATCGGTGACTGGTTTCTTACCTGGCCCGCTGATGAGCGTCTACTTTGCCAGCAAACATTATGTGCTCGCTTTCTCGGAAGGATTGGTCGAAGAGCTGCGCGGCAGCGGTGTAACGGTGACGGCCCTGTGTCCGCCGCCAGTTCACACCTCGTTTGCGTCAGGTGCGGAGGTTGCGCCAAGCAGTTACATGGCGACAACCAAAACAACGCCCGCTGAAGTTGCAAGCTATGGCTACCGGATGATGAAGCGAGGGAAAGCCGTGGCCGTATACGGTCCCCTGTATAAGTTCCTAACGGGTTTTCTGGTGAGAATCACCCCGCGCTTCGCCCTGCGGAGACTGATGCATCACCTGAACGCCCAGGGAATGTGATACCAAGGTGCTGTCGTAGAGGAGGTCGTGATGTCGTCAACAAAGTCGTCCGCAAATGAACCGCAGATCCTCATGACCGGTATCCTCTTTGGCGAGCAGCCACGCTGGCATGAAGACCGTCTATGGTTCTCCGACTGGGGCGCGCGCGAGGTGATTGCTGTCAATTTCGAAGGCAACAGCGAAGTTATGCAAGGGGCACCCTCGTTTCCGTGTTGCGTCGACTGGCTACCCGATGGGCGTCTACTCTCGTCTCGGCGCACGAAAGCCCTTCTGCTCCGGAGGGAGCCGGACGGCACGCTGGTGACCCACGGCGATTTGAGCAAAGTCTCTAACCCCCGAAGTGCGCTGCACCGGCAAGGTGCAAGACAACGGTCGAAAGCTTGTGTGCCGACACGAACGGCTGGAAGCCGACGGCAATTGGGTGATCTCCATAGATGTCACGCTCACTCGCGTCGGTGAGTTGATCCTGAAATTGAGGAATAGCGAAAGGAGGGAGGAGCGTAATGCGCTGGACGCGTTTGAGCTTCGTCTATCTCATTAGTTATCTCGCCATCGGCGGGGCCGGACTGCTCGTCGCGCCCGAGCTCGCTCTCCGTTTGCTCGGGGCGACCAACAGCTATAACCCCGCACTCGCTCGCCTTCTAGGCGCGCTGTTTGTGGGTCTCGGCGTCATCGTCGCTCAGATCGCGCGGCATCGCGTCGAGGTACTCTACCCGACCACTCTCATAGTGCGGACCGTGTTTCTCGGTACTGTCATCGGCCTCTACTTCGGAACACGCGATCTCCTGTTTCTCGTGCTCGCCGCGATCATCGCATCTGGGATGGTCCTAACCATCACCGGCATCCTGGTCGATCGCCGGCATGCCCGCGTGGACGTGACATGAAAACTCCGTGGACATGGTATGACAAACACACGCGATTTGTTCAGGCAAAGTCGGGCTTATCAGCGGCGGTAGCCGCGGCATCGGCCGAGCTGTTGCCCTCGCGCTCGCTGAAGCGGGCGCGGACATCGCCGTCAACTACCACAGGCCGGGAGAAATGAAGTCCGAACAAGTGCGTTCCCGGGTGGAAGTGGGCCGTGGAAGAGTTCTTAGCAATCACTACCGGGGAAGCGCAGTCTGTGTTTCCGAGGTTGAACCGCGCCTCAATCGGAGGAAAAGTGCGTCTACACTCCACCAAGAAGAAGAGTCTAGTGTTGCCAGAACTGCTGCTCCAGCTGTAAGCACAAACACCGCGAAGGGGAATTGTGAATCAAATCCAAGTGAGATTGTCATTGCTAATCCAAAGCAGCACAGCAGGGTCGCCGATGCTGCCGATACCTTTCGGACTCCAACACCGAGTATCATAGCAGCCCCCAAACCGCCTTCAATGAAGCTCTCGATAACTGCCAAGCCACGAATCACGGCCGCGGGCAGAAAAGAATTCACCTGAGCTGTATAGGCGACAAAATTCTTGAAATCTCCCCATGAAACTCCAGGAGTACCAGGTTTACCGAAGAGTCCCAACCGATCACAAACTGCGCCTACGAAGGCAAGGCCGATGAAAATTCGTAGTGGGGCGGCAATCCATCGCGCTTTTCTAGGCGCCACAGCAATCACGGTAAACCCTACGCTTACGAGCGTGGGATAAAGAAGTTGGCTCCAGGGCGAGTTGAACCTGTAGTGGCCCAGCAAAATCCAACCGAACTCCACGATCAGGGCGATCCGCAAAAAACCTAATGCAAGTGACTGCATAGCAGTACTCCTTTGCGAAGATCAGTTAAGCCATTTCCCACCATGCGATAGCACCCAGACGGCTCAAGGAGGCCTCTCTTTTATTTCCTTTCACGGATTGCCCGCATGGCCATTTCCTTGATGTGCCCCTTGTGTCGTCGAAAGGAAGCTGCTTGCTCGCTCTTCTTGAGCGGAACATGCCGAAGCGGAAAAAGACACATGGCAACAATGCTCCGTAAAAGGTCGATGACTTCGATTCCGCTGATGACCTTGGTCCCAACGCGATCGGCTAGAAGGTCGACGCCCTCTGATAAAACATTCGCGGGAATATCCGGCCCGTGGGTTTCTGAGTCTGCATCTCGTTCGAGCAGATACCATTGCAAGAGCTTTACTACATGGGGATTTGCCGCGAGATAGTCAACATACCGATCAATTAAATCCGAAAGAATCTCGGCGGGATTCATCTGGTGCGACGCCCGAATTGGATCAAAAACGGCCGCGCGAAGATTTTCGGCGGCTCGTTCGATCACCGTCTGAGAGAGCTTCTGCTTGTCGCCAAAGAAGTATGAAGGCAATCCACGAGAAACCCCGGCTCGCTCAGCAATCTCGGCCAATGAGACCTGACGGGTCCCCCTAGCTGCGAATAGCTCTTCCGTTGCTTGGACGATAGCCTGGCGCGATCTTTCTGCATTTCGTTGTTTGCTCGGTATCTTCATCGAAGTTGTTCCTAGCTGAACGTATAGCAAGTTACCAGGAATGGCAGCAAATTGTCAAAAAGAAACGGAAGTATGTATTTTACGCAAAGCTGACTGGCTAGCCACTTCTCAGGGCCTTCTCAGGGCCTAATCTCACGTTCATTCTGTTCACCCTTCGTTCTCCGCGCTGGCGTTGTGTGCGTGCTTAATTGCGGTCTGGTAGCTGGCGGCTAGAGGTTGATAGCGAGTTAACTCACTTATTCACAAGGAATTCCCCGAATAACTCTCGCTTTTTGTCGCTTTCTTCGTTTCTCTCATGAAATAATAGACAACCGTCGCGTCGAGGAGTATAGTTCCCGTAATTTCAATAAGGAGCCATTGAACAATGGATCATCTCATCAAATCTGAATTGGAGCGGCGGCTGAAAAAGAAGCGGGCTGAAGTCACCGGGCTGGAAGAAAAGATCAAGCAGTCCCAAGACGACATTGAGGACTGGAAAGACGAAATCTCAACTGCGCAGATCACGATCAACGAACTTCAATCGCTTTACAATCTGATTCCGTCTGCCAATGTTAACGGATCGCAACCAGCCTTCAGGCAGAACAGCGACGGATGGCTCGTTCACCGACTGCTGCTAAAAGCTGGTCAACCGCTTTACATTGACGAAATCTTGGTGCAACTGGATAGGGAAATCACTTCAGACTCAAGGGCGTCCTTAGCCGGTCAATTGGGCGGCTACGTACGAAAGGGTCAGGTCTTTACCAGACCAGAACCCAACACGTTTGGACTTCGGGAGTGGGAAGTTAACGGCCAAAAGAAGGAGCCGCTACCTCTGAGCTTAGCTGATGAATCAGACGAGCGAGCCGGGGCGGAACAAACCTCCAGCGCAGCTTAGAAAAAAGATCGAAAACCACTTGCATCAAAATACTGTTGTGTGGATAGTGAAGTTGTTGTTTGAAAAGCAGAACGGCAGAGAAGCTCACAGTGACGATCACTTCTCCGCCGTGCCGTTCGATTGAAGGCTTATGCAGGTGCTAGCTCAATTGGTAAGAGCGCCCGTCCTGTAAACGGGATATGACCGGATCGACCCCGGCGCACCTGCCCAGTTTCTTCAATCTCAATGGTGTGGCCCCGTAGCTCAGATGGAAAGAGCGCTCCACTCGTAGGGCAGAGGTCGCCAGTTCGAGTCTGGCCGGGGTCATCACCCTTTTGGGCCGGGACGTGGCCTCGTAAAAAGTCGCGTCCCGACACTCTTTTGTGTTGTCAACGATCTCTATATGATGCTAAAATGTCCCTGTCTGTTGGTAGCTTGGTAGGTAATCAATTGGGGGCCTATTCCAGTTAGGCCAAGAATCGGGAGTGAGTTTGTAGGGGCTCACTCCCTTTTTCGTGTGCAGACTCTACCGCCACTTTTCTCTTGAGTCAAGAGCCTATTTAACTCTAGCAGTTTCCTGCCATATAAGCGCGTCTGTAGGTTTTTCTAAGTTTTTACTTGACAGGGAATTGCGTTAAGTGTAAAATTGCAAGCATGGACAAGAAGGACAAAAGCCACCGACTTTCAAGGTCAGGCGTGATTAAAGAGATGCCGTTAGCGTGCGCCGACGAACCAACAGCCGTGGAGTTTTTTGAGGCTCAGCGTTGGGGCGATACGCCAGCTTGTGTGCATTGCGGCAGCGTGAATGTCTACAAGATGGTTGACCGTAAAACGGGCGAGCGCAACAAGCGGTTTTTGTGGCGATGCTTAGACTGCAAACAGCAATACACGGTTCGCATCGCAACAGTTTTTGAAGAATCCCGCCTTCCCCTTCGTCATTGGTGTTATGCATTTTGGCGAGCAGCGACCAGCAAAAAAGGCGTGTCCGCATTAGAAATCAAACGCCACACTCAATGCAGCTATCGCACGGCGCTGTTTCTAATGAACCGAATCAGATTTGCGATGGCCCCGGATGATGCAACTCCAAAACTTAACGGTGTCGTTGAATGTGACGAAACCTATGTAGGCGGCAAGCCGCGTTATAAAGGTATCAGCAAACGCGGACGCGGGACGCGCAAGACTCCGGTATTTGCGGCTGTCGAACGTAGCGGCAGAATTAGACGGCGCGTTGTCGCTGATGTAACCGGGGACACTCTTAAAGAAGCGATCCGCGAAGTGGTAGACAGTCGAGCGTTGATCATGACCGATGAAAACCCGTCGTACAATGGCATTGGTCTTGAGTACGCAGGACATGAGAGCGTTCGCCACGGAGCGAAGGAATATGCTCGCGGCGATGTTAATACCAACACCGTCGAAAGCTCATTCGCGTTGGTCAAGCGCGGGATCGTTGGCATCTATCACAACGTGAGCAAGAAGCATCTGCACCGTTACATTTGGCAGTTTGATTTCTTGTGGAATAACCGCGAGTTGAACGACGGCGAGCGCATGGTCTTGGCAATTCGCGAAGCCGAGGGAAAGCGGTTACGATACAAAGGGGCCAACGTGCTCTAAAGCGTCATGCACACGGACATATATAACCGGCTTTTAGAACTCGCGCGCGCGCAGAAGCTAACCCACTACTCCGACATTGCCCCTCTAGCTAGTCTGTCAATGGATATTGAGGATGATCGCGACAAGATGGCTTCCTTGCTCTGGGAGATTGTACAACACGAAAGAGAGAATGATCGGCCAATGCTAACGGCCATTGTTGTACATCGCGGCGCTGACAATAATCCCGGCGAGGGTTTCTTTTCTGCGGCCATGAAAATCGGCAAGTTTGACGGATCGCGCGATCCGATTGAGCGTTTAGAATTTTGGGTGCGGCAAGTTGGCGAGGTACATCAGTATTGGGCCGCGCACTAATGCCAGATGTGATGAAACAGAAGAAGCAACCAGCTAAGAAGAAGCGAGCGAAGCCAGGGCCGAAAGAAGATCGCGTGAAAATCGAAGGCGACTGGAAAGAAGCAATTAAGAAGTCGCTAGAGAAGAAGAAACCGGCTGAGGGCTGGCCCAAGTAAGACTTTGAAAATTCCCGCTCTGGCGGATCAGGAAACCGTCAAACCTCAGCTTTGCGTAAAATACATACTTCCGAAAAGAAATAGATTCTCCCTGGCGAGAAGGTATTATTGCTAATAATAGGATGACGTTTTTCTATTGTCATAGCACAAAATCCATCTGATAAGACATTCGCATGTGCAAAGCAGGCAGCCGATATCTGCTCTCTCTCGTTACGCTACTAATCCCTTTCTCCTCTCAGTTTCATGCTCAGAGTTCAAGTCCAACGCCAACGCCTCCGCCATATCAGCAGCAACGTTACGATGAAGATTGGAGTGTTCCTCCGATAGATTCCAGGCGTTTGAAGTGATTGGTCTCAACATCTTCTCAAAAGTAATACGTTGAAGACCAGTAGCAAGGGATCGTGGTTTCACGGTTGAGGTCTTTTGCCTTATCGATGAGAAGATTCGAGCAGTTGACGCACCTCTGGCGTGCCCCTAGAATCGATGTGTAAAAAAGAAAAGAATCACGAATTAGCAATACGAAACTCATTCGACAGAATGAAAAAGTTCTGGGAGCGTTTTTGATCAAAGAGGGTGAGAGATTAGAACGCAAATGCAGGCCAAGATCTTTTTAGCGAATTCGTTGATCCAATTTCTCCGACTCGAATGGGTGCGCGGAAGGAGCGCCCTGTGATCGGTAAGGTCCTCGGTCACTACCGCGTAGTGGCGAAGATTGGGGAAGGGGGAATGGGGGTCGTCTATCGGGGTCGCGACGATGTCTTGCACCGCGACGTGGCCTTGAAAGTCGTTAAGAAGGACGTTGGCCTTGACCAACCCGCTGGTCAGAATCTGCTCCACGAAGCCCGTGCTTCTTCCTCTCTTGCTCATCCCAACATCTGCACTATTCACGAAGTCGGGGAGACCGATGGCGAACTCTACATTGTGATGGAGTTGGTCCAGGGAAAGTCTTTGCGCGAGCTGACCGGAAATGAGGGATTGCCCCCGGAGTCACTTCTGCGATACGGCATCCAGATAGCCAGCGCAATCGTGCGAGCGCATGACCGGGGCATCGTTCATCGAGATCTAAAAAGCGCGAATGTTATGGTCACTGCTGAAGGCTTGGTCAAAGTCCTCGATTTCGGCATAGCCAAACGCATCGGGAGAGGAACATCGGAGGGCACTACCCGGGTCCTTGAATCAAGGCAGCAGGCATCTACGCTGAGCGGTACCTTGTCGTATATGGCGCCCGAAGTCCTGCGCGGTGAGGGGGCCGACTATCGCAGTGATCTATGGGCTCTTGGAGTTGTGCTTTATGAAGCGGCTTCCGGGCGGCTGCCATTTGCTGGACGCACCGCCTTTGAAATTAGTTCCTCCATTATGCGCGAAATGCCTGAACCGCTCGGCCCTCCAGTGCCCCCGGGTCTCTGGGCCATTATCCAACGCTGCCTCGCCAAAGAGCCGATGCAGCGATATCAACGCGCAAGTGAAGTTCAGGCCGCTCTGGAAGCCGTTCAGTCTGCTGCGATAATTTCCACTGACCCTGGTGTCGATCGAAGTGGGCCCACCACCACCGCTTTTCACGGTGTGCAGCATGTTCAGGTCAGGAAGGGAGACTTTCTTTTGTTGGTGGGAACAACAAAAGGAGCATTCCTCCTTCAATCGAACGCTAAGCGCACCCGTTGGAAAGTTGGCGGTCCCTACTTCCATGGTCAGGCTGTTTACGCGATGGCCTATGACGGCCGCGAAGGTCAACACCGCATCTGGGCCTCAACTCAGAGTATGTGGGGAACGCTCCTCCGATCTAGTGACGATTTTGGGAAGAGCTGGACCAACCCTCAGGAGGCCACCATTCGATTTCCCAACGATAGCGGCCTTTCGCTGAAGAACATCTGGCAGATATCGCCCGGCTTACCAGAGGAACCTAATGTAATGTATTGCGGTGTAGAACCGGCCGCACTTTTCGAAACTCGCGACACGGGAGAGACCTGGTCGTTGGTGCGTGGTCTATTTGATCACCCGCACCGTCATCGCTGGATGCCGGGAAACGGCGGCCTGGCCTTACATACCATTCTGCTTGAGCCAATTAACAACCAGCGCATGTACGTGGCAATCTCAGCGGGCGGGGTTTACCGCACAGACGACGGCGGACATTCGTGGTCCGCGCAAAACCGGGGCATCCGCGCTACCTTTATGCCTAATAAGTTCCCTGAATTCGGGCAGTGCGTACACAAGATTGTCATGCACCCTGCTCGTCCTGAACGTCTCTTTTTGCAAAATCATTGGGGCTTGTATCGCTCAGACGACCATGCCGAAAATTGGACGGACATTGCCAATGGAGTGCCTTCGGATTTTGGTTTTGCCATGGCTATGCACCCCAGAAACCCGGACTGCGTCTATATCGTTCCAGTAGAATCCGACGAGTTTCGCTGCACGTGCGACGGCCGTCTGCGGATTTATCGAACGCGCAACGCCGGCGCCTCATGGGAACCACTCATTCGCGGCTTGCCACAAAAGGGAGCTCACGAGACCGTCTTGCGAGATGCAATGACCGTGGACTCATTCGATCCGGTGGGAATTTACTTTGGTACTCGAAGTGGAAAAATCTTTAGCTCGGGCGATGAAGGTCGAACGTGGGAGAAGATACTCGAGGGGCTACCACCTGTAGTCTGCATTCGGAATGCGGTCGTTGAGGATCCGTCCTCCAGCGCAGCGCCAACGTCAAATAGACTCTCGTCATTCGCGACTTCATCTCGAGCGAAGCCACTCGCGACAAGCAAGTCGCGTCGAACAAAAAAGTGATCGTGACAGTGACCTTTCATATTCCGGGACCCTTGCGCGAATTTGCAGACGGCAACAATAAAGTCGAGATCGAATCCTCGTCCACAAACTTGGCAGACGCGTTGTCGGCCCTATGGATACTCTACCCAGGTCTTCGAGATCGCGTCGCAACGGAGCAAGGAGAAATCCGCGAACATATCAATATTTTCATCGGAGATGACGATGTTCGATTCACGGGCGGACTTGCGAGTCGCCTTTCTGCAGGATCTGAGATTTCGATCGTTCCGGCTATCAGTGGTGGCTGACAGTTGTTACCCACGCTAGTAAGCCAGGCTAATTTGCGAGACAGAGAGGCCCACGATGTGAATACATTAGGTTGGTAAGAATGAGTAGGTGGCACTCCGCAACAACGCAGCTACTTGAGTGTCGACCGCTTCATTTCTTTGACGATCAATCATGTCGCAAGCGTCGAACATCTCGTTGTGGAAATGAAAATGTTTTTCGCGTTATGTGACTAACTTTTTCGTGCGCGAGTTTGACCAGGGAAAGGGAATCGGATCCGCATTACTGTCAGAGACGCTCAACTGGTGTAAAGCGCATGATGTTCACGCCGTGATTCTTTGGCCTTCTGATCGAAGTAGGTCGTTATACGAGCGATACGGCTTCGCGGTTCGTGCCGGTCTGATGGAGTTGCTGATTCCATATTCGAAAAGCCCATCTTGATCCAAGAGTCAGGAATAATGTTCGAAAAGACAACCTTAATAGCGTACCTTGCGGCGAGCGCGGCGATCATACTATCACCCGGGCCGGCGCAAGCTCTCGTGCTTGCCCGAACGATCAGTGACGGTCGAAAGGCGGGAGTCATCACCGCCGTGGGTTTGAATGTTGCCACGATCATTCACGCGCTTGCTGCAGCAATCGGACTATCGGCGATTCTTGCCACATCAGCGATGGCTTTTGCGATCGTGAAGTATCTCGGGGCGGCCTATCTTGTTTATCTCGGGATCAAAACTCTGCGAGCGAGAGAACATCGAGAACCTTGGAGGCGCGCTTCTGCTGTAAGTCTTAGTAAGGCCTTTAACAGGGCAATCATTACCGGTCTTCTGAATCCCAAGGTTGCGATCTTCTTTCTGGCCTTCCTGCCTCAATTCGTTAACCCGCGCCGTGGCTCAACGTTCCTTCAATTTGTTCTCCTCGGATTGATCCTCGCCAGCCTCGATCTCTTTTATGAGTCGACGTTGGCATTAGTCACGGGCACGCTTGGCAGCAGGCTCATGAGGAACGCCAGGTTCGCCCTTTTCACAGCGAACCGTACTAAGAATGAGTAGGTGGCTCTCCGCAACAACGCACCTACTTGCGTGTCGACCACTTCATTTTCTGTGACGATCAATAATGTCGCAAGCGTCGAACATCTCGTTGCGGAAATGAAAATGTTTTTCGCGTTCGGTTGAATGAGTTGTTAGATGGCGACGTCAATCACACGAGATCATAATGAATTGTTTTCTCAATCAATCATTGCATCACGCAACCGTTCGGCCATTTCCTCTTGCTCCGGGCGTCCAGCAAGTTTCGGCGCCGAATTAAAACGCTCAAGGTCTCCATCAAAGCGCGGAATTACATGCAGGTGAAAGTGAAATAAGTGCTGGTCGCTCGCCGCCTCGTTGTTTTGGCGAAGCGTAATGCCTTCGGCAGCAAAAGCACGTTTTGCTGCGGGTGCTACTCGCGCGGCGGTGGATAATATGGGACCGGCCAGCGCATCCGGCAGTTCATACAGATTCTGAATATGCTGGCGGGGCACGACTAGAGCATGTCCAGCGGCCAGAGCAAAAGCATTAATGAGGACTAAAACATCCTGCGCCTCGGTTACGATATAGCCGGAGGGGTCACCGGCGATAATACGGCAAGCCCAACATGGTTCCCAGAAATTAGATTTACCATCTTCCAACATGACCACCATCTGCACTCTGTTTAACCGAAAATCGTCTAATGGTTGAGTTCAGGTGGCGCGGGCGGCGACACGCAACCCTCGCTGGACCACGCCAGTTAAGAAGGGCGCTATCCCGCGCTCACCTGAAACGAAATTGTTGGGCGCGGCGTTGATTGAATTTATCTCAACCCCGAATGCCCAAGCAGAATGATAAAGATCAAGAATGAGACTAAGCCCAAGATACTTCTCACAGCGTGTAATCTTCCCCACCGAATAAGGAGCTTTACGGCTAGCTCAGAATTTTTATCCAGGGAAGGATCCAATAGCTGTTTATTGGTGGGGAAAATGACGACGAGGGTAAAAGGAATTACTGCCAAGAGAACGATGCCGCCACTCAACCACCAGAATGAGGAGCCCTTCAACCAAGCTGCCGTCGCGCTTAGAAAACCAATCGCTCCTAATGTACCTTGCATGACAGCCCCGCGACGATAGCTGGGCGCGAACTCGGTGACCGCCACGCCGGTACCACATTCCATTCTGGCAGCGTGCTCCACTAGGTTGACGTAGATCGCTGCCCCGGCAAACAAACCAGCCGATAATGTGGAAAGTATTTCCAAAAGCATTCAAAGTTTATATGAGAGATTTTTCGTAACGCCATACTTCCAGAGAAAACGCCCCCTGCGAAGTTTCGGTGGGGTTAATCATAGTTCCCATCCGTCGCCATCCGCATTTTTCGTAGAATCTTGCAGCCCGCTCGTTTCTTATGGCGCAGGCGAGCCAGGCAGTCTCGACGCCGCTTTCAGAAAACCGGGCTTCTGCATCAGCAATCAACGCGGTTGCGACGCCCGAACTTCGTGATTGAGACGAGACGTATAGTTGATACAGTTCGTCGCCCTTAAGAATGCAAAATCCAACCGGCCTATCAAGCAGAGTCGCCACTCGCACATTCGGAAGATTCACCCGAAGCCTATCTCTAAAACTCTCCAGTGTACGAAGCTGCGTTAGTTCGGCCGGCAGGATATGGGCATGCGCCTCGTGCCAGCCGTCGTACCAAATTCTTGCCAATTCGGCGATGTCTAATTCTTCGGCAGCTCTTACAAGCATCCTTCTTACAGAGTTGGGCCAGCATGAACAAAAAACATAAAGGTGCGATTGTTAGAAGGAGTGTTGATGTTCTGTCTCCATGACGGGAATAGGAAATGGAATCCGTGACTCCGGTACTAGGGGGCAGAACGTACGCGATGCGGTGCGATTCGCCAGCGGCCATAGGCGACAAAAGCTGCTAGCAGACCCATCGTGAATGGGAACATAGCCGGCCCAACCCCATCACCCGCGAAAGTGACCACGGTCGCTCCAATCATGATTACGACCAGTCCAGCAGCCGCTAGCGGCGTCAGACCCGGTCGAGTTCGCAAGAGTCCGGGGAGAACCAGGCCGAGCGCTCCGAGCACTTCGCACACACCGATGAACCTGAGGAGCAGACTCGGAAGCAGTATCTGATTGGGCGAACCCATTGCACGCAGCTGCTCGACTGACAAAAGCAGCTTTGTTCCACCCGCAAACACATAGAGCAACGCAAGTAAGATCTGAATGATCCACAATGCGATGTTCATAATCGATTTCCCCCACCTCGTATTGGAACTAGGCAATGCGACCCGTTCCTTGCGCGGAAGCTACGACTTAACAACGCTGAACTTGAGATGTATTACGTCTGGGGCGTCTATCGTCTCCACGTTCTCCAGTTCAATCTTCTCACCTCCGATATGTTCGAACAGTTGGACACCTTCACACAGTAGAACTGGCACTAGATGAAACTGCATTTCGTCCACTAGTCTTGCTTTGATGTACTGCTGAGCAGTGTTTGCACCGCCCATCACGATGACATCCTTTTCACCGGCTACAGTTCTTGCCAGTGCAAGCGCGCTTTCGATGCCGTCTGTGACAAAGGTAAACGTTGTCCCCCCAGCCTTGAGGATCTGCGGATGAGCAATTGTAGAGAGCACGAAGCACGGCGCATGGAACGTAGGATTTTCCCCCCAGGGTCCGACCCCAACGTCAAATGTTCGTTTGCCCATGATGATTGCCCCTGTATCCTTAAATGATTCCTCCTCGAAGCTCCTGATTTCCTGACTGGTCTTACCGACGAACATCCAGTTATGGAGCCGCCCTCCGCCATCGCCCATGGGATTCTCAATACCCACGTTGGGTCCGGCAATAAACCCGTCCAGAGGCAATGACATAAAGAGGATGACTCTTCCCAATTGCGGCTCCTTGCGGTCTATCGCGTCGCGTCCAGTTGTAGAAATGTCTTAATTCATTCCTTCGTCTCTCCGCATTGGTTTTCAGCACCGCCAAAAACCAGACATACGGTTCTTTCGCCCCAACCCAACGTTTCTCAAGACGGAAAGCACTTGCCGAATGCGAGCAGCAATCGCGGCGATCCCTTGATGCGAATCTTCCTTCGCAGTAATGCCCAAATAAGATTGCGTTCCTTCGCGACGAAACCGAGCCACGTGCCACTTTCAGCCGTTATCTTCAGATCGGAGTTCCCCACATGCCCTTCCTTCACTTCAAGCTTCTGGTTTCGGATGATTATTGTTGAGAGACGCTCTTCTGCTCCGGTGAAGGTGAAGTGGTAAGTAGCATCAAGGCCCTTCGACCGGTTTCGTTGGAAGGTTAAGGGCAATCCATTTAGAAAAGCCGGAATTGAGCGGACGCGATTCAAGCTATTGCCGACGCGCTTGGTATTCTTGTGTGGGAAGCGACGCGCAACATAATCCTCCGCGTCTGAGCCGGCCACAACGTAGACGGTTTCCTCCTTCTCCTGCAGTGGTCGCACGAGTCTTTTAAGTAATCTGAACGACTAGTGAGAAATGGCGCCATGACGTCATCACCCGCAGGGCAGACGGCCATGCAGTAAGCGGACTTGTAATTTGCGCCAAACGAGAGGCTCTGCCACATTGATGCTGACTCCGCATCAGTCACGCGTCTTCGATAGTCCGAAGCACTCTGACTCTCGGCGATCTGCTCAACCCAATTTGTAAATCCGCCGATGAACTCACGATAGTTGTGCGTGTAGCAAGTGGAAAAATTGAATGCTCCGTCCGATTCGATGGCTCCTACGGGACATGCAGACACGCATAGCTTACATTCCACGCAGGGGT
>WNGK01001126.1_pt1 | contig 29293 bp, 30 predicted proteins | sample 5400601 | NCBI WGS metagenome assembly WNGK01 (sample SAMN13153376, study PRJNA577476) | soil metagenome | isolation source: 60 cm soil or saprolite under Garry oak tree replicate 1 | place: USA:California | collected 2016-06-15
CACCAGCAGGCTGATTTTGGGAGCCGCGATATCTGTGGCGTTGGGCGAAGGGTTTTGCGCGATAACCTGACCTGCTGGCGCTCCCGAACTCTGTACCGTGGCGGTTGAACCCGGATCCAAACCGCGCTGCTCAATGCTGATAGCAGCGGCCCTCGCGCTTTCGCCGACTACCTGCGGGATCGCAACCCGCTGCGGACCAAGACTCAAGGCCAGGCGCAGCTCCCAGCCGCGGCGAACGATTGTGCCGGGGGCGGGCATTTGCGACAAGATTCTTCCTCGCGGGACGGCGGGACTGTAGTACTCGCGCTCAATCTGTGCAGCGAGCCCGTTGTCGTCCGCGATCCGGCGCGCCTCGGATGGGGACTTACCTTGGAAGTCGGGCACCGTAACTTCGCCGCCATGGATCGCCAGCCGCATCGTTGTGAGCGCCGACAGCAGACCCACGATGAGCAGCACCAGCGCCATCCACAGAATGCGGAGAAAGGTGCGCATGGCGGAATTCAGCCCTTGGCCCATGCGGCGGGCACCGGGTGCTTCAACTCGTAGGCCGTAATTTCGGCTTGGCGCTGCAGGGTGAGGCCGATGTCATCCAGTCCTTCCAGCAGGCAGTGGCGCGTGAATTCATCAATCGGAAACGGGCTGCGGAGGCCTTCGTTGTCCACGACCGAGCACACTTCGAGGTCAACGGTGAGCGCGTAGTCAGGAATCTCGGCGGCTTTGCGGGTGACTTCTGAGGCTTCCGCTTCGCTGAGCACGACCGTGAGCACGCCGTTCTTGACGCAGTTGTTGGCGAAGATGTCCGCGAATGAAGGCGCGATTACGGCGCGGAAACCGAAATCCTGCAGCGCCCAGACGGCGTGTTCGCGCGAAGAGCCGCAGCCGAAATTTTTCCCTGCGACCAGAATGCTCGCGCCGGAATACTGCGGCTGATTAAGGACGAATTTGAGATCGGGGACACCGTCGGCGGAGCGTCTCCAGTCATTGAAGAGGAATTCGCCGAAGCCGGTGCGCTCGATGCGCTTCAGGAACTGCTTGGGGATGATCTGGTCGGTGTCAATGTTCGCGCGGTAGAGTGGAGCGACTTTGCCGGTGTGTTTGCGGAATGGCTGCATTGTTTGTACTCCTACAGAAGCCCCTCAGGGGCTGAAGCCCAAGTCGCGGCAGGCGCTTTTTGCAGCGCTGAAAGCGCTGCTCCACCCGAAATCAAAATCCCAAGCGCTGCTCCACCCAAAATCAAATCGCTTGCCGCAGACCTAGTTAAACCGCCAGTTTCGAATATCAGTGAAATGTCCCGCGATCGCGGCTGCCGCGGCCATCATCGGGCTTACCAGATGGGTGCGTCCACCGCGCCCCTGGCGTCCTTCGAAGTTGCGGTTGCTGGTGGACGCGCAACGCTCTCCGGGACGCAGAATGTCGGGGTTCATGCCCAGGCACATGGAGCAGCCTGATTCGCGCCACTCAAAGCCGGCGTCCTGGAAAATTCGGTCGAGACCCTCCTGCTCGGCGGCACGTTTCACGCTTTGCGAGCCTGGAACTACAATGGCGCGAACGCCGGATGCGACTTTGTATCCTTTGGCGACGCGGGCAGCCGCACGCAAGTCTTCCAGGCGGGAGTTGGTGCAAGAGCCGATGAAGACGCGGTCCACGCGAATCTGCTGCATGGGAATGCCTGGTTCGAGGCCCATGTATTCGAGCATGCGCTGCGCGCTGCTGCGCTCGGCTTCAGCGGCCGGAAGTTCAGGAACGCTGGCGGTGATCGGGACTACCATGCCCGGATTCGTTCCCCAAGTCACGAACGGAGCCAGGTCGGAGGCATTGATCTGGACGACCATATCGTACTTGGCTCCAGAATCGGAGGCGAGTGCGCGCCATCGCGCGACGGCCGCGTCCCAGTCTGAGCCTTGCGGGGCGAATCGCTTTCCTTTTACGTAAGCAAAAGTTGTCTCATCCGGTGCGACCATGCCGGCCCGGGCCCCCGCCTCGATGCTCATGTTGCACAGCGTCATGCGGCCTTCGATGGAGAGCGAACGCACCGCCTCTCCGGCGTATTCGATAACGTGGCCTGTCGCGCCGTCGGTACCGATCTTGCCGATGATGGCGAGCGCGAGGTCTTTGGCAGTCACGCCTTCAGTCAGTTTGCCGCTGACTTGGATGAGCAAGGTCTTGGGCTTGCGTTGCGGCAGGCATTGCGTGGCGAGCACGTGCTCGACTTCCGAAGTGCCGATGCCGAACGCCAGCGCACCAAGAGCCCCGTGGGTGCTGGTGTGGCTGTCGCCGCAGACGATGGTCATGCCGGACTGGGTGAATCCCAGCTCGGGGCCGATTACATGGACGATTCCCTGCTCAGGCGAATCCATGTCAAACAACCGGACGCCGAAATCGCGGCAGTTTTGTTGGAGCGTTTCAATCTGCTTCTTCGCGATGGGATCGAAAATCGGCGTGCCGCGCGGCTCGGTCGGGATGTTGTGGTCAACAGTCGCGATGGTGCGAAGCGGCTCTCGCACTTTGCGTCCGGCTACACGAAGCCCTTCAAACGCCTGCGGAGACGTGACCTCGTGGACAAGGTGCAAATCCACGTAGAGGAGCGGCAGGCTCCCGTTTGGCGTCGAGACAACGTGCTCGTCCCAGACCTTTTCGAAGAGAGTGCGTGGCATGGCGCTGAAGGTATTAGTTTAGCAATAAGGCGTGAGCTTTTCAGGTAGTGATGGCTAGACGCTTTCTTCAGCCGCGCCGACTATCCACTACTGAGGCCATTGCGATTGGCCTTTGAGGAATGTGGTGGATGATCTTGCCAAGCTGCTGGCGGGCTAGATCGAGTTCGTAATTTTTCTGCAAATTCATCCAAAGATCGGGACTAGTGCCGAAGTAGCGGCCCAGGCGCAGGGCGGTATCCGCAGAGATGGCGCGCTTGCCGGCGATGATTTGCGAAATGCGGTTGGGCGGGACTTCGAGAGTGCGGGCTAACGCGGCCGCAGAAATGCCGATTTCTTGCAATTCGTCGGCAAGAATCTCACCGGGATGAATCGGGGTGCGCGCCATGGTCGGACTCCTTAATGGTAATCGACAATTTCGACGTTTTTCAGGACCGTCGGCATCTGCGGCCACTCGAAGCAGATGCGCCACTGCTGATTAATTCGGATGCTGTCCTGCCCCTTTCTCACCAGCCATCGCCTCCACGCGATTGCTGCGAAGCTGGGTGAGATCGCGCAAAGCGGTCGCAGCTTCGAGTATGCGCAGCCGCTTTTCAACTTGTCGGCGAAACGACTTCGAAACTCGGGACCCGCTCACCCTGAGCGAAGCGCTCGGATCTGCGGTCCCGATAGCTCCGAATCATAATTATCCTTAACCGAAAATATGCAGTACGTCAAGCGTATAATTTAGGTAAGTTTTGTTGCCTGCTCTCGCGAAATGCCGTAGCCGACGTAAAACGCAAGCATCGCACCCACGCCAAGTAACGGCACGACGAGTCCAGAGCGCAGGCTTCCGGTATGAGTCGAGATGACGCCGACCAGCCAGGGCAGGACTGCGCCTCCGATGTTTCCGCTGGCAAAGACTGGACTACTAGAGCCGGCGGCGGATTCTCCAAACCAGCGCGGCAACTGGGAAACGCTGATGGGGAAGATCGAAGCTAATCCCAGCCCGGCAAGAACCGCGCCGGGGATCAACAGGCCCATACTGCGGGCGGCGACGATCGCAAGGCTGCCGGCAAGGGCGAGCGTCAGGCCAATTCTGGCGACGGCAGTTTCCTCGTGGAATTTCAGGGCGATCGGGGCAAGCGCGCGTCCGACCAACAGGGCCCCCCAGAAAAAGGAAGTAGGCATGGCCCAGAATGAGTGCTGGCCGCTCCCCATGCGGCGGGAATAGGAAGCGAGCCAACCGCCGAAGGAGGTTTCAGTGCCCACGTAAACGAAAAACATAACGCAGATCACGGGCAGCAGTCGATGGTTCCAGATGCTGCGTCCTGGCGCAGAGGCGTGTCTGGCCAGTGCGCGCATATCGGGTTCAAATCGCACCAGGGCAAAAGCGAGCAAAAGAACGAGCAAGGCTACCGCAGTTCCGTATAGAAATAGTGGGGTCTTATGGGCTCGTTGTGCAACGGTAACCAGAAACGGGGAACTCACGGCTCCGAGTCCCCAAACCGCATTGATGAGGTTCAAGGCGGAGGCGCTGCCGTGGGGATTCACTTCGGCGGTTCGCAGGTTTCCTGCCGGGGTGGTGATTCCGTGTCCGATGCCCAGGACACAGACTGCGATCATCCCCAGCGGCCATGGCCCAGACACCAGCAAAGCCATGCCGGAAGCCATCATCAGCAGCCCAATGATCAGGGTCAGCCGATAGCCGGTGCGTTGTACTAGTACGCCTGAGGAGAGCATTCCGAACATTGAGCTAAAGAATTGCGCGAAAAGCAGATAGCCTGCCTGTTCGTCAGTCAATGACCAACGGGAGGAGAGAGCGGGAAGCATGGGACCGAGAAAGGTCATCACAATTCCCGTCACCAGGAAGTCGAGGTAGACCAGTGTGGTACCACTGGTCGTAACCGGCAATCTCGATCTAAGGCGACTAGACCTGGAACTCATGATTTATGATGAGTGTAAACCAGTGCCCTTCGGGGCGCGCCTTTGGAGATAGTAATGGTTAACGGAAAACGCGTCGTCGTGGTCATGCCTGCCTATAACGCAGAGAAAACGCTGCGGGCCACGGTGGACGAACTGCCGGAGATCGTGGACATGCGCATCCTTGTCGATGACAACAGCTCCGACCGCACGGTGGAAGTTGCGCGCGAGCTGGGGTTGGTGCATTTTGTGCACGATCGTAATTACGGATACGGACGCAACCAGCAGACCTGTTACCGGGAGGCATTGGCCGAGGGCGCGGACGTCATCATTATGGTGCACCCGGATTATCAGTACACTCCGCTGCTGGTGACTGCGATGGCCAGCATGGTGGCTTACGGGATATACGATGTAGTGCTGGGGTCAAGAATCATCGGCGGCCAGGCGTTGCGCGGAGGGATGCCGCTGTACAAATATGTTTTCAACCGCTTGCTGACTGCGTTTGAGAATTTGTTTTTGCGGATCAAAGTGTCTGAATACCACACTGGATACCGCGCTTTCAGTAAAGAAGTTCTTACCAAGCTGCCACTGCTCGAAAATTCTGATGACTTTGTTTTTGATAATCAGGTGCTGGCACAGTGCGCTTACTTCGGTTTCAAGATTGGCGAAGTTTCCTGCCCTACGAAATATTTTCCTGAGGCATCATCGATCAATTTCCGCCGCAGCGTGAAGTACGGTCTGGGGGTGTTGGCGACCACTATGCAATTTGCCCTGCAGAAGTGGGGACTGGGGCATTTCCGGATATTCGCCGCTGACGGGCGCAGGCTGGAGCCGGGCGTGGCCAATTACTACAATCGCGGCGCTGCCCGTGCTGGTTTTTGAGCCGTCACCGAAAATTACCTGCGTCGCGTGGCATTCCTTGAGTGCTGAGATCTCCCAGAAATGACTATGCCGTGAGGGAAGAGGCCGCGCGTGAAAAGACCTCGCTGTTCCGGCTTCGCGTTTGTTTGTCCAGGCAACAACATTGAACCACAGAAAAGCCATTATCATCGGAGCCGGGCCCGCGGGTCTTACGGCGGCTTATGAGCTCCTGCAGCGCACCGACATTATTCCCATCGTGCTCGAAAAAAGCACTCACATGGGAGGCCTGTCCCGCACGGTCAACTACAAGGGCAATCGCATAGATATTGGCGGCCACCGGTTCTTCTCAAAGAGCGACCGAGTCATGAACTGGTGGCTGCAGCACCTGCCCCTGCAAAGAGGCTCAACTCCTAACCAGCAGATTACTTATCACAACGCATCTCGGGATGTTCCGATGGTGGAAACAGAAGGGGGCAGTGCGGAGCAGACCGAGGAAGTTATGCTGGTGCGGCGACGCAAGTCGAGGATCTATTATCTTCGAAAGCTTTTCGAGTACCCCATCCAGCTTAACCTCGACACCCTGCGCAAAATGGGACTGGTTCGCACGGCGCGGATTGGGTTGAGTTATGTGCGTACAGTCCTGTTTCCGCAAAAACAGGTGGTCAGCCTTGAACAATTCCTTATCAATCGGTTCGGTCGCGAGCTGTACCTGACTTTTTTCAAGTCCTATACGGAAAAGGTCTGGGGCGTGCCATGCAACCAGATCAGCGCCGAATGGGGAGAACAACGTATTAAGGGACTCTCGATTGGCAAGGCCCTGCTTCACTTCCTGAAAGGCCTTTTCAGCAGGCGCTCCGGCGTGGAACAGAAAGACGTCGAAACCTCACTCATTGAGCAATTTCTCTATCCCAAATATGGCCCGGGACAGATGTGGGACACGGTGGCCCGCAAGGTCGTTGAGATGGGAGGCGAGATTATCACCGGAGTGGAGGTACAAGAGATTCGCTGCCAGATGGGTGCGGTGATGTCCGTGCTAGCGCTTGACGCTAAGGGGGAGGAGCGCGTGTTCACCGGAGACTACTTTTTCTCGACCATGCCGGTAAGGGAGCTGGTGCAAGCCATCGACGTCGAAGTGCCGGCGAACGTCCGTGAAGTGAGCGAGGGCCTGATGTACCGGGATTTCATCACCGTAGGCCTCCTCATTGACCAAGTGGAAGGCCAATTGGGAAATGGCACAGGCCGAGTGATCGAAGACAACTGGATTTACATTCAGGAGCCGGAAGTTCTGGCGGGGCGGTTGCAGATATTTAACAACTGGAGCCCATACCTGGTAGCCATGCCGCAGCGGGTCTGGCTGGGGGTGGAATATTTCTGCAACGAGACGGACGATCTGTGGCGGAAGCCAGACGCTGAAATGGCCGAGATTGCCAAGGACGAGCTGGATCGCATCGGCATTATTGACCGCAACCGCGTCCTGGACTGGACCGTGATTCGAATGCCAAAGGCCTATCCTGCCTATTTCGGCACCTATGGGCGGTTCAATGAAATCCGGCAATACCTGGATGGTTTCGAGAACCTGTTTCTGGTCGGCCGAAATGGAATGCACAAATACAATAATCAGGACCACTCGATGTTGACGGCCATGGTGGCAGTGGACAACCTGGTTTCGGGCTGCACAGACAAGTCAGCGGTCTGGGAGGTAAATACCGAGATGGAGTACCACGAGCAGAAATGACGCAGCCGCGGAGACCCGAAGCTACGGTGAGGGGATCTCCTGTCCGCCGGGGCCATTTCTGCCTGAAGAACTACATTCTGCTGACGGCGATTGCGATCGGGGCTTGGTTGGTACACGGATACCACCCCATGGTGGAAGACGCGGAAATCTACGTTCCCGCTATCAAGAAAATCCTGGATCCCACGCTCTACCCTTCGAATGCGCAGTTCTTCATCGGGCAGACCCGGTTGTCGCTGTTTCCCCAGTTGATTGCGCTCTCAGTACGACTCTCCCACCTTCCAGTGGAGTGGGTTCTATTCCTCGGGCAGTTCATTTCTATTCTTCTGCTCCTATGGGGATGCTGGCGAATCGGTAGGCGCTGTTTCCCAGAGCCGGGCGCCGCGTGGTGCGGAGTCGGGCTGATTGCCGCCATGCTGACCCTTCCTGTTGCCGGTACCGCGCTCTACCTAATGGACCAGTACCTGACGCCACGCGCTTTGGCCGCGGCGGCAGTGGTGGGGGGCATTGCCAGCATGCTTGAAGGCAAAAAGAGATTGGCAGTCGCCTGGGTCTTGTTTGGTCTCGCGATGCATCCGCTGATGGGCGTCTTCGCCGTCGGCTATTTGGTGTTGCTAGCCTGCTGCGAGCGAATGTGGCCCCTTGGCGCGCGGGTGCAAGTGGCATTTCTTATGCTCCTGTTGCCGCCGGCCTCGGCGGCGTATCGTGAGGCGGTGACGACCCGCTCATATCTTTTTCTTTCGCAATGGGAGTGGTATGAGTGGTTGGGGATGGTTGCGCCCCTCGGCTTGTTAGGGTGGTTCATGCGGACCGGGCGTAGGCACAATCTTGGGACGCTGGAACGGATGAGCCATGCCTTATTGGTGTACGGGGCCATTTTCGGGATTGCCGGAGTGCTCATCACTATTCCCCGCTCCCTCATCCGACTGGTCGAGTTCCAACCCATGCGCAGTCTGCACTTGCTGTATCTGCTCTTGCTTGTTCTCGGTGGTGGACTGCTGGCGCAGTTTGTCCTGAAAGATCGTCCCTGGCGCTGGGTCTTGCTGTTTGCGCCGCTCTGCGCTGGAATGTTCTTCGCCCAACGGCAACTGTTTCCTGCTTCGTCCCACGTGGAGTGGCCAGGAGGGGAAAGCAGGAACGACTGGGTGAAAGGTTTTGATTGGATCAGGCAGCATACGCCGGCCTCTGCATACTTTGCACTCAATCCGGAATACATGTCCCTGCCGGGCGAAGACGAACACGGATTTCGTGCTATCGCCGAAAGAAGCCGGCTTGCGGATTCGGGGAAGGACCCCGGTGCGGTGACTATCGCACCTACGATTGCCGGCGAATGGCACGAGCAAGTACATGCGCTGGACGGGTGGAACAACTTTCAGGCGGGGGATTTCCGACGGCTCAACCAAAGATTCGGCGTGGATTGGGTGGTGTTGCAACAGCCGGGAGTGCCGGGAATGGAATGTCCGTACCGGAATGCCGCTGTGCTGGTCTGCAGGATAGCCACTGTGTCTCTGACGCCGGAATCAAAGTAAAATACAGTCTTGGTACGCCCAATTTTCGGAACCAAATCTTGGATGCAAGGGTGCGTTTCATGAAGTTGCTTCGGCCAGTTGCGATTGCACTACTGCTTGTCGGTTTTTTCTTTTATTACACCACCTACCGTGCGGGAACGTTTCGGACGGTGAACGCTCCGGGCGCCAAGGTGGGAATCACTGAAGCTGCTAGCAACGAAGCGCTCGATCAGGAAGAGCAGAACAATATTTCTGTCTATCACAAGAACATCGGCTCGGTTGTGAGTGTGACCTCCAAGGCCGTAGCTTTCGATTTTTTCTATGGGCTGGTACCGCAGGAAGGCCAGGGTTCCGGGTTCATAATTGATGGCGACGGGCATGTGCTTACGAATTACCACGTCATAGCCGATGCCCGGCAAGTGGAAGTCACTTTGCACAATCGCAAGAAGTACCGCGCGACGGTGGTGGGCACCGATAGATCTCACGATCTTGCCATTATTCAAATCAAGGCGCCCGACCTGGCGGCGATGACGCTCGGCGACTCGAGGAATCTTCAAGTCGGACAAAAAGTTTACGCGATTGGGAACCCCTTTGCACTCGCGGGGACCTTGACCAGCGGAATTGTGAGCTCGATACGCCAGGTGCAGGAGCCGGATGGCGTGACCATTGACGAAGCCATCCAGACCGATGCTGCCATCAACCCGGGCAATTCCGGCGGGCCGCTGCTGAATTCGCATGGCGAGGTGATCGGCATCAACACCATGATTGCTTCCAGTGTGGGCCAGAACGCGGGCATTGGTTTTGCAATCCCGATCAATACGGCAAAGGCAGTTTTGAATGACCTGTTGACTCTGGGCCGGGTGCGGCGTCCGGCGTTAGGAGTAGTCACGCTGCCGATAAGTCCGGATATTGCCGACGAGCTTGGCTTGGCGGCTGGCTCGGGGCTGCTAATCGTACGGGTCACGCCTAGCGGAGCGGCTGAGCGCGCCGGCCTCCGTGGAGGCACCGAGCGAGCTTATCTCGGCAATATGCCGATTATGGTCGGCGGAGACCTGATCGTCGCGGTAGATGGGCAGCCGGTGCAAGACCAGCGCGACCTGGCACAGATGATGAACAATCATCGCGCTGGGGACACCGTGAAAATAACCGTGTATCGCGGGAAGCGAAAGATGGACTTGGATGTGACCTTGGGTGAGGCGCGGGAGCAGGTGTGATTGGTGAATTTGACTCTGTTTACGCGCTAAGCTAGCCTCAGAAGTCCGTCCTGAGGTCCACGTCCCACGGGCGGGCCGGATTAAGCGCGCCCGAGAACAACATGCTGCGAGCAATCTCTACCTACATTTACGTCAAAGAGCGGCTGCACCCGGGCCTGCTTGATCGGTTGGTCAGCGGGGGCGCGCAAGCCATCGAGATTTTCGGGGCTCGCCAGCACCTCGATTACGCCAACCGCAAGCAGCATGTCCGCGAAATCGCGGACTGGTTTCGCACCAGCGGCGTGCCGCTGCATTCCGTTCATGCGCCGCTCTATGCGGATTACGAATGGGGACGGACGGGAGCGCCTCCGGTGAATGTGGCTGCGACCGACCGGGCTACGCGAATCGAGGCCATGGACGAGATCAAGCGCGCCATTGAACTGGCCGAACAGATTCCGTTTCGGTTTCTGATTCAGCATATTGGGGTGGGCAACGAATCATTCAGCGAGCACAAGTTTGAAGCCGCCATGACTTCGGTTGAGCACCTTCGCGCTTTTGCCAAGCCGTTGGGCGTGCGTCTGCTGCTGGAAAACATTCCCAATGAACTTTCGACGCCCGAGCGTCTGGTGGAACTGATTCGCACCATGCACTTCGAAGATATCGGCGTCTGCTTCGACACTGGACACGCGCACCTCATGAGCGACGTGGAGCCGGCTTTTGAAACCGTGAAGAGCTACGTCCACTCCACCCACATTCATGACAACGCTCGGGAGCGTGACTCGCATTTATGGCCGGGCGCGGGCACCATCGACTGGAAGCGGGCTTTAGAGCTGCTGAGCCAGGCGCCGCACAAGCCGCCGCTGCTGCTGGAGATCGAGGAGAACGAGAAGATCAATCCGGTCGAAAAGATGGGGGAGACATTCAAGAAGTTCGAAGAACCGCTAGTCGGGACGAACAATTGAGTAATTGTGTAATTTGGTAATTGGGGAATCTAAAAAATTACTCAATTACCAAATTACACAATTACTCAATTTCTTTTTTATGACTTCACCGGTAACCACAATCGCAGAAATTGGGAAGCACGAAGGCCAGCCGGTCACCATCCGCGGCTGGCTCTATAACTCGCGTGAAAGCGGCAAGCTGCTGTTCCCGATTTTTCGTGATGGCAGCGGAATCATTCAGGGCGTGGTCCCAAAGAATGCGGTTCCTGTGGAAGTTTTCGATGCGCTGAAAGGACTCACGCAAGAGTCGAGCGTGATTGTCGAGGGCAAAGTTCGCGCCGACAAACGCGCTCCCGGCGGTTATGAGCTGGACGTTTCAAATGTGGAGGTGCTGCAGCGCGTTTCCGAGAACGAGCCGTTTCCGATTTCACTCAAAGAGCATGGCGTTGATTTCCTGATGGAGCATCGACATCTGTGGATCCGTACGCCGCGCCAAGCGGCGATTCTGCGGGTACGGGCGGAAATCATCAAGGCGGCGCGTGATTTCTTCGACGAACGTGGTTTTACGCTGACCGATCCGCCGATTCTGACTCCCGCGGCTTGCGAGGGGACGACAACACTTTTCCCTGTGGACTATTTCGATGAGCAGGCTTTCTTAACTCAATCCGGGCAGTTATACATTGAAGCTACGGCGATGGCGCTGGGCAAGGTGTATTCGTTCGGGCCGACATTTCGCGCGGAAAAATCCAAGACCCGGCGCCATTTGACGGAGTTCTGGATGGTAGAACCGGAAGTGGCCTTCGCGACTTTGGACGATCTCATGGAACTGGCGGAAAACTTCATCAGCTTCATCGTGAAGCGCTGTCTGGAGAAGCGACCGGCGGACTTGAAGACAGTTGGCCGCGACTCTGCCCAGCTGGAGAAGATCACGGGGCCGTTTCCGCGCGTGAGTTATGAAGATGCTGTGGCGATGCTGCAAGAAGCACACGCAAAAGGCGTGCTGGAAAGCAAGTTTGAATGGGGCGGCGATTTCGGCTCGCCCGACGAAACGTATCTTTCCGGCCAATTCGAAAAGCCGGTGATCGTGCATCGCTATCCCGCGAAGGTAAAAGCTTTTTACATGGAGCCTGATCCGCAGCGGCCCGACCTGGCACTGTGCATGGATGTGCTGGCGCCCGAAGGATACGGCGAAATCATCGGCGGATCGCAGCGCATGGCCTCTTACGATTTGCTGCTCGCACGCATTCGCGAGCATGGATTGCCAGAAGAGTCGTTCAAGTGGTATCTCGATCTGCGCAAGTACGGCGGAGTGCCGCACGGCGGCTTCGGCATGGGAATCGAGCGCGTGGTGGCGTGGATCTGCGGGCTGGAGCATGTGCGGGAAACGATTCCGTTTGCAAGGACGCTGCACCGGCTGTACCCGTGAGGGATTGAATCATTGAATCATCGGGGATTGAATCATTTGCCCCCACGGGACGACGGCGGGATTTCTAATGATGTACGTGTAAATTCAGTGATCCGATGATTCAATGATTCAATTTCTTAACCAATGACTGCTCACATCAAGTCCGACGTAGGTATCACACCGAAAAAGATCCGGGTCATTGGTGTGCCTCTTGACCTGGGCCAGTCGCGTCGAGGTGTGGACATGGGGCCTTCGGCGGTGCGGGTGGCGGGGCTGGAAGCTCGGCTGGAAGAGCTGGGGCATGTGGTCGAGGATGCGGGGAACATAGCCGTAGCCATGCCGGAGCAGAAGAAGGAAGGCGATCCGCACGCTAAGTATCTGAAGGAAATCACCGTCACTTGTACCAAGCACGCGGAGTTAGTGGTGAAGACTCGGGAGGCGGGCAAAGTTCCCTTGGTGTTGGGCGGTGATCACTCAGTCGGGGCGGGCACGGTGGCAGGGGTGGCGGAATTCTATCGCCGGCAAAACCAGAAAGTTGGGCTGATCTGGATTGACGCCCATACTGACATCAACACGCCGGAAAGTTCTCCCAGCGGGAATGTGCATGGGATGCCGCTGGCGGCGATCATGGGGCTGGGGCCAGCGGAACTGGCCAACATCTTCAATTTCTCGCCGAAAGTTTCGCCTGAGAACTGCGTGCTGGTGGGCGTGCGCGACATTGACGCGATCGAAAAAGCCCACGTGCGCCGCGCCGGGATCGAAGTTTTCACCATGCGCGACATTGACGAGCGCGGAATGCGTACGGTGATGGAAGAAGCCTTGCGCGCTGCCGGACGCGGGACTGCGGGCTATCACGTGTCGCTCGACATGGATTGGATTGATCCCGAGGATGCACCGGGGGTCGGCACTCCGGTCCGCGGCGGCGCGACTTATCGCGAGGCGCATCTGGCGATGGAAATCATTGCCGACCACGGGCGGATGGTGAGCTTCGAAATTGTGGAAGTGAATCCCGTGATTGACGAGCATAATCGCACGGCTGATCTCGCGGTCGAGCTGGCGCTTTCGGCGTTTGGCAAGAAAATCCTCTAGGGAATTGAATCATTGAATCATCGGGGGATTGAATCATTACTGCGTTGGTGCCGAATTTTATTGATCCAATGATCCGATGATTCAATGATTCAAATCGCCCTCCCCTATAATGTTGAATCCGATTCCTTGATCGAATGATTCGTCCCGACTACAAAGAATTCTCCCGCCTCGCGTGGGAGTCCACGCTGGTGCCGGTGGTGAAGTCCGTGATGGCGGACTTGCTGACTCCGGTCTCTGCTTTTCTGGCGATTTCTCGCGGGGAGAAGCACGCGTTTCTTCTCGAATCGATAGAACGCGGCGAGCAGATTGGGCGGTACACGTTTCTGGGCGCTCATCCGTATATGCAGTTACGAACGCATGGCGATGAAGTTTTCGTGGAAAGGGGAAAGAAGCACGAGCTGAGGCAAGGAAATGTTTTTCAGATTGCAAAAGAGCTGTTGCAGCAGCACCGGCCTGCGGTTGTGCCCGGCATGCCTCCGTTTACCGCGGGTGCGGTTGGATTCTGCTCGTACGACATTGTCCGGCAGCTGGAGAACATTGGCGACGACACCAAAGACGATCTCAACCTTGCGGATTGTGTGCTGATGTTTTTTGACCGGCTGCTGGCGTTTGACCACCTGCATCATCAGATTCACATCATTGCCGCGGCGGACGTTTCGGCCGAGAGCCCGCGAAAGGCTTACGATCGTGCGGTTCGCGACATCGCAATCCTCGAAAAGAGGCTGGCTTCCGGACTGAGCCCTCGCATCTGGCAGAAACGTGCTGCAAGACAGCGCGGGAAGCTCAAAGTGCACTCGCTTACTGCTCGTAAGAAGTTTGAGGATTCGGTTAAGCAGGCGAAAGAGTACATCGTGGCGGGAGACATTTTTCAGGTTGTGATATCGCAGCGGTTGGACTTCACGCCGCGGGTGCCGCCGTTCGATATTTATCGGGCGCTGCGGGCGGTGAATCCTTCGCCTTACATGTATTTTCTGCAAATGGGCGATACGCACGTGCTGGGCTCGTCGCCGGAGATGCTGGTGCGGGTGACCGGGCGCAAGCTGGAGTACCGTCCGATTGCGGGGACGCATCCGCGCGGGCGCGACGAAGCCGAAGACCAGCGGCTGCAAGAAAAGATGCTCAGCGACGAGAAAGAACGCGCCGAGCACGTCATGCTGGTGGACCTGGGACGCAACGATCTGGGTCGGGTGAGCGAGTACGGGTCGGTGAAAGTAAAAGACCTCATGTACGTGGAACGCTATTCGCACGTGATGCACATCGTATCGGCGCTAGAAGGGAAGCTGCGTCCTGAGTTGCATGCGCTGGATGCGTTCGCCGCATGTTTCCCCGCGGGGACGCTGAGCGGCGCGCCAAAAGTCCGCGCCATGCAGATCATCGAAGAACTGGAGCCCACGCGGCGGGCGATTTATGGCGGGTCGGTACTCTACGCCGATTTTGCCGGGAACCTGGATTCCTGCATCGCCATCCGCACCATGCTGATGCTGGGGGAGAAGGCGTATCTTCAGGCGGGGGCTGGCATTGTGGCGGATTCCGATCCGGCGAGTGAATATCAGGAGTCGCTCAATAAGGCGCAGGCGGTGTTGCGGGCGGTGGACGCGGCGCGAGGGCAGTGATCGGTGGTCGGTGGGCAGTGGTCAGTGTTTTCGGTCGGCGATCATGGCACTCCCGATTCTGGCCTGATTAATTGACGTGTTTGTGACATCCGCCACAGACTTGCTGGCCTAGAAACTGCACACTTGTCGTGTGCGTGAACGTGTCGTTTCTTTTCCGGTTCGATCGTATCGAGACTTGATCGCCTGGTAGAAGGCGATGGAACTGGTCACGGAAATCTATCGCAGTACTCAGGGTTTCCCCGATTGTGAGCGTTTTGGATTGACTGCCCAGCTTCGCCGGGCAGCGGTTTCAGTTGCAAGTAACGTTGCCGAGGGACAGGGGCGACAGTCAACTGGAGAATTCAAGCAATTTCTCGGTCACGCTCGTGGGTCGCTGCTAGAAGTTGAAACCCAAATTCTCATTGCCAGAAACCTGGGTTATTTTACGCAGGAACGGAGCACGAGCCTGCTCAAGCGGACGGTGGAGGTAGGTCGAATCCTGAACGGACTGATTGGTTCGCTTAAAGGTCGATAGCGAAGACTGACCACTGCCCACTGATCACTGCCCACTGATCACTGACTTCTAGGAAATTTGCAATCAGCTTCTTTCCTTCTCCAGTCAGCACGCTCTCCGGATGAAACTGCACCCCTTCCACCAAAAACTTCTTGTGCCGCAATCCCATGATTGTTTTTGAGCCGTCCAGCTCCGTGGTCCAGGCGCTTACCTCCAGCTCCGCTGGCAAGTCTTTCTCCTGAACAATCAGCGAGTGATAGCGGGTGGCGGTGAAGGGTGACTCCAGGTGCTGGAAGATTGTCTTGCTGTCGTGCGTCACCTGGCTGGTTTTGCCGTGCATAATATGAGGGGCGCGGACGACTTTGCCTCCGAAGGCGGCGCCGAGGGCCTGGTGGCCGAGGCAGACGCCCAGAATGGGAAGTTTGCCGGTGAAGTGGCGAAAAAGGTCAATGCTGATGCCGGCCTCCTGCGGGGTGCAGGGCCCAGGAGAGATGACAATCCGGTCAGGGTGCATTGCCTCGACCTCGCCGACCGTGACCTGATCGTTCCTGCGAACAACTACGTCCGCACCCAGTTCGCCCAGATATTGCACCAAGTTATAGGTAAAGGAATCGTAGTTGTCGAGAACGAAAACCATGGGTATGGACATCAGGGTATCAAAAGTGGCGAGAGTAGTGGCGATCGTCCGCAGAAAGCAGGTTCCTCTACGGCTGCGCCGTTTCGGAATGACAGAGCTTTGGGGTGGAGGTGAGCGTACGGGAAAGGTTTCGTGGCTCGTGGGCAGGCCGGATCGGCCAACCGGGACCCAGACCCCTGTCCTAAGTTCGACTTGACATGCGGGGCGCCAGGTTTCATCCTTACAGTGGTTTAGGAGACTCCCCCAATGGTGGTCGAAGTTCAGCAGGCGGAAAAGCGGGCAACTCGTAGGTTTGCGCTACGACTGCCGGTCTCGGTCAATTACAACGGGAACACTGGCTCCGAGATGTCGGCGCAGACACGCGACGTCAGCGCTCGCGGCATCTGCTTCTATCTGGAAGCGCCGCTAGCTACCGGCTCTGACATTGAGTTCACCCTGACCCTGCCCCCGGAAATTACTTTGACGGAGAGCATTCGAGTACGTTGTAAGGGAAAAGTGGTCCGCGTCGAAAGCGAGCTGGCGGACGCCAAGGTGCCAGTCGCGGCGGTGATTGACGAGTACGAGTTTCTTTCGGAAGCGTAACTGATTAAGAGCGACTAAGTAAAAGAGACAGCTCATGCGGTTTATGGCGGCGTGGGTGTTATTTCTCCCTCTCCTCGCACATTCGCAGAATCCTGACCTCGATCTAAGTGAGGTTTCGCAGCGCGTCCAACGGTTGATGGACATCACAAGTTGGGTTCACGCAGATGGTGCCTTCAGGCATGTCGATCGAGGCAGGCTTTTTAGGGTCACCACACTGCTCCGGTGCCCTCCCTGCACACATTAGAATGCCGTCTTTGCCCACCGAGATACCTGCGAGTTGCAGCCGACGGTTTGTCAGCGCTCGCAGGCCATTGAAACCATTGCAACACAGTATCGGACGGAGCCCCTTTCACAAATATGTGGTACTGCACAGCGAGGTCTTTGCCAGACTTGCCTTTGCGAGAGATCTCCTTTGCGATGATCCGATTGAATTCGTCACCATGCCCAGGAAAGGAGAACCGACTCGATTAGCATTCATTGCGCCGAAGTTTAGGGTCGGCGCGGTAATCGTGCCAGACCCGATCGAAGCCAAAGACCAAGGTTGCACCCGGCTCAGGGTATCCACCGAACACCGATATTTATTACAGAGTCTCTTCTGAGACAATCAACGAGCACACTATCAAATCGGACAGCAATGGAACCATTCGTGTCAGTGTGATTCCATATCCCGGTAACAAGAAGAACGGAACGGTCTCGGTCAAGATAACGGAACCCAAATGCTCGCCTGAAGTGGCCTACGAGTGGGGCACAATCTGATCAGAACCCTTTATAAACCAGTAAAGTAGTGCTACTCTCATCCCAAGATCACTCAAATTCTGGATCAATTTGTGTTCAGCGTCCGAGCCCATTGCTGTTTGGCGGTTCTGGCTGCCCTGGTAGCGGTGTCGGTAGAAGCCGCCGCGCAAGTGGCCCCCGCTTCCTCGCACTCCCCGGCTGCGGAAGTCCAGTCGGTCATGGTTGTTCCCGGGGACAACGGGCCAGTCGTGCAAATTGTTTCGAGCCGTCCGCTGACACCCAGCCTGCAAACCGTCGAAGGTCCGCCGCGACTGGTGATTGATCTTCCTAACGCGAAGTTGGGCACAACCCGCAGGCGTATTCCGTTCCGTAATGAGCAGATCAAGGGCATCCGAGTTGATCAGTTCCAGAGCGATCCGGCGATAGTGAGGATCGTCGTGGATCTTGCCGCCCCGGTCCTTTACACCTGGGACGCCATGGGGGACCGTTTGCGGATTCGGATGCACGCGGATCAGTCGGCCACCGCCAAGCCAGCTTCTGTTCCTGCTTTCAGTTCGGGAATTCAGCCCGCCGCGGTGCCGGTTGCAGTCGGCAGTTCAGGCACGCTGGTGGAGGCGGGCAGCCGGGTCGCTTCGGGATCGTCTATCACGGCGGCGGAGGAAACGGCGGTACTGCGGCTGGCGCGGGGCGGCGAAGTGCGGGTGTGTCCCGGGACCACGGTTTCGGTGACCACTTCCTCCAACGGTCAAGACCTAATGCTCGGAATGAGCAAGGGCGCGATGGAGACTCACTACCGCCTGCTCGATTCTTCCGATTCGGTGTTGACGCCGGATTTCAGAATTTTGCTTCCGGGACCGGGAGAATTTAATCTGGGAATCAGCGCCGACGCTCATGGCAATACATGCGTGAGCGCAATGCCGGGAAACACGTCGTCGGTTGTAGTAGCAGAGCTGATTGGAAGCGGCACCTACGAGGTCAAGCCGGACCAGCAAATTGTTTTCCGCCAAGGGCGGCTGGAAACCGTGGAAAGTCCAGTGGCTCCGTGCGGATGTCCCGCGCGCCAGGAGCCAGTCATGCGAGCGTCAATCGAGAGCGCACCAGTGATTCCTGAGGATGAGGCTGGGTCGAAACTGCGACTGTCGAATTCGTCTGATCCGCAATCCACGCAACCTATTGGAACGGCCTCGGGCGCTGCCCCGGCAGCAACCGATCTGGGACCGGAATCAAGACCGGCTCCGCAGACCAAGGCTGGCGAGATGAAACTACAGATCGAGGCCCCACTCGTGTTCAGTGGCAGGGAACGGGCTAGGGCCCAGGGACCAATCGCTCCGGTCGCCGAAGCGGCAGCGCTGCCTTTGTCGGTTAAGCCGACGGACCCGCTGCCTGCGGTTGTGGTTCTGCCTCCGGTGCCGAATCCCAAGCAGGCACACAAGGGGTTCTTCGGACGAGTGAAGGGCTTCTTTGCGTCTATCTTTTGAATGACCTCGTAATCGACAGCCGGCCACGCAACCGAGATACGCGACCTCGGTGGCCCGATAATTAGCCGCGACGGATGGCCTTGCTCAGCGGTCGGACCCGCTCGCGCAGGTCATCGGCGATACCAGATCCGCGTTCGATGGCTTCCTCGGCGAAGTCTTTGGCAGTTTCTTTCCAGTCGTCAAAGGTCTCGCGGGCACTGTCGTAGCCGCGGCGTAAATCGCGGCGGGTCTGCCGCCCGGCTTTGGGAGCAAACAGCATGCCCACGACTGCTCCGGCGCCCAGTCCAATTAGCAGGAAAGTGACGGCGGTTCCGAAATTGCCGCTGGATTCGTATTTTCCTTCTCGCATAAGTGCACCTCGTCAGGAGATTCTAGTCTTGGATGGCTACAAGAACCATTCTAGCTGCCCGCTTCTTGAGTAACCATCACCCATTTTGCCGGCGAATTCCCAAATTCGGGCAACCCGTATAAAATACAGACTTTAGCCCTCATCGGCGATGATGGCAGCTTGTCCTTTCGGCCAGCCGTAAAATCACTGTAAGGAGAGCAATTCCAGCAATGTCGATTCCAGCTACCCAGCTACGTCCGGGCATGATCATTAAGCACAACAATGATCTGCACTCGGTTTTCAGCGTGGAGCACCGTACGCCAGGAAATCTGCGCGCATTTATTCAGGCCAAACTGCGCAACCTGCGCACCGGCGCCATGTTCGAGCACCGCTTCCGCTCTCCCGATCCGATTGAAAGGGTCAATGTGGATGAAGTGGAGATGGAATTCCTTTATAGCGATGGCGACAGTTATTACTTCATGGACACCACCAACTACGAGCAGACTCATCTGACCCGAGACACTCTGGGAGACGCGGTGGATTATCTGATTTCGAATCTGAAGATTCAGGTGGAGTTTTTCGACGGCAAAGCGGTGGGGATTGAGTTGCCGCAGACGGTGGAGTTGAAAGTCATTGAAACCGAGCCCGGCCTAAAGAGCGCGACCGCGTCCAGTGTGACTAAACCGGCGAAGACGGAAACCGGCTTGATCGTGCAGGTGCCGCCTTTCATCAACGAGGGCGAGACCATTCGCGTGGATACTGCCGAGGGAGCGTATCTTTCCAGGGCGTGAAATAAATCGGGTGATCGGGCGATCGGGTCATCGGGTGAATCGCCCCAATTGCGGCGACCCTACAGCGGATCAGTTCTAGGATGAAATCAGAAGATTTGCAGGCGCGGCGCTTCGTGGTGCGCGGACGGGTGCAAGGCGTGGGCTTCCGCTGGTTTGTGGAACGCGAAGCTCGTCGGCTGGCGATTGCCGGCTGGGTGCGTAACAATGCCGATGGCAGCGTGGAAGTGCTGGCTATGGGGACGCGCGAACAGCTCTTTGGGTTCCAGGCGCGGCTGCGGCAGGGACCGCGGGCGGCGCGGGTAGACGACGTGGAAGAACTAGAAGCAAGGCCGGTCGAAGGACTGAGCACATTTCGAATTGAAGGAGCCTGGTAAATGAGCGACGTGGCGCCTGCGAAGGCAACGCTGAACTGCGAGCCGCTGAAAAAACTGATCCGCGAAGTTCCGGATTTCCCCAAGCCGGGAATTTTGTTTTATGACATCACCACGCTGCTCAAAGACCGCCGCGGTTTGGCCATGCTGATTGACGCGCTGGCCGAGCATTATTTGGATAAGAAGATTGACCTGGTCCTAGGGATGGAGGCGCGCGGATTTATTTTCGGGCCGGCGCTGGCGTATCGGCTGAATGCGGGATTTATTCCCGTTCGCAAGCCGGGGAAGCTGCCGGCGGCAACTACCAAGTACGACTACGCGCTGGAGTATGGGACGAACACTCTGGAGATCCACAAAGATGCGATCGAAAAAGGGCAGCGCGTGATCATCGTGGACGACCTGCTGGCCACTGGCGGAACCGCCGAGGCCACTGCCAAACTTGCGGAATCGCTGGGAGCGGACATTGCCGGGCTGGGATTTGTGGTGGAACTGGACTTCCTCCATCCGCGGCAAAAACTTAAGCAGTATGACGTGTTCTCGCTGCTGCATTACGACAAGTAGAATCGGCCGCGGAATTACGACAAACAGAACCAGCCACGGATTTGCACGGATTTAAAGAACCGACGCGCCCCCTATTCCAAGCGCCCACTCTAGTTCGCTTAATGCCGGGGAAATCCGTGGCCGCTCTTGGTTCCTTCCTAAAGTTCCCAGCACATTTTCCCGATCTCTATAGCTATGGCAGTGTCGGTTGCGGTTGGCTGGTGATGGCTGCGCCGACTCATTCGGGAGGGGCGGAATGAACGCGAGCACAGGAATAAGTTTGGCCTCCACCAAGACAAGCGCACGGTGGATGGATCGAGTTGCTCAGGTGAATCGAGAGCTGTGGCTGCTGCTATCACTGTTTATGATTGCCGGCCTCCTGAACTGGCTGGTCGCCTCACACGGAATGGTCTTGGGCTTTTATACGCTGCCGACGTTGTTCTCGGCTTACGTGTATGGCAGAAAGCACGCTGTCCTGACGGCGGTCGGCAGTGTACTGCTGGTGGTGGTGGTCGTCAGCACGCCAATCCCGCGCTGTTTGCTCATTCCGCGGAAACCGAATGGGACAAGTGGTTCGACCTCGGGGTGTGGGCCGGGCTGCTCACGATTATGGCGTATGCCATGGGAACGCTGTATGAGCGCAAGGAAGTTCATCTGCGCGAACTGCGGCGGACCTATTTCGGCGTTCTGAGCATACTTCGCAGTTTGTCTCCAATGATAAGTACACCCACAACCACTCCAACCGTGTAGCGTTTTAATGCGCGGCAGATGGAAATGGCAGAGGGCTTGACGGTCTGATGGTTTCCGAAGATCTGCATTCCAAGGTTGGTTTCCATGAGTAGAGACTCGGCTGCGGTCAGAATCCTACTGGTGAGCCGGAATATTCAGACCATTGAAACCCTGTGCCAGCACATGCAAAAACTCGCCATGCATGTCGAAACCGCGTGCGACGTGGAGTCGGCAAACCGGAAGCTGTGCCACTGCAAATTTGAAGGAGTGATTATTGATCTCGAACTTGGAGACGTGGGGTTGCAGTTACTGAAAAAGCTGCGCGATCTGAGTGACACTGAGTTTCCCTGACCTCCGATTGGCCAGAGTGCAGGCGCTTAAGGCGAAGATTGACGCTGGAACGTATCAAGTGCCCGCAAAGCAGGTGTCGGCGGCGTTGCTGCTTACATGCGGCTGGGGACCGACTGAACCAATCTGATCTACCAGCCAGAGGGCGGGGCCGCTTAGATACAATAAAGCTGTGTTTAGGCTCAATCACCGCAATTTGGGAAAGAAGCCTGCGTCAAGACGTGCCCAGCGACTGGAAACACTGGGCTTGATCGTGATCGTGATTCTGATCCTGGCGCTCACCATTACCCGTTCCTGGCATTACATCGCATGGAGTGCGCGCTGAGTGTCTCCGGATCCGCTGCTGGTTGCAATCCTTGGTCCTACCGGTAGCGGCAAGACCGCGCTCTCGCTGGCACTGGCCTCGCGCTTTCACGGAGAGATTGTGAGCTGCGACTCGGTCGCGATCTACCGCGAATTCCGCATCGGAACGGCCAAGCCAACCGCGAAAGAACAAACCCGCGTTTCGCATCATTTACTGGACGAGGTGGAACCCACCGGCTATACCACTGCGGGGGAATACGCGCGCAAGGCCAGAAAAGTTATTCAGGAAATCCATGGGCGTGGCGCGCTGCCCATCGTGGTCGGCGGGACGGGTCTGTACCTGCGGGCTTTGCTGGATGGGTTGTTCCCGGGGCCTGAGCGCTCGGAAGCCTTGCGGGAAAAGCTGCGCGCCCGTGCCAAAGAAAAAGGTCCGCAGCATTTGCATCGGGTGCTGCGGCGAATGGACCCCAAAGCCGCCGAGAATATCCATGCCAACGATGTTCCCAAGCTCATCCGGGCAATCGAAGTGTCGCTGAGCGCAAAGCAGCCGATGACCGAGCAGTGGGAGCGCGGGCGGGACGCAATGAGCGGCTTCACCATCCTGCGCATCGGGCTCGATCCCGATCGGGCTTTGCTCTATGATCGCATCAATCGGCGAGTGGAGGCCATGTTCGAGGCCGGACTGATCGAAGAGACGAAACATCTGCGAGAAAAGTATGGGGACGCAGCGCGGCCACTGGAAACGATTGGATACAAACAGGTGGTTCAGCTTCTTCGCGGAAATCTCGACTTGAAGCAGGCGATTGCAGCCGTGCAGCAGGCCCATCGCAATTATGCCAAACGGCAGATGACCTGGTTCCGCCGGGAGCCGGAGGTGGAGTGGGTTTCTGGTTTCGGGGATGAGCCGGAGGTTTTTGAAGAGGCCACAGCCCTTGTAGAGAAGCGGGTCTAAACGGCTGCAGCCGTCTCTGAGTGGTATTCTCGTCGCATGGTTCGTCCCGCGCTTTTTCTCGGTTTCACGTTGCTTGTCGCTCTAGTCTCACCCACCTTCGCCAAAACCAAGTATCAGCCCCTGCCCGTCCACCTTGACCGCGACGGCGAAAAATGGGCGGAGAAAACTCTACGCAGGATGTCGGTGGAAGAAAAGGTCGGACAGTTGTTCATGGTCTGGACGCGGGCGCAATTTCTGAATGTGAACAGTCCCGATTACGCGGAGTTGCGCGACACCATGAACAAGTACCACGTCGGCTCATTTGCCATGACGGTGCGCTACGAGCCGCCGTTCCTGTATCGCAGTGAGCCGCTCGAAGCGGCGCAGTTGCTCAACCGGCTGCAATCGGATTCCAAGCTCCCGCTGCTGATTGCGGCGGATTTCGAACTTGGCGTCAGCAACCGCCTGTATGGTACGACGGCGTTTCCCAATGCCATGTCGATCGGCGCGACCGGACGAGCGGACTACGCAGAAAGCTTTGGAAGGATCACCGGGTTGGAGGCGCGCGCCATCGGAATCCATTGGAATTTCTTTCCGGTGGCGGATGTGAATTCCAATCCGGAGAATCCGATCATCAACACGCGTTCGTTCGGCGAAGATCCGCAGCAGGTTGGCGATCTGGTGAGCGCGTACATTCGTGGCGCGCATTCTGCCGGCCTGCTGACCACGGTCAAGCATTTTCCTGGACATGGCGACACCGCGACGGATTCGCACTTGGGACTAGCGCAGGTGAGCGGCGATCGCGCGCGGCTTGACTCGGTTGAACTGCCGCCGTTTCGCAAGGCGATTACGGCGGGGGTGGATTCCGTCATGGTGGCGCACGTGACCGTGCCGGCGCTGGACCCGAAGCCGAATGCGGTCGCAACTGTCTCCACCCAGATCGTCACGGGTCTGCTTCGGCATGACCTCCACTTCTCCGGAATCATTGTCACCGACGCGCTCGACATGGCCGGGCTGACCCGGCTTTACGCCTCCGACATTGGACGTGAGGCGGTGGACGCATTCAAGGCTGGCAATGACGTGCTTCTGATCCCGCCCGATTTGGACGCCGCAGACCGCGCGATGATGGCAGCGGTGCGCAGCGGGGAGATTCCGGGGTCGAGGCTGGACGAGTCGGTGCTGAAGATTCTCACAGTCAAGGCTTCGCTCGGGCTGCATAAAGCCAGGCTGGTGGATCTTTCCACCCTTGAAAAAGCAGTTGGGACGCCTGAGAACATTGCCGCCGGGCAGCAAATGGCGGACGAGGCCGTCACTCTGGTGCGGCAGAACGGCGCCGTGCTCCCGCTGAAAAAAGCTGGAACTGCCATCGGCGGGCTTCCGTATCAAAGCGTGGCAGAAGTACGCAATCATTTGCTGGTGGTTGTGTTCACGGACGATGTGCGCCTTGAAGCCGGCCACGCGCTCGAACGCCAGATCAAGGCCCGGGTGCCGGACGCCAATGTGATCTATACCGACCCGCAGCTTTCGGGAGCGCTGGCAGAAGGTGTTCTGTGCGCTGCGGCGGAAGCGGACAAGATCGTGGTGGCAGTGTATGCGTCACCCACCGCCGGGAAAATGGTCAAAGCAGATGGTGCGGTGCAGAACTCGGTGTCCCTGGCGCAGGAAAGCGCGAACCTGCTGCGGCAGGTTCTGAAAACCAGCGCGGCCAAGACGATGGTGGTGGCCGTGGGGAATCCGTATCTGGCAAAAGATTTTCCCGAGGTGCAGAATTATCTGTGCACTTTTTCCGCCGCCCAGGTTTCGGAGGCCAGCGCGGTGAAGGCCCTGTTCGGAGAGATTGAAATTCATGGACACTTGCCGGTGACTATCCCCGGAGTGGCGGCGCGCGGCGAAGGGATTGTGCGGCCGACTCAGAAATAAGAAGGAGGATTTCCCATGCGAACTCGACTTTTCAGCGTTTGCCTGCTCGCGACCGTTCTGTTGCTGCTCATGGCGTGCAGTGTGAATGTGAAGAAGGACAACAACGGCGAGGACAAGAACGTGGACATTACCACCCCGTTTGGCGGCCTGCATGTGAACAACAACGCCGACGTGCGCGATACCGGTTTGCCGGTCTATCCTGGCGCCCGCCTGAAGCCGAAGAACGGCGACCACGACGAGAAGAGCGCCAATGTGGAATTTTCCACTTCTGCGTTCGGATTGAAAGTGGTTGCCCTGGAATATTTGACCGACGACGCGCCCGCGAAAGTCATCGCTTATTACCAGGACCAACTGAAGAAGTACGGCAAGGTCCTGCAGTGCCACAATTCGCATGGAACCAATTACAGCTACAGCGGCGACTCGGATGAACTGAAGTGCGAAGGGGACAATGGCGGCAAAACCACCGAGCTCAAAGCCGGGACCAAAGGCAATGAACGGGTCGTTGCTGTTACTCCGGAGGGCAAGGGGTCGGATTTCGCTCTGGTTTACGTGCGCATGAGGGGCAAAGAAGACACAATTTAGCGCCGTCAGGGTTGCGTGGGCGCGCCTGCCTGAGATAATCAAGACCGGTGGAACATCTTTGCCAAGGATGCGGCGCGGCGGTCGAAGATAGTTCCCCCTTTTGCTCTGGTTGTGGAATACCACAGATCCGTTTTTCTGGCCGCGGGTCTTCCTCAGATTCCATCATCTCCAGGGCTGGCGTCTGCGCACCGGACGTGGTTCCCCCGAGCGACTCTCCGAGCTTTTCTCCATCGAGCATTTCTCCGTCGAGCAATATCCAAGCCGAAGCCAGCGCCTCCATTACCCGCCGAGCGGGAGGGATCGACCGCCAGGCAGCGATACGTTCGGCGCTGAATGCGGGAGCGATGGCCGGAGTACTGAGCCTCCTCCCGTTAGGTTTTATCTTGGCGCCACCGCTGGCTGGGTTTCTCTGCGTGCTGCTATATCGCAGGCGCAGTGCGGCTGCCGAACCGTCACCCTCCACTGGTTTTCAGCTCGGAGCGCTGTGCGGGGCATTCGGATTTGTTATTTTCACCTTGTTGGCCGCGGCCAATACCGTAGCCTTCCACCTAAAGGCCAAGTTTCAGGCCGCAATAGTCGAGGCAGTACGGCATGCGCAGAACACTTATCCAGACCCTCAGGCCCGCCAGTCACTCGAATTCTTCACCACGCCGCAGGGCCTGACCGTCATGATGATTTTCATTCTTGTCCTTATCTGTGTAGCGTTCGTGCTGCTTGCGGGCCTGGGAGGGGCAGTGTCGGCAGCGCTCCTGCGACGGAAGGGGCCTCCGGCCTGATTTTCAGCCCTTTCGCCACCCACCTTCTTGCCCAACCCCACCTGCCCCGCGTATGATGCAGCGTTTATGTCTTCTAAGTCACCTTTGCGCCTGCCAAACCTGCGCCAGAAAGCTCAGTTGATGTCGGCGTCCGAAATTGAGCGGACGCTGGTGCGGCTGGTGCACGAAATCATTGAAAAGAATGACGGAGCGAAGAATTTGGGCTTGGTGGGAATCCGGCGCCGGGGGGTGTTTCTGGCCCAGCGCATTGGGCAGATGATTGAGCGCATCGAGAAGATGCCGGTCCCGGTCGGGACCCTCGACATTACGCTGTACCGCGACGACCTCTCTCCGCTGGCCAAGCCGGTGGTGCAGAAGGCTGATATTGGGTTCCCGATCACAGGGAAAAAGATTGTCCTGGTGGACGACGTTCTCTATACCGGGCGTACGACCCGTGCGGCCATGGACGCGCTGTTTCGCCAGGGCCGGCCAACGCAGGTGCAGTTGTGCGTCCTGATTGATCGCGGCCACCGCGAGCTTCCCATTGAGGCGACGTTTGTCGGGCGCAAAGTGCAGACCACGCATCAGGAGATGATCGAGCTGTTGCTGCGCGATGTGGACGAAACCGAAAAGGTCCTGCTGGTGGAGAAAGACAAACAGAACTGAAATCCGATCATGCAAGCTGCCAGACAACAATCCGTAAGAAAAACTGCGGCTCGGGGATCGCTGCTGGGCATTGAAGGCATGCCGGCGGTGGAGATCAACCGGCTGCTGCGGCTTGCCCGCAAAATGAAACCGCAGAAGGCGCGGCCCCTGCTGCGTGGCAAGCGGGTGCTGCTGCTGTTTTACGAGGCTTCAACACGGACGCGGGCGTCGTTCGAAATAGCAGCCAAAGCTTTAGGGGCGACGACCACGCTGATCCTCTCCAGCGGATCGAGCATTGAGAAAGGCGAGTCGCTGCTCGACACCGCGTACACGCTGCGGGCGGTGGGCGCGGATGTCATCGTGGTCCGGCACCCCAACGCCGGAGCGCCGCACCTGATGGCCAGTCATCTGGATATTCCCGTAATCAACGCGGGCGATGGCATGCACGAGCACCCGACGCAGGCATTGCTCGACGCTTATACGATTCTGCGTCATAAGAAGAAACTCGCCGGCCTGCAGGTGGCGATTGTCGGCGACATCTATCACAGCCGGGTGGCGCGCTCGGCGATTCATTTGCTCAGTAGGTCGGGCGCGCGAATTACTTTGTGCGGCCCGCCGGAACTTCTGCCGGAAATTACGACTACGCTGGCGCCCGGGTTGCGAATCACTCGCAGTTGCGAAGATGCGGTCCGCGGTGCGGATGTGATGATGGTGCTTCGAGTGCAGAAAGAGCGGCTCGCGGGGCTGAAGGTTTCGCTGCCGGATTACATTGCCCGTTATCAGATGACTATGGCGCGGCTTCGGCTGGCCAAGAATGACGCACTGTTCATGCATCCGGGGCCAATCATTCGCGGATTAGAGTTGACCTGGGAAGTCGCAGATAGTCCGCAATCGGTCATTGTCGAAGAAGTCAAGAACGGCGTGCCATTGCGGATGGCGGTACTGGCGCGGGCACTGGGGAAGGCAAACTGAGGAAGTTGAATCATTGAATCATCGGATCATTTAATCATTGAAACATTGAACAATCGTCAGCACAAAAGCCTTTCAGTGATTCAATCCGCCCATGATTCGGTGATTCCATTTCTCATGAATTCGCGGAAAGGGAAGTTGGTGTTTGGGTGAAAGCGTCACAATCTCATAGCCTTCTGATCCGCGGCGGACGCTTGATTGATCCGCTGGCAAAAGTGGACGCGCTTATGGACGTGCTTCTGCGCGACGGGCAAGTCGCGGAAGTGGCTGCTCCGAATAAAATTCGCGGCGGAGCAGATGAAACATTCGACGCCAGAGGACTGATCGTCGCGCCGGGATTCATCGATCTGCACGTGCATCTGCGGGAACCGGGTCAGAGCTACAAGGAGACCGTCGCCTCGGGGACAGCGGCTGCTGCTGCGGGCGGATTCACTTCGGTTTGCTGCATGCCCAACACACGCGGGTGACCCAAGGCTGCTCGATGAATGAAGGAGCAACCTCACTGCGGCTCGGTCTGCGCGGTATGAGCGTGATGGCGGAAGCGGCGATCGTTGATCGCGATGTACAACTGGCGCAGCAGTTCAACGGCGCACGGCTTCATGTGGCCCACCTATCAACCGCGGAGGCGTTGACGCCGGTGCGCCGGGGAAAACGAAATCGGGCGCGCGTGACTTGCGAAGTCACTCCGCACCACTTCGCGCTCACCGACGCGGACGTGCGCGACTACGACACCAATTTCAAAATGAATCCGCCGTTGCGTTCAGCCGAGGACCGCGAGGCGCTGATCGTTGCGCTGGCAGATGGCACCGTGGACGCGATTGCCACCGATCACGCGCCCCATGCGCCGCATGAGAAGATCATCGAGTTTGAGCGGGCCGCGTTCGGCATCACCGGGCTGGAAACCGCTCTGGGGCTGGCAATCACCGTCCTGCATTCCGGACACCGGATGCCGTTGGCGCGCATCGTCGACCTATTCTCCGCAGGGCCGGCGCGGGTCATAGATCTGCGTGGCCGGGGAACGCTACTGCGCGGCAGTCATGCCGACGTGACCATTTTCGATCCCAAGAAACGATGGACGTTTGATGCAGCGAAGTCGCGCTCGAAGTCGCACAACACTCCGTTTGATGGGCGGCAGCTTACGGGGAAAGTGGTGGCGACGATCGTGGGCGGAAAGGTCGTGCATCGAGGATGAGCGGTCGCAGGCGTGCCCTCTGCGCTGGATGCTATTGCGCTCGCCTTACTGAGCTGAGATTCGTTCGGT
>WNGK01002882.1_pt1 | contig 29253 bp, 30 predicted proteins | sample 5400601 | NCBI WGS metagenome assembly WNGK01 (sample SAMN13153376, study PRJNA577476) | soil metagenome | isolation source: 60 cm soil or saprolite under Garry oak tree replicate 1 | place: USA:California | collected 2016-06-15
GTGTCCGAGTTCGCAAACTACGGCGCTTACGAACACAAGACTGACCGGGAGATCCCGGTCATTCGGCTGACGCCGGTCGAATAGGCGCGACAGCGCCCGAATGAGTACGCGGCGCCAGCTCGCGCGACGGTGGCTGGACTCGCCTGGCGCCGGCTGGGCACGCATTCGGCGCGTACATCCCGGCGGCGCTCGGCCTCGCAATCGCCCTCGCGTCGGCGCCAGGAAAAGGGCATCCGAGAGCTGCAGCGGATGCATGGCGCAGCCAGTTTATTGCCACCCAGGTCAGCATTCAACGTGGGCGATGTCTGCCGATTCGAAGGGCCTAATCGCAAATAATGCCAAGCGACGAATTGGACTAGTCGCAGTGGATCTACTCGTCATAGGCGCCTCCTCACGGATGCACTGGCTATAGTTTCGTGATTCTTATGTTCCGGAATGCCACCCGACCGGCATTGGCTGTCTCACCAGGCGATGGCGGGTGGACCTGGAGGCCGACGTAGGCGGGCCCCTGAGGTGTGCTCGCCAAACCGCGGGCCGGGTCCTGGTTCTGGAAAGCAGTGACCTGCGCATCATTCAGCGTCACGGTGTACATCTGACCTTGCGCGCGTATCTCTAACTTGTTCCACTGCCCTGGCGCTCGGGCAGGCTGCTGCGCGAGGCTCTGATTGCCCTGGGCATAAATGGCGCCGGTCTTATGCATCCCCACCTGATCCGGCCAGCCGAACTCATCGATCTGAATCTCGAAGCCAAAGTTGACGGCGACCCAAGCCTGGTTGTTGTAACCCTTGCTGGTTGGATCTGGAAACCGCACAAACACTCCCGAGTTGTCGTTCTGCTGCCAGCGCAGCCACTCCAGTTTGAGGACAAAGTCTGGCGGAGTCGGATCGGTACACCAGAGCATGCCAAGCTCTCCGCTGGGATCGGGAACAGCCTCGAGGCTACCACCGACCACGATGAACCGGCCAGCTCCCGCCATCTGCCAGTTCGTCAAATGGATACCGTCGAAGAGCGCGGTGAAGCCGGCCTCGGCAACAAATGGGCTCGGGTTGCCGAGATGGTCCGCCAACCGACGGGCCAGAGCGATTCCGCTCAGCATTGGATTGGGCGAACCCGTGCGAGGGAGGATGGCGGGACCGATCGCGTAGGCATTGGCGACGCCATGAAACTTGCAGTCGACATCGGTCACCGAGGTTGCTGGGGCATCGCCCATCCTGAGGGTTCCGGCCTCGTGATGGGTCGTGCCCAGGCCGTCTCGCCTGTTTTGGGCCACCAGCACCGTGGAAGCGGGCTGGCCAGCAGCAACGGGGAGTGAACTACCGCCTGTAAGCACCTCGTACGGTTGGCTGCCTGCGAAGAGCAGCGCGACATCTTCGGCCGCTTGGTCCATCGCCCCCCAAAGCTCCAGATCGCGTTGGCTTGGAGCGATAGAGGCGAAGGCCCGCTGCACTCCGTACTCATCAGGTTCTGGATCGAGCCGGACAGAATTGGCGGAGTTGTCAGTCTCCATCTCACCAATACCGCGGATCACGATCACCACGTCCTGGGAACTCGCCAATCGGAGCACGTTGAATTGATCGATGTCCGGGATCTTCTTGAAGAGTTCGGCCTCAGCATCGGTTGCAGTCTTCGCTCCGCCAGCCGCCGTGATCTGCAGGTGGTAGTGCCCGAAGCTGCCGTCGGCGAACTGATGCCGTCCCTTCACAAAGAGGGCTGCTTGCTCCAAGTTGCCAGTCAAACCGGGAATGTTTTGGATGGGGATCCGGACATTGAGGTTGGACCGCAGATGGGCGATCAGGTTCTTGCCGATCAGGTTGTAGCTGGGCGTTCCCCGGAAAGCGTTGAGCGCGAGTCGGGTGCTCTCGATGGTGGCTATAGCCAATATCACGACTCCTCCCGGTGGGACGAGCACTGTGCCGAAATTCGTGTCGACTGCGGTAACTCGAGCACCGTCGAATCGAAGTCCAACCACATGACAGTTATCGACGACCATGAGGCGCTTCTTGATGTCGTCGGCAGCACATTCGTTTTCAGCTGTCCGCGAGGCTTTGACCAGTAGCGGCACGGTACTGAACTTGTTGATCGGGAAAAGACCAGAGCGACTGCGGACCTGGACCGCCAACGGGGCCTCAAGTTTCATCAGGTTCAAGAGGTCTTGAATTTGTGCATTGCCAGGAGAGTCCAGTCCGAGCATATTGGCCAACTGCAGCTTGTCGGGGGGTTGGCCAAGGGCGCGCACTCCGGGATGATCGGGCAGGTTTGCCAGCGGAATGGAATCTGTGACCTTCCCTGCGCTAACACCATCCAATAGCAGCTGTCGGAGGGCGTTCTGGAGCGTGCCGAATATGTAGTAGTTCGACACGTCCGAGCCGATTTGCTCGTTCGATTCCGCAAAGTAGCGATTGTTTAGGTCGTCGACCACAGCTTGCGGCCAAGGGCTCGTTCCAGCGCCACCAGTGGCCATCTCCGAGTTCAGCAATTGCGGCGACCATCCGCCCCAGTAGACCGATCGGCCCCCAACGCAGTAGGCGAGTCCCGGAAACCGAACAGACGAATGCCAAGCCAAACCCCACACAGCTTGGCGTGGCTGATTGTCCTGACCCTGGGCTCTCAGTTCCGCGATGCTGGTTGGCGCCGGCACGGCCAGCCCGAGCACGGGCAGATTCTGCGTGTGCTCTGGGATTATGAAAGGGCCGGCTTCGAGCACCAAGATGCGATGACTGTGGGAGGTGTCCTGGTTGAAAAGGTGCTGTGCCACCGCGGCCCCAAAGGTGCCGCCCCCCAGGACGATGACATCGAACGGTCGGGCGTCCGGTCGTATGGCTTGATCGGATGAGCCCATCGCTTCCTGCCAGGTGTTGCAGGTGTATCGGCCGAGAACGTCAAGGCTGAATGTTGTCCGCTCTGTCTTGAGCGCCATTAGATCCTCCATTGCGGCAATTCGTTACCGCCAATCCCCCGCGATTTCGCACCGGCAGTCTGCTCGGTCCGTCGATCATGCGCACTTTGAGCCCACTCCAACCCGACGATTCCAGCTTCAAACCATCCCAAACGCCTGGCCTCTCCTGTCTCGAGGCGCGGGACCGGATTCAGTGTGCGAATCGCCCGCGACATGGTCGCGGAGAGCGAACCGATTAGCCGGCAGGACGTCGACGACGGCATTGCAGCCGGCAAACAATGCGTGGGCGTTAGTTGCGCGAACGTTTCTGCCAATTTTGGTAGTCGAGTTCGGCTTTTCGTAGGAGCCGCGCGGCATCGAACCTGGTCGTAGCGGAATGAAACTCCGCCCGCAGCCGATCCCCCACTCTTTCGATCGCTCCATCGACATCTCGGTCCACGGCCGCGGCCAGTTGTAGCTGCCGTGCCACCGCCACGTGCATGAATCCGGCGATAGTTGGCTCTAGCGGTCCCTCCAACCTACCGAGGATGGTCTCGGCGTCACCAGCAAGTTGGCCGGCGACACTGTCCTCACAGTCTGGAATGCCAGAAGCGGCGGGGGCCGGCAGGCTGATGGGAGCATCGTCACGCGGCGTACTGCGAACGAAGAGGTGATCGAGTGGGGCTGCTGTCCGATCCCGATTGGTGAGAGGGTTCATGTTGAAGAGTTTCGCCAGAGTCGCTGGAACGGACGCATGGTCGTAGACCGTGTGATCGACGACGCCCTTGTCCGTGTAGGGCGAGATGATTACAGCCGGCACTCGCACGCCAAGGCGGTCGAAAGTGAAGCCGTGCCGATTAAGCCCCCCAATGAATGCATCGCCGGGTGCAACCGAGTCAGGCGGCGTGACGTGGTCGAAGAATCCACCGTGCTCGTCGTAGATCACGATCATTAGGCTCTGCGGCCAATGGGGAGATCTGCGCAGTGCCTCATAAATCAATTTCAGAAACTGCTCACCTCGAGTCACGTCGTCGAGCGGATGCTGGGAATTGCCACATTTGAAGTTGCGCCCGTCGGCCAGGACGTGCCCGTAGTTCGGCTCAATGAAGGTATAGGCATCGGAAAACGATGGATCGGCGATCTGTGCCAGAAAGGTCTCCAGATTGATGAAGCGTCCATCGAGAGCGCGGGCCACCATGCCGCCGAGGCTGAGGACTTGCGGCAGCGCATCGCCTTCGACGATCGACCATGGCAATCCCTTGCGATCGAGGTTGTCATAGATGGTTCCGTTGGCAAAGCGATATCCCTGTAGTAGGGTTTCAAGCGTCTGTAACGATGTCGGGCTGTCGTCGAGACCACCCGAGGTGGCAGCATGAACAAACAACCGGTTTGGCCAGGTTGGACCTGGCAAGGAATGAGAACCACTGGTCGCACACCACAAATTCACGTGCGAGGGCAGTGATGACTGGCACCTGTTCGGCCGAATAGCCAGTCATGACCACGCCCGGGCTTACTCCCGCCGGCGGGCGACCGCGTCCGAGGTGGGCGCTTGCGTTGGCAGCAAAGCCTGTATTTACGCATTTGGGATAGGGCTGTCCAGCCTTGTAGGTCACGCCAGGACCTGCCAACTGCTCGACTACGTCGGCGAATCCGTGCCCAGGATCGAAGTCCATGATGTACGGGGCAGGTGCAGTGGCGGTGAAGCGCTCGCCCGCTGCCTCGTTGAACTCAGATCCGTCCAGGCCTATAACAGCTGTACTGGCGCCTGTCGTGGCGTCGATTCCTTCGATCTTTGAAAACCCGAGCATGTGATCAAACGACCGGTTCTCGAGCATGACCACGAAGACGTGCTTGATCACGAACAGGCTCCGGTGAGCTCCTCACTCATGACATCCGATGCTCCGTCACACGAGACCAAACCGATCGGTGCCTGTGGCCTCTACGAGCGCCTCAGAATGTTGTGCTCGGTCCACATATCTCAAGGGGTGTCGCCGACCGACCGAATCGGTCCCCCTTTGCCACACGTTCGATATGGCAACGACTAAGACTCGGCTGATATGGATTTGGGATCGGTCGCCTCGAGAACACCGTGGCGGACGAGCCAGGAAACGGTCGACTTGCGTAGCTCGTCCGAAGCGCTTTGACCAGGCCGTTGGCGAGCAGCCGATACAGGTGAGATTAGATCCGTCACAATTGGTACCAAGTCAGCACCGTTCAGAAACGCGATTGGACGTGTCAGACCGGGGTGAGATACCGCCTCCCTCATTTCGACGCGATCCCCCACCGCACACGGCACACGAACAACACGGACTCCCCGCGCAAGCCTAAGCATCTCGCCAGCCGCTGCTTTTGGTTGTTCGCGGCTAGGTGGCCGGGGTAGCTTGATAGGCTGCAGCGCCCGGCGGCGCCAAAAGGCTTCTTCTCTGTACCGCCAATGCTCACGATAGTGGCGGGCCGTCCACAGCGCGTGCTGCAGAACGGAACGCCGCTGATTGTCTGAATAGAAGTCGATCGCGGCTGCTACATCGCCACCGCCAAGAATCGTGTTTGAGGCAACGCTTCCCGCCAAGGCGGTCTGCAGAGCCTTCTGGACCCCTGACGAGGAGAGGGGATCAATTGCGAACGCGGCCTCACCTACCTTAATGAAGCTCTCGTCTATTGGGGCATCGTCGAAGTAGCAAGTCGCGTCACGTGCAATCACATGCCCTTTGAGGCTGGGCCCTTTAAGGGCACTCAGAATGTCAGTCTTCAACAAAAGGTTGCAATAGAACCTGTCAAGATCGGCTCTGCGCACCCGTCGCCCGCGAAGCCAATCGGGGTCGGTGAAGGCCATCACCCTGACCGCATGACCTGGCAGAGGTGCAGCCCAATACCAACCTTCTGATCGCGCTTCGACTTGGACATCGCGATTATCGGCGTGCTCGTACGTCCAGAGCCCATCTAGACATAAGGTCGGCGGTGAAGTCCTGATTCTGCGGCCCCTAAGCAGCCCTCTCCTCCCGGTCGCGTCAGCAAGGAACCGGGCAAAAACGCTTGCGGGGCCGGGATTGCCCGACAAGCTGATCTGCCATCCCCGCTTAGTCCGTCGAAGGCTCGAGGCGCTCGCAGGATGCATCACGGCCACTCCTGCTGACCGGGCCTGTTCCAACAGGACGCCATCGAACCGCGCGCGATCGACTGTAAAGCCTGGCCTTCCGCTTGGAGAGGCGACAAGATTCACTTTCCCATCGACCCAACGAACGCGCGCACGCGGTGTATGCACAACGCCCAATGCCTCAACTGCGGCGCGCGCACCGCTGACATCAAGCAGATCCAAAACTGCGGGGGTCATGGCTTCGCCGACATGAGGACGAGGGAAGGGCAAGCGCTCAAGGAGGAGAACCTGACGCCCCATCTGAGCCATCCGGGCTGCATATGTGGCACCCGCAGGTCCAGCTCCGACTACGCAGACATCACATTCGAATTTCATTCGAAGTCGTATCCGATCTAGGAAGGCCGAAGTAGTCCGGCCGCTGAGCGACGAGGCGGCTGTATGCCCCGAGGTTGTAATGGAGCCAACCTCGTATGTAGTCGCAGGCCGGGCGGCCCCGGCGAATGACCTCGTGGTGGCAGCCGCCGCCGCACATGTAGCGAGCCCAGCACGTCTTGCATGGTTCCTGGCGGTGCACATGTCGCTGAGTGAGCCACATCGTTTGCCGGCGCAGGTCCACGCCAGTCTCGAGGTTGCCCATCGCGCCTTCCTCATCGCCGACAAATCGGTGACACGCGGCCAGATCACCGTCCGCGGACACTCCTAGGTAGCCGGCGCCGGCGCCGCATGGGTAAGGGCGGTGAGTACCCCGATGGAGCTCGCGCATAGCGTTGACCATGTTTGCGAACGGATAGCGCTCACCTGCTATAACCCGACGCTCGAATTCCTCACCACACGCAATCATCTGCTCGAGCATCACCTCCAGCTCCGCATGTCCGAGCTCGTCTGTGCCCGTTGGCGAACGCAGGAGCGGAGAGAAGCCCGCGCTGTGAAAGCCGAGCGCGATCAGCTGATCAAGGGTGTCCCGCAACTGGAGGTTATGGACGGTTACTGTTGCTCGAGCCGACACTTGCATTCGTCTCTGCATCCTGAGCAAAGGAGCAATGTTGGCCATGATGCGAGCGAAGGTTCCGCGCCCACTCTTGTAGGGTCGAAGGCGGTCGTGAGTTTCGCCGATACCATCTAGGCTCACCGTCACCGAAAAGCCGTGCTCCTCAAAGAATTCGCCATCCTCTGGCGTGACCAGGGTGCCGTTGGTCGTAATTGAGAAGCCAACAGGAGCACCGGTTTCACGGGAGAGTTGCTCAGCCCTCTGCGTGCTGAGTCGAATGACATCTCGGGCGACTAGGGGTTCGCCCCCCATGAAAGCGAGATTCACTCTTTCGCCTGGAGCCGCACCCCTAAACAGCATTTCAATCGCCCGGACGGCGGTCTCCGCCGGCATGCCTTTCGAGGGGCCACCGAATGAACCTCCCTGCGCATAGCAATACGAGCAGCCGAGGTTGCATTTCTGGGCTACGGCGAGGGACAGGGCTCTGACCTGCGGAGCAATGATCGGCTCGTCGTCTACGTAGGGTTGATGATCGAGCCCGAACTCACGCAACAAGGCTTCGACGCTGGTGTTGTCGCTCTGCGCTTGCGCGATCTCGAGGTCTGCATAAGCGTCGGCATCTATGTCGAAGATCCGGCTACCGTCCACGAGCAATAGATGCGGGCCAAGCTCACTTCTGAAGAGATGGATATAGGGATTGACCGGCGCCGACTGCTCAAATGCGCGGCGGGCGCGTTCAGTCCTAGGCAGCGCTTCGAACCCCGCATCCCTGTCCGGACTAACCACCCGGCTCCTCAGCGTCCTTACCGCCAATGACAAAGCGCAGATGCCCCTGCCAGTCGCGGAACAATTCGTCATAGGACCACAAACGCGCATCCACGCTGTCATCGGCGATGTATTGCTTCGGCTGGCGGTTCTTGGCAAGCCAATGGTTGCCGGCCGTCTCGCCGAGTCCTGAATCCTCGACGTTGACGTAGTCAGGCCGGGTAGCAGCCCAGTAGTAGCATGCGCATTCGCGATAATCGTTCTGCCACGGGGAGCACAAGCTCTGTGTCAGCTCTCCGGGTCCTACCATTCGCTCGTCGATCACGGGGAGAGTCGAGCCGCTGCTCGACCGAGCGAATAAGCGGTTCACGCGAAGCGTTCTCGCTATCAGGCCGGTCGGCTTCTGTTTCATGTACTTGGCTGGGGTGCGAGCCGTTTCCGTTCCCTCTAGAGTCACCCCCATTCCCGTTCCGACTCTCGTCCTTGTAAACCAACATTCGACGAGCTTGCCCGCGGACTTGTGAAGCACTTCCGCCAGTGCATTGGACCACTCCATGGGTGCGACGCCGCTCACGGCGTCCGGCAAACGCTCGTTCTTTAGGGCTCCGGCTGACTTGGGTCCGAACACCTCGGCGAACGTTGGGTAATGGTTCACATAAAGCAAACGACGACCGACAAGATGCTGAAGAGCGCGGCGCTTAGGGTCTGCGTTGACTACCAGGTTGGTTGCCTCGTGGAGTTCGATTCCGTCGAAGATGCGGCGCCAAATGTTCCGGAAGTCGAATTCGAGGCCGGGGAAGCAGTTGGAGATAGCTGCGTCGGCGACCGTGCTCGGCGGGTTCCCCCCTGCCCTGTAGCGCAGTTGATCCAGGAGACTCAACTGTGCAGTGAGATTCTTGGCCTGGAGCCGCGCCTTGACGCTCATCGCTTAGTCCCCTTGCGCTTGGCCGCGACTCGTTTCGGGACGGTGGGATCAAACACATCGCGGGCCGCTACCTTGCGAATGATGTCGACCTGCCGGCGCGTCAGGGTAAGGTGACGTCCATCCGCTCCTCTCATTAGGGCCGGCATCTTGCGGCGACCCTTAGTCGATAGGTCGCCGATCTGGTCATATTGGCGAAGTACGTCAACGAACCAGGGCGCCGTGCCGCTTCGCAATGCAGTGATGACGCTCTGATGTAGGCTCAGAAGCGATCGCTGCTCTACCAGCGCTGGGGCCATGATCGCCTCCTGAGCGCGGTTAACGTCGTTGTTGTCCATGTAGGCCATGTTGTTGAAACCGGAGCCAGTGTTCATGGCCTTGGTGTTCATTAGGCGCATCGTCTCGAATGCTCGCCTAACTATCTCCTCAGCTCTCTCCAGAGTTGCCTCCTCGTCACTGACGGACGGCCCAAACATGGCCTGTTCCAGCTCATTGAGGATCGTCCGCACAGGAAACGTGTCTGGCGCATAGGCGGGTGGTCCGGCGCCAATCCGGGCGTAGGCCGATAGGACACGACGACCAGCACTCAACTCAACGTGCACGAGTCCGTCGCACTCGTCATCTAGGTAGCCCTTGCTGACCCACTGCTGATCCTTGCTGTGCCCGGCATAAATCGAGGCTGGTTGGGTGAGTTCTGCCAGCCCGGGATCCCGGTTCGGCTCGCTGTAGCCAAGCCAGGTCCCCTTCCCTCTCCGGGCGTCATAGACGATGGCGCGCAGGTTCGGATCGTCAGGCCGGTTCGATCGTGACGGTGCTGATTTGCCTGAGCCGTAGACAAAGCCACCCGCTGGCGTGAAGCGAAGCCTTATCTCTGGAAATGCCGCCGTTGGTTTGATGTAGCGGACCCACCCAAACGGCACAACTAATCCTGGCCAGAAATTCGCGCTCCGGCCTTCAAGCTGATGGGCGAGATGGTCTGAGAAAGTTGGGGTCGAGGCGTTGATCTTGTCTTTGGCCTTGTTCGTGCGCCGATAGATCTTGTGGTTGGCGACTTCAACGTGCCAGCGCACATCGCTCGGTGTCAGGCGGTTGCGATCCAATAGCTCGGTCGTCAGAGGCACCAGATCGCCCTTACCAACCACGGCCCAGACTTCAAGGAACGGAGCTACCGGACGGACAAGCCCGTTTGCGGTGAATGTCACCGCTGATGGGATCAAGGATCGAACGATCTGGCCGGTGCGCTCGTCGACCTCGAACGTGGCTGCCGGGACCAGCCGGCGCGCAGCAAGGGGATTGGAGGCGTCAACCTCAACGGAGTAGTTATCCATCGGGGTGGATGCAGCGCCAAGGCGGCCGATTGCGATTGGCGGAAGCAAGCGTAGCTCCCGGATCCGCTCTTCCTTCGTCGTCAACGGCCTGACACTCACATCGGCACCGAGCTGACTGATGATGGCGTCGGCGAGAGAATCCACTTTTCGATTGCCTGTACCGCCCACTGATCGCTCTCCGCGAGGTAAGCCAGGTACTCACGGCTTATTGCAGACTCAGGATTGCTCTCGCTTAGCTTGTCCACGGTGCGCTGAATCTGGAACTGGGCCGCCTTGTACAAATCACTGTGAAGGCGCCATCGCTCCACCTCGCTATCTGGGAGTCGTAAGGAGTAAGGCATTTCAAAGGGCGGCCCAGCCAAAAGCTGCTGATTGCGCCTCGGCTGCGCTGGCAATTGCACAATCCTGCCCGCGATCGCACGCAGGTGATACATCTCGCCGAACATGCTGTTGATTAGGTAGCCGCGTTTGGGGGAGTCACCATTAGCGGCTCCCCTCGAATACTGCAGCGCATGAGCTAGATCCATGAGCAGTATCCGGTAGCGAAGATTGAACAAATGACACCAGCAATAAGCCAACTGATTGGTGATGACGTCCCCAGTCTGCTTACCTCTGGTGTATGCGAATGCCGGTCCCGTTCCGTGACCACGTGTACCCCTAGCTATGTCTATTAATGGACTTGTTCGCGGATTCTGAACGAGGTTTCGGGTCAGTTTGCGAGCTTTCGGCCCAAGACGAGCCATCTCCCGGTACATGTCCAAGAACCGATGAAAGTGCGAGACCTCACCCGCCACTGGTGGGCCCCCGCCGGCGGCGGTGTCGGCGGCAATATGATCAAACGCCTCGCCCTGCTCACCGACTTCGCTGAGAGCAGCCACAGCAGCACCTCGCGAATTGCATTGCCAAATGATGAGTTCGGCGGCCTTGATCCCTTTGACGTTGCCGGTTTCCTGGCCCGTCACGCCTTTCCCGTAGCCGCGCCCAAACTCATCCCATGATGCTTGTCGCATGGGGGCCGAGGTTTGAAATGCCGAGTCAGGTACTCGAGACTCATCAGCGAGGATATCTATGAGCCTCGCGTACAAACGGCCAACGTTGTTGACATGACCTTTCGCCGCTATCTCGGCGCGGTGCCTAACTTCCTTTGCCTCCTTGGTTCTCCAGGTGGCTGGGCTCTCGGCACATACATAGGTGGCGAGGGAGCCAAGGGTCAGGGGCCGGAGGTGAAACGTAAAGGGATAGAACTCTGAATCCCACGGATAATCCTGGCGATCGAGACTGGGAGCCGCACCTAGGAGCAGGAGGACGTTCTGGACCGTTATCAGATGGCCCATCTCCTCTTTAGCGACTCCCAAGATCGTCTCTTGCCACTGCCTGATGCGTTCCATTTGGTCAGCCGGAACTTGCGGGCCACCAAGCGAGTAAGCGGCATACAGGTACTGGACCATCAGTGAGTGCTCAATTTCTGCAGCGACGTGGAGCAGGAAGACTGCGTAATCACGCCACGTTAGTTCGCTTGGTGGGTATGGAGTGCGTTGCTCAGTTACTCGTCGTCGGGGTCTCCTGCGCCTGGTTCGAAGCAGTGCGGTCGGCGACCAATGGGGGTCGGCTAACACGTCGAAGTCGTGATGCAGGTGGCGGTTGATCCTAGAGCGCATCGCCAAGACCGCTCGCTAGCACTAGGTAAACAAAGCCAAATGCGGCCACGAAAGACAGTTCATGCATGCCTCTGGGCCAACTGGTTTTGAGGGGTAGGTTCGTTCAACTCAACCACCCTGATTTGCCGGCGAACGGAGAGATGTCTGGCGACGGGTAATGCCGGGGTCGAGCCCCGCCCGAGAGAGCAGCCTATCGACCGCGGCTAGTAAAGTCAAACCCACAAATGAACCTTGCGGTGTTAACTTAACGCCGCACGAAGGCAGTTGAGCGCTGTCTGGAAAGCTATTGTCGGCAGGGTTCGAATGCACCGGAACGTTGGCGGAAAAGCCAGGACGGCTGAAACGCCTTGAGCGTGCGATCAATTCGTCTGTCGTCGAATGCGGACATGCGCTCTGTGAAGAACCGACGCGGTGCCTGGGCTTCTCACCTAATACGGCCCATGGCCATCTCAACGTCGATGTCGTCGTTACGTAGCGTGCGGTAAAGAAGGAGGACTCCTATGGCAGGCCCGCAGGTGTTCCCAAAGCAGCCAGTCTCGACCACCCCGACTGGCAAAGCGCCCCACGGCGGCGTTCCCCAGCGGGGCCTCATGACGACCCCGAGCTCATCGACCAGTACAGGACGCTTCGGCAGGCTGTTTCGTCGCTCGCCTGTATTCAGCTCCAAAGCCGACAGCATGGTGGTACTGGGCGTAGCCATGCTTCAACCAATCGAGAAGGATCCCAAAGGGAACAAGGTTCTCGACACCCAACTCGGCGAACTGGACGGCGACGAGAACACGAGCACGCTAGCCAACGGGCAGTTGCGCCTGCCAGCCGGCTACACCTACTTCGGTCAGTTCGTCGACCACGACATTACCTTCGATCCAGTTTCGTCGCTGGCGCGCCAAAACGACCCCAATGCGTTGGTCGACTTCCGGACTCCCAAGTTCGACCTCGATAATCTCTACGGTCGCGGACCCCAAGACCAGCCTTACCTGTATCAGGACAAGAGCACGGTCGGCAGCGCCGACCCGGACGACGGCATCAAGCTCATCCAGGGCAAGCCGATCGGTCCCGAGAACCAGCGCGATCTGCCACGTGCCGAAAACAACCGCGCCATCATCGGAGACCCACGCAACGACGAGAACAAGATCATCAGCCAGTTGCAAGCCACCTTCATCCGTCTGCACAACCGGGCGGTTGACTGGATTCGCTCTGGCGACGATAAGGGGTTCCAGGCCACAACCCCAGATGACGTATTCAAGCGTGCCCAGCAGCTGGTCCGGTGGCACTACCAATGGGTCGTAGTCCACGATTTCTTGCCCCGTATCGTCGGCGACGATCCTTTTCAACCAGATGAGGGCGTAGTTGCGGACATTCTCGAGGCGAAAGCACATATGACCGTCTCGGGTAGGGCCACAGTGATCCGCCCAAAGCTTCTCTTCTATCAGTTTGGCTCTAAGCCTTTCATGCCGGTGGAGTTTTCTGTGGCCGCCTATCGCTACGGGCATTCAGTGATCCGTCCGAGCTATCAAATCAACCAGTTCCTGCTCAAAGCGCGTAAGCCGCAACCGGTGCCTGGGTTGCCCGATGTGACGGCTTCCCGGATTCCTATCTTCACCCAGACCAAAGGGCTGACCGACAGCCTCAACGGCTTCAACACAATCGTTCCAAATTGGGGCGTGGACTGGAATTTCTTCCTTCCGATCTCTAAAGTCCAGGATCTCCCGCAGCCGAGCTACAAGATGGACACTCAGATTGCGCATCCGCTTGGCTTTCTTCCGGAATCAGTGGCCACCACCGAAGCTCTGGTTCGGGGATTCTCAGATCGGGTCGCGCAAGCGCTACCGGTGCGCAACCTGCTCCGCGGCCTCCGCCTCGGGCTACCTGGCGGCGAGGATATCGCCCACGCGATAGGCATCAAACCAGATCCGCAGATAGCGATTACGGCTGGCACCCTCACGTCGGCGCTCGAGGAGGAGGAGCTCAAAATTAGCCAGGCTCAGATTGATGCCGCCGCGAGCGACTTAAAGGGCCGCACACCGCTTTGGTATTACATTCTGAAAGAAGCCGAGCTACTCAAATCGGCTCATCTCGGTGCCGTCGGCGGCAGAATCGTGGCCGAGACCCTGATCGGACTCCTCGCAGCTGACCCCCTCTCCTTCCTAAGTGCTCAGCAGGACTGGCAGCCGCTCTTCCCGAGGCGCGACCCAAAGACCGACGGGCCATTCACCCTGAGCGACCTGATCGCTTTCGCTCTAAGTGCTTGATTCAACAACTGGACCCTGTCCATAAGGGGTGAGCGCTCTCATGGGCCGAGATTGGATCGGAGGGTTAAAGGCTCGCCCTAGCGTGATCACGGCTCTGAAGATCCTGGCAGCGCCTGCAGCATCGCGGACCTGGGCCACAACGTGACGCCGCGAGAGAAGCCCGGGAGTCCCGCCGGCGCCCAGTCGCACTCGTCAGAGCGGGTCGATTCCACTCCGGTTCTGACCAGACACAAACTTGGGACGGGTGGCGTCGACTCCGATCCGACAACGAGTCCAAGTTCCGCAGCCTCCATTCTTGACTTGCATGGGTTCTCGGCCCTCGACAGCTCGTTCCTTGATCGCGCATTAAGTGCGCTCCCGTGGCTGGCGGCCGCGCTGTCGATCCTCTTGGTGCCAATCGATTACGACCCCATGTTCATATCTGGCTTGATTGCTGTCGGTATCGCGAGCCTTCTGATTCGAAAACTCTTTGATGAAGTCGGTGACGTCCTACAACAACTTTGGGATCGGCAGCTGGTGTTGGTGCCGTCAGCCGAGAGTCCGCCGGCCGCGAGACTGCAAGGGGAGGCCCGCCTCTCGAACCTCAGGTGGCCTCAGATATGGCCCGAAGTCCGGGTCCACCAAGAATTACGTGCTAGGTACAAGGCTTTTGTCGAACGTTTGCAAGCCAGTCTCAACTCTCGGCTCAGCTGGTTGGCCGGCTTGGACCTGGCCGTCTTGATGGCGATGACATTCACATATCGGTACGCCTCCTACCTTCATATCAAGACTGGCCCGGTCGCATTGGTATCGGGCTTGCCGGTTCTCTACTCATACATCGCTGAGCACCGCGCCTGGGTCGAGCTGGGCATCGAGATTCCGCAGATCCTGGTCGCATTCCTGCTGGGCCTATTCCTGTGGCGCCTGATCGTTCTCGCCTACGGATTCCACCGGCTTGGTGACCTGTTCGACATTAACGTCCAGTCGCAGCATCCAGATCAGTGCGGCGGGTTGAAGCCAGTCGGCAGCCTTTGCCTGCTGGTCGCTGCCGTGATCGCAGTTCCGGCCATTTACGTTGGCATCTGGATCATCTTCAGCCAGGATCCAGCGAGCCACTACCACGGTTGGGTTGGCTTCTATTCGGCATTGTGGGCGCTGTTCGCCATCGGTACCTTGATGTTCTTGGTTCCCGTATATGGCATCCATCGAAGCATGGTGCGGCGAAGGGCTCAGCTCCAGGGCCCACTGGATCAGTTCAGCGTCCGAGTCAACGAGCTCGTGCAAACTCTACTTAGTAGTGCCGAAGGCGCCTCGCCAGAGCAACTGGAGGAATTGAGTAAGCAAGTTTCACAGCTTCAGGTGGTCTACGGCGCCACAGGACGGATCCCGGTATGGCCAGTCGATCGGGGAATCCTGCAGAGGTTCGGCACGGCACAACTCATCCCGTTACTTACGGTGACGAATTTGGCGCCGGTCGCGGCGCAGCGAGTGCAACAATGGTTGCGGGTGTAGCCGAGCTTTCGCGTCCACGTCTCCAGCACCCCAGGTCAACACGCACGTGCCAATCGTGATGCCAATGACCAGAACCGTATGTTGGGGCGAAGTCCTTGGGGTGCAGTGAGCGGTAGTGGACAGCATCCGATTCCTGCCGTCCACCCAGATGCATGCGCACTGACACATAGAGGATCGCCGTGACTGCCGTGATCGTCGGCGAAAAAGACTTGAGCCAGGCAGAGCTCCGCGTGTGGCGCGGTGCCAAGATTGGCGAGCAGGTCGATTTTCGAGTCGGTGATCACGACCTTGATCTACCCGAGAACGGTTCGGGTTGGGATGCCACCCGTACGGTTCGGGGTGAATTGCTGAGCCAGGTACTGAGAGGAGTTGGCCTCGCGAGTGGCATCGCGATCAGATCGGTCTGGATAACCGGCGCGCGGATCACTGGAGACATCGACCTCGAAGCCGCGACGCTCCTGTGTCCGCTGACGCTTGCAGAGTGTCACTTCGACGCCCCGATCGCCTTGAACCAAGGCTCGGCACAAGAAATATCACTGAGCGGTTCGTACTTGCCGGGACTAAGCGCTGGCCAACTAGTTACCCGCGGTGACCTGGAGTTAGACGATGGTTTTCATGTCCAAGGTGGCGTGCACCTGGAAGGAGCCCACATTGGTGGGCAGCTGCTCTGCAGTCGCGGGAGCTTCCGCAGTTCCGACGGTCCAGCCCTCGCCGCCGACAGTTTGGTCGTCGAGCAGGACATGTACTGCGACGACAAGTTTATTGCGACTGGCGAGGTGCGACTGGTTGGTGCCCATATCAAAGGCCAACTCCTGTGCCAGAGTGGCAGATTTGAAAACTCGGGCGGGGCCGCCCTCAATGCAGACGAGCTGACCGTAGACGGCGGAATGTTCTGCGACGGCTTCAAAGCAAAGGGCGAGGTGCAGCTGGTGGGTGCGCACATTGGCAACGTTCTTTCGTGCACGGGCAGTCGGTTGAGCAATTCGAGCGGTGTCGCTCTTAACCTTGATCGACTCGATGCTCCCGGGCATGTCTTCTGCGACCAGGGATTCAGTGCGCTAGGCGAAGTTCGGCTGATAGGCGCCAAGGTCGGAGGCCAACTCAACTGCTCGGGCGGCCATTTCAGCAACTCAAGGGGTCCAACACTCAGCGCGGACGGTCTCACTGTCGGCGAGGACGTGTTCTGGACCGACGGCTTCAAAGCAAGAGGCCCTGTGAGCCTCGTCGGGTCACATATCGGGGGCCAGCTCAACTGCACTGGTGGGGAATTTATTAACCCTCGAGGCCACGCAATCGAGGCGGACGGGCTGACCGTAGACCAGGACATGTTCTGCGACGGTCAATTCAAGGCTAAAGGCGGACTGCGCATGGTTGGCGCACATGTAGGTGGCCAATTCAATTGCTCGGGCGGCCACTTCGGCAACTCAAAGGGTTCCGCCATCGAAGCAGCTGGAATCAATGTCGCGCAAGAGATGTTCTGCGACAAGGGATTCGACGCGGTGGGCGAGGTCGGCTTGGTCCGCGCGCACATTACCCAACTCGATTGCACAGGAGGGCATTTCGCGAACCCAGACGGTCTCACCTTGGACCTCGAAGGTATCCAAGCCGATGAGTTGTTGATCCAGCCGGCCACGCTCAGGGGAGGCCTTAACCTCACCGACGCACGGGTGCGGCGCTACAAGGACGATGCCAAGACCTGGCCACCCGTCCTCCGGCTCGACGGTTTCACATATGAATCGATGGAGGCGGCTGATCCGATTCGTGTAAACGATCGCCTGGCTTGGCTGGCACGTAACGAGTCTGGCTATCTACCTCAGATCTATGACGAGCTAGCCTCGTACTACCGGCGAACAGGATTGGATGCCGATGCGCAGCAGGTCTCAATCGTTAAGCAGCGTCAACGACGCACGAAGCAGAACCTCGCCGGCAAGGTCTGGAGCGTCATTCTGGACCGGACCGTTGGTTACGGCTACCGTACCTGGCAGGCTGGCATCTGGTTAGTTGGGATGGTCGTGGTCGGCGCCGCCCTGTTTAGCCAGCAATACCCTGGTCAGCTGTCGCCTGTCCACACTGGTAAGGAGCAGCCTGAGTTTCAGCCCGTTTTGTACACGTTGGACCTGCTAGTTCCGGTGATCAACATCCATCAGCGCGACGCCTGGACTGCCCATGGTCTGGCGGCATGGTTGGTGCTGGCATTTACCCTCACGGGCTGGCTACTGACCACGGCCTTTGTCCTGAGCGTGACGGGCTTTCTCAAACGAGACTAGTGGGGTGCCAGCCACGTCCGGCCAGCCAGCTGCCGCTCGCTGCCTCTTGTCGCCACCTAACCTAAGGGCACATCTGAGATGACGGGCGCGAGCCGGCTCCTGATTGGCAACGGGTTATCGATAGCATCTATGACAGGTGTCGTTCGCTAGCCGCAGAAGCTTCGGTCAGAAGGGCTCAGTCGAGTGTGCATCGCGGAAATACTCGGGGTGTGCCCTCCGAAGATCGTCAATCGTTCGAAACCCGTCGGACTCAGCCTCAACTCGACCAAGGAGAGACGCCTGTCGCTCCTTGAGCTTCGCGAATGACTTTTCAACGTAATCAATGACAATGCCCGGAAAGACGATGTAAGGGACCATACGACTGTAGTCGCCGTTCCCCCATCTCTTGATTAGAACTTCGTAACCCGATACATGGGCGCACAGGGTAAGCAATTGAGGAGGCATGTAGTCTTGTTCGACGAGGTGCGCGCGCGTGATGATGATGTCGACCATCTTTTGATTCAGGGGCATGAATACGGTAGACATCCATAGTCGCCACTGATCTTTGTCGGCGTCGGTAGCTCCAGACCACCCGGTCGCCAGCCGGAATTCAGTTTCGCGCCACCGCGCGTACACCAGGTTCGTAGTCGTCAGGAGCGCAAGCAGCGGCCCATAGAAGTCGCTCAGCTGTGCGTTTACCCGTTGGAGGTTATCTTGCCTGCGACTCAAGCGAAGGCTGTTTAAGTACGTCACTACATAGCCCAGAACCGCCAGCCCGACTGTTATAGCAAGGCCGATCTCAACAGAAGCGGTCAACTGTGAACACCTCGATCGATTTTTTCTTTTAAGCCGTTTGACTGTATCCCATCTTCTCGCGCATTCACCCAGTGGTTCGGCACGAACGCTCGCGGTCGCGAGGTGCCTGCCCTTGCCGTGGTCGGCATCGCCAATGGGGCTCCAGTCGAGCGCAAAGCGGCGTCGCCAGTACGCCGTCGCGAAAGCTACAAATAGTGGGTAGCCCAACGGTCTCCGGTGCACGCCCCGCCCCCGTTTGACGTGGTCGTCGAAGCCGACCGTTTGAACACCGAAAACATCAACGTGTTTTCTCTCAGCGTTGCTGTATCGGCACGCTCAGTGAACGCTCGCGACTACTCGGTCTCGTGGCAGGTCATCATTGCTGCCCCCCGCGATTGGCAGCCGACTGATGTTCCACTAACACTCTCTTTTACGCTTCCGGCACAGGTGACCGTCTCGGGTTGCCCATCCTTGATGGCATGTTTCGGTAATCGGGACACGAACGCCGTGACTGCGGCCGGCCAGCCGATCGCATACACATACAGCGATTGGTCACGATCGACCAGTGGACCCCACTGGTGCATCAGCCAACCGGACCGCCCGCGCCGCCGAAGTTGCTCCACGGAGGAATCGACCTCAAGGTTCATGCCGACGGCTTCGCGTTCGTAGAGAACGGCGAAGAGCTGGAGGGTCAACTGCCGGCGGTGACGGGAGTGCCGAACTCGACGTTCCTGAACGTGATCTACGCGTTCGATCAAGCGTCATCGTTCGACTGGGTAGGAGGACCCCTGCCGGATGCGATTGGGCCCGACTCGGTCCAATGGGATGAGGTGCCGACAGCAACCTTGCAGGCGATCCCGGTGTCCGCGGCTAATCGTGGCGCTCAGCTCAGTGACTCTAACCGCACGTTTTTCGCAGGCTTGCTTTTCGGCATTGCTGGCGGCGCGTTGGTTGGCTTTCTTCAGGAGCTACTCCATGTCCACCCGCAGGTCCTCGGAAACGCAGGAAGGGCGGGTCGGCGCATCGGCAGACAGAAATCGGCTAACGACTAACGGGTCCTGAAGAGGCGATCGGGGTCTCAACAAGATCGCCGTGATCGATCTCATGAGTGCCGCCATGATGATGTCCTACAGTGGGCTTTATCGAAACCAATCTGAGCAAAGCAATCGATGCGAGGTAGTTATCCGGAGCATAGGAGCGTCACGATTTCAGCGTTCTGGAGGTCTCGCGGGAGGAGGGGGCGCGGGAGCGGGTGCGGGGGGAGGCGCGGGAGGCGGCTCGGGCCGTCGAGGCGGCGTGGGAGGCCCAGGCGGGCGCCTCCGTTTTTCCTCGTCTGGGCGGACCACATCTAGTGGTCGCTCAACGACAGACTGCATCACTCAGTTGCACATTGTCTCACTACAACAGTGATCCAATCGCAACTGTCTAAACCAATGAAAGGTCGGGGTTTCGCAATCGTGAATGTGTTCGAGGGATCGGGTCCAGGTTTCGGACACAAGCATGGATCATTTGCAGCACCGGTACCTGGGCCCACGATCGGGAGGTGCGCAACGTTGGTCTGTGGACTAAGGTGCAGGGCTTGCTTGACTGGTATCAGTCGCCGAATCTCGGAACGCGTCGAGCTCGCGGATCGGACCTGGGTCATACGGATAGAAGACGAGTTTACTTACTGCCGTCCACATCTTGCGCTCAGCCTCCAGCGTACTCGGCATTTTCAGACCCATCGAGCGCGCTAGTTGCACTCGGCCGATGTTGACCATCGCTTGAACGGTGTTGGCCCAGTAGGTCGTACTCGAGATGGCCAATCGATAGCTGACGATGGGTCCTAACAACAAAGGAACGATCCCTTGTACTACTAACGAATAGTCGATCGGACGATGATCTGCAAGCTTTAAAGCGGCTAGAGCCAATGCAACGAGGCCGTACAAGGCAGTCAAATAGAACGTCGCCACAAAGAAGTCTGTCGCAGTGCGCGAGTTGTCAAGTTCGTCTTGCAGGCTCTTGGGTACCAGCGCTAGTAACTCATTCCAAAAGGTCTGGCTATCCAACCGATATCGATCCAACCCGTATGTTTCGAAGGCGCGTAAAGCATTGCCTAGGCGGGTTGGGGCTACCTGATTGTCGTCGGCCGGATAGCGCGATAGGCGCTCCCATACCAACGCGCTGTCAATCAGAGTCGAGGCAGGAAGTTGGTCCAAGTGGCCGCGCAGACGCCGCTTTCGATCTTGTTGCCGTCTGATGCCCCAGTTCATAAGGCGCTGGGGCCAGACGTAGCCTTCGAGAAGCCTGTATAGCGGTGTGGAGGTAGCGGCTAAGGTGAACCCGAGCAGGACCACGACCGCCAAAAGGACTAGCCCTGCCGTGGACTCAGACCAATCCTTGAGAAACGTAGCTAAGCCGACGTCGAGCGCAGCTGGCAAGAGGAAAAGTACAACTGCACCGACCATGATTGCGGCAGCAAACGTCCAGGCTATGAGGAAGGTGGATTTCCCAGCGAGGCCTTTGAGAATGTCAGCCATCTACTTGGGTTCGTCAGCAACAACGTTGAGATATATCGGCCTCCCCGGCCGGCGCAGCACTACCCACGAAAGCGGGCATCCCAACGCTATCTGCGGTAGCGCTCAGTCAGAGCGGGCGGCTCCGAACGCCGCGAAGCGTGATTGCCCGGAACTCGCGGTCGCCTTGCCCTAACCAATCACGTTTGTTCGAACTCGACGTTGACAGCAATTTACGCACCCCTGGGCGGCGTTGGTGGACCGGGTGGCTTCCAGTCAGGGGGCGGGCCGGACGGCTCAGGCGGACGAGGCTTAAGGCCTGCGTAGCTACCGGGAGAGGTGAGTTGCCCGCCCAATTTGGTTTCTGAGCACCGTGTACCACACTTGATCCCACTTGTCAGCATTGTCCCCACAAGTGACCGCCTTCCCACTCGCCGCCTTCTTTTTTCGCAGCTACCGATAGCTAGATCAGCAACAGCCGCTGGAGGCAAAGACGTAGCGCTGATCACGACGAAGTGGTGGGCAATTACACGACCGGCACAAATGCGTTGGTCATCCGCCGTTCTACGAGTTACTACGTGCTGCGATTGCATGCAGCGAGTAATCTGTCGACCAACGTGGCTCCAACCAAGAAGAGCTCGTCGTCGGGAGGCAAGCGGTCGATCCAGTCAACGACCAAGAAGTCCGGTAAGAAAGCGCCTAAGAGGTCCCGCAAGGCACAGGCAAAGCCACCAGGGCCGCCCACTCCGCCGTGATTCGAATCCCTAACGATGCACCACGCGCACGGGCGTAGCCTCGTAGCAAGGCGTAAACCCCGACGCTGGCCGCCGATAGTTGCCGCTTATCGGCAGCATCGGTCCACCGGCTATGGCAGTAATGTTTGCGCTCGCGGCGCACCCCATCCCTCTGGTCACCCAATCGTGCACCCGCGAATCGCGCCCATTGATGCTGCGAAAGCATTCCGTGGAGGGCTGAATCAGGCAACTGGATACCCGTGCGCAATCAGCGCGGCTTTGATGGCGCCCGACGCGATTGGAGTGCCTATTCCGGTCGCGATATCCAGCACCCAGCGTCCCGCACGGGCAAGGTTTTCCAGTACCCCACGCCCATCGGTATCTCTTGCCGCCCGTTCAGCGGCGGCCACAGCGCCGATCTCGGCGTCACGGTCTTCATTGCCAGCTGCAACCTTCAGTTCTACTCTGAGCCGCTTCAACTCATCGGCAAGTTGCGCAAAATCGGTGTTGTGCTGCAAGTCCCCCCAAGATTTGATTGAAATTGTTGGCCTGCGCAGTGGCGCCTCGCCCTACTGAGCCTTGCTGTCCGCCGGTTATGTGGTAAATGTCGCCCGCGAGCTGTATCTCTCTAACACGACCAGCCTCAGCAGTGGGATGCGCGATAGCGTACGAACTCTGTATCGTCTGCGCCTCCCTCGCCAGGTCGGTTGTCTTCTCGAGACGAAATGATGCGATACGAAGACTCCGCAGTCGAAACAGCAAGGCGAGCCTTCCGTCTACGATCTTGGCCTGTGGTCCTGGCGTGATGTCCTCTGCACCGAAACCAGGCGGGAGAAGCATGATGAGGGCGTCGCTGAAGTCTGGCCACACACACTTCCGCCCGCGGCCGAGGGGCAGCCTCACCGACATGCTCTCGGGAGCTTCATAGAATTCGTTCTTTCTTACATACGCGGTTCCTTCGCCAAGGCGCCAAAAGTTCTCAGATTGAGGAGTCGCGTTCCAGTAGATCTCAAGCTTGGGGGTTTCTGGCTGAGCTGTCGCCTTTCGCCGGATGCGTAGGACTTCGCCGACCAGAAGGTCTTCGCCTTGCATCGATAGATCGAGGACCGCAAGCGATTCAGCTTCTTCCGGAGCCATCGATGATTCAGAACCTCACAATGCCCTGGCCGTGTTCTGTCGTCCGACCGAGTATGCGCCACCACGGACGTGGCGCATTCTACGCAGGCAAGTACCTAGTGGTCGTGAGAGGCTCGCCTTATCAGCACCATCGCAACACCAAGGCGCGCGCTGCTTGCCCGCAATAGGATGACTACGGAGATGCGCCGGGCCGTCGCAGTATTGACTTTGCTCATCGTGATCGGAGCCATCGACCTGGCGCTTGTCTGGCTTGGCTATCACGAGAGTCCCCGCGGTGTCTCAGGCGTTCAAGAGGCGGCCCCGACCTCACTCGGCTCGACTTCGGGCGGCGTTGTCGTGATGCCAAACGCGGGCTTGACTCCGGGAGTCGCCAGTCTTGATGTCACGCCCGCCAACATCGAATCCGCCATCTGCGTTTCCGGTTATTCCAGCCGGCGTCGCTTAGACGACGGGCGAACAGTCCGACCCCCTGAGGCATATACGAATGCATTGAAGCTGCAACAGATAGTTCAGTACGGCTACGTCGACAGGAGTCCCGGCGACTACGAAGGGGACCATCTGATTCCTCTTGAGGTGGGCGGTGACGGATATGCCGCCGGCAATCTTTGGCCCGAGCCATATGCCGGCAAAGGGGCTCGGGTCAAAGACCAGCTCGAGAACCGCCTGCACCAACTGGTGTGCAGCGACCAGCTGGGTTTGAGATCGGCGCAGCAGGCGATTGCCGGAAATTGGTATGCAGCCTACGCACGATACGTGCTGGGCGAGTAGCGCCCGGCGACCCTGGGCCCCCTGTGCCGTACGACAATGCGAGCTCTTAGTCTCGCAGCTGTTCGAGGGCCCAATTGACGTAGAAGACGACCTGCTTAGGCGCTCCAACCAAGAGGTAGTCGGCAGTCTCACGACCCTCGTGAAACACAGCGAATGCATCGCTGTATACCTCGATATGGACGACCTTTGGTAATGGAATCACCACCGACTTGACGCTGCCGACGAACGCCAGCCGCTGGTTGGTCACAACCACAGAGCCACGGTCGAGTTGGGTTAGGACTTGCTGAGAAATCGGCTGGCCATGAAACGAGCCAACCCGATAGCGAATGCCTGTGCGGCCGATGGGAAAGCTGAAGCCTTGGCTCCCCCCAACAAATCGTGCGCGCGTCTGGTTTCGAGAGAGTGTTGCCCGTGTGGAGAAGATGGCTTCCTCGCCACGCTTCAGTTCCAGAGTGCTCGCGACCGGCGTCGCGCCATATGAAGATAGGTATGCGGCCGTGTAAAGCGCGTCGAAGCCCATCTCCTTCTCTGATATCTCCCGCAGCTGGATTTCACTGTCGACTGCAGCCGCTTCCGCCGATTTCTCGGATGCCGCCGCGCGCAATTGATCTGCCTCGGTCTCGAGTTCAGTGGCTTTGGCCACGTGCGTGCCAGCATCAGCAATCGGTGAATGGGCCGAACCCCGCCCAATTACAATCAGAAGTTGGCGAAGGCCACTCGCGGCCGCATCGCGGTCACTCCGAACCCTCTTGGCCGCGTTCCAGTCCCGAAGCCTCGCGAAAGCGCCGCTTAAGCCTGAATGTGGACGGTTCTCAATCTCGTGGAGCTGGCCGTCCAGCGAGGTGATCCGCGCGACAAATTCAGTAGCTTTGTCGGCTTGAGCCTGGAGCTCCGGTGACAGGTTTGCTTCGGACTGCCGCGGAACAATGATCGCGCCGGCATCCGCGAATTTCCCCTGCGCGTCAACCTCAAGGTCTGATGCCTGGTTGCTGAGGGCTTGAGCGTCGGCCGCCAGTTGAACACGTTTGGCGCGAAGTTGATCGAGAGTCGCCAACGTGATCTTCCCAACGTCCGGGAGCGAGACGCTTGGCGCTGAGTCAGCGTGGCCGGTCGCAATCTCGCCCACTGCTACGTGACTCTGATCGTCGTACTCGCCGAGTTGTTGCCGCAGCTGACCGTGATTGGCCAAGTTCCGGGAGTGGTCCTGCCACCCACCTTCCATGTCCAACTGACGCTCCCAGACGAGTTGGATGTCATGGGAGTAAGGCCTTGTGCGGAAGAGGGTCCAGAAGCGTAGACGACCTCGATCGTGCAGTACGCGTTCGCGCCTGTTCTAACCGACAGCGTGACAGTCTGATTCGGCGCGGCCGTTAGCGGCGCATTCAGGAAGGTGATCGGCGTAAGTGCCGGATGCGGCTCCTGTACTGGCGATGGTGTCGGGCTCGGAGAAGGGCTGGGTGATGGTCTTGATGATGGCGACGGAGTGGGTGTCGGCGAAATCGCGGCCGTTGGCGACGTTGACTCTGGAGAACCCACGGATCCCACAGGCGACGACGGCGATTCTTTGACGGCAACGGTAGGAGCCGCGCTAGATCTGGGCGTAGCCGGAGGCGTGGCGAATGCCGCTGCAAACAACATGGCGAGGCCGATCGATAACCAACCCACGACCGCAACGAGTCTCCTCGGGGAGCGAAACACGGGAAGTCGCGTTCTGATTCCGCGAACGTTGAATGCGAGCAAAACGACACATATGGATAGGATGCCCAAGATCCCAAGCGCGGGATTGGTCGGGAATTGCACCAGCCAGGCAGCAATGACCAAATACGCAAACAGGGCGACAAGCGCCTTAGGCCACTTTCCAGTGCGGAATCCGGGTACTTGGCGATACGAAGCGCCAGTCTGGACCGCAGCTCCTGGTTGGGCTGCAGGCGACTCCGAGCGGCTTGAGACCTGGTAGTACGAAGCTGGAATCGGGCCGCGGTCAGAGCCTTCCAAATGCAGTCACCTGTATTTACTCAGAGTGCGGGGCAGTTGCCGCACGCTCATCCAGAGGGCCGCCATGAAGCTGAAGCACCATCTGCCGCAAGGCACGGATTTCCAGTGTGAGGTCGGCGAGTTCCTGATCAATCGCAATCTCTCGACGCTCAGTGCGCAGCCACCGAGCTGTCAGCTGAGCAGAGATGAAGCCAAGGAGACCCAAACCAAGAAACACCAATGCGCCAGCGATCACTCTGCCCTCTCCGGTCACAGGCCTAACATCCCCGTAGCCGACCGTTGTGACCGTAATGAATGCCAGATACAGCCCATCTCCAAAGTTGTGGATTGCCGGGTTGTGGCCGCGCTCAACCATCCAGAAGCCGTCGGCCGCGCCGAGCCAAAGTAAGAGCGCGGTGGGCCACACAACCCAGGTAAGAGACGAGCTTGATGAGCTCTTGTTCTCGGACTCGAGATAGGCAATGTTTCGGACTTGGTGGGCTAGCCGTAGGAGGCCAACCAGTCGAAGCAGGCGAAGGAGCCGAAGGGGCCCGATGGCGGGTAGACAGGTGACCAGGTCTATCCAGTGCGCCCTGAGATACTCAAGCCGTGAATCCGCATCCAGGAAACGGACTGCGAATTCTAGGAAAAAGACGAATGCCAAGACCGCCAGGATTGCTTCGATGGTTTGACTCGTACCTTCGTCGACGAGTACGGCTAGAGCCACGTAGACCAGAGTGAGAGCTGCCATCAACAACTCCCAAATCAGGGCTCGCCGGAGGATGAAGGCGGTCAGCCGACCTCGCTGAGGCGCCATTGCACGAGCCAAGGCTTCGGGCACAACGACACTTATACTCCGCTGCCAATCGAGTTACGCCAAATAGGACCGCAACAGGCAGTCGGGACTCCACCGGCCCGCACCCGTCCTTCCCGCTTATGGCCCTCAGATGCGCTCAGGTACACTACTGGGCCCGGCTAACTGGCCGTCGAGTGCGACCCCGCGTCAAACACCAAGATCGCGATAGCGAAGTCTTATCGACAGCATCGCCGTTGCCAAGCATTCGCTCCTACCCGGTGGCGGCTGGTTAGCGGACGGCGAGCAACGTAACTAGGTTTAGTGTCCCGTCGCACGCTGGCAGTCCTGCCTTGACTCCTAAGCCGATTGGGTTCGCATCTAGCGACGTTTTCGTGCCGATTCCGGTTTGCTGATTGGTCCACGCTGATAGGGGGAGTCAATCTCGTACGTAGGTCCTGAGACCCCTCCGCGCCGAAGTGCGCGCAATACCTCCTGAGCCTCGCGAACCTTGTCTGCGTCAACGTTAGGATTCCGCTTGATAAGCTCCTCGACATTGAGCGGATCGCGTTTAGTCCCCGTTCTCCTAGTAGCCGACATAGCGCCCCCTTGTATGGATGACGAACGCGTAGTGCGACCGCCGCATCTGATAGTCCTGTAGCAATCGGAAATAGGCATGAACCGCCGGACCTGACTTCGGATCGGCGCCGAAGTCATCAATGAGTAGGTTCAGGTCGCGCCGAAGTAGCTCCATTGGGATCCCTCGAGCGTGAGAATGCCAGATCTTGGTCTCGTTGAGTTTCCTAGCAATCTGGTTCGCGCGATCGACCTTCATCTTCTTGGTAACAGGTTTCTTCGTCGATCGGGTCACCGTCCAGTTCTTGAACTTGTACTTGACCAACCACTCCTCCAAGAGGGCGATGGACAATTCCCTTTCCTGCTCGTACTGGTAAAGCTCGGCCGGATCGAAGTTCTGAATGAGGTAGGCCAATTCGGCCGTAGTCAACGTGCCAGCTGCTGACTTGTCAATCAGCCGTTGATACTGCTCCAGGTATCCCAGAGCCGGAACGTATTGCTCGTGCTTTCTGACCTGGGGATCAATAGGACCGAGGGTCGATGCGTAGTCCATGTGTATCGCGTCGCCTGACATGACAAGGACTGTTCCGGCCGACATCGCATATGTCGGAACAACGAAGTCCACCCGCCGGTAATGGTGACGGAAAATACGAGCGATCCTCTCAGCTATGGTGACGAGTCCACCGGACGTCTCGAGCAGCACCATTAGGGCCCGACGGTGAGTCTGGATCGCCTCAATGGCGTCCTTGATCTGATCGTCGGCTGGCGGATACATCGGCCCGACATAGCTGAGCACGTCAGCCTTGGCCAGAGCCTCGAGCGCACTGAGACGAGCGTCTAGCTGGGTCTCGATTATGGTGTTGGAGTCACGCTCAGCTGGCGTAATGGTCGACATCAGCTAACCACCACTCCATCGCTTCTGGGCTGCGTACCGCGCGATCTCCGACCGTTGTGCCGGCGAGAGCTTCAGAGCACGCGCTCTGCCTCCTTTCAGGCCCCCACGTCGTCCAAGTTCGACCGCGGCCGGATCCTTAGCACGTGTTATTCCTGGCTCTGCCGCTCGGGATCCCTGCACTTCACTCACGGCCCTGGGCGCACCCACCGATGGGGTGTCAGTCGACGACTTGCTTGAGCGCTCACGCATGATTCGATAATACCACTCGACTGCTGCAGCCCCTCGAAATCGGTTGAGCTCCCAGAGCCTGCGTTTCGGTTGGAAAACTCGCCTGCGAGTCAAGCGATGGCATCGTCATACCTGTCGTCGCCTGCGGCAGATGGGAGCCGGCCCTGGCTTGTAAACGGTCAGCCAACGGCAGTGCCTGTGGGATCCCGTTACAAGGCTGGCGATAGCAATCGCTTATCGCTAGCATCCGCACCTGACGGCGATCCGGGACATCTACGATCTTTCGTCCAGAAGTGCCGGAAACTCTCCGCTATCGATAACCAAATCGTTGGTTGCCTTTGCGGACCGTCGTGCTACCAAAAGTTCAGTACACATACTGATGACGACCACTGAGTCGTATGGGAATCTGCCGTCATGGATGAGCTCGGCCTCCTTTGGGGACGATGCCGATTCTGGGTCCGCCGTCGGATGCCGAGACGCATCTTTACTTGAGGTTGAGAGACATGAGCGAAAACTGCTGGTTTTACGTCGCAAAGATAAATGAGCGCCGTGCCAGGCTCCGGCACTCGATCGGACCACTGTCGCGACAGTTGGAGGAGCTCTTGAGCACCGTCGCCCACTGCGAGGCGATGTGGGCGGTCGAAGACCGTCTTGAGAGGCGGCGATGAGCGAGCGACGGGCCGCAGGCAATGCAGTTGAGAGTTACGAATTGGACGGTTTCGGGTTGTCCGCGGAGTTCCAGATGCCGACAAGCGAGGAACTCGAACTGGATCTGGCTCTAGGCAAGCCTGGTTGGAAAGGCTTGCTCAGGTCTTCCCAGAGTGACCCGAAGCGGCACGTTCCCCAGACACGCTGGGCTTAGGATTCTTGTTACGACGGACGCGGGTCGGGTCAAGACATGGACCTGGGACGGCTCCGACTGGACACAACAGCAGACGTCAGTCAGCCCTCGCCCTTCATCACACGTGGCCATGACGTACGACACCCATTCCGACCGCGTGCTCCTGGTTGCGTTCGCCGAGCCGGTGCCGTACTACGGCCCCGTGCTCAGGCGGGCTGCCGTGACCTCTAGGGCGGTGCACGAACAGCCATGTCAATGCGGCCTAGAACCCATAGGGTCTTGTCAAGTCCTGGGACCTCCGAGCGTGGGGTCGAAGTCGAGACCTGAACGCCACACTCCCCAGATGATGGCGAGGGCCTTGGACATGCAGTGACCAAGGGCGTTCATCGCGCTCTTGC
>WNGK01002615.1_pt1 | contig 29249 bp, 28 predicted proteins | sample 5400601 | NCBI WGS metagenome assembly WNGK01 (sample SAMN13153376, study PRJNA577476) | soil metagenome | isolation source: 60 cm soil or saprolite under Garry oak tree replicate 1 | place: USA:California | collected 2016-06-15
TCGTCGGCGAGGACGTGCCCGCCGAGGAGCGGGAGCGCCTGCGCCGCGCTCACGATCTGCTGCTCGCGGCCGGGCCGTTGCCCGAGCTGCCGCCCGGGCTCGAGGAGCCGAGCGTCGGCGAACGCCCTGCGCGACTGGAGGAGAACGCATACCAGTTGCTACCGAGCCGGCGGACGGGCGCCGCGCTCGCGCTCGCTGCGGCGATCGCGCTGATCGCGTTCGTCGGCGGCTACACCGCCGGCTTCCGCCACGACGACTTCGCCACGCAGTACTCGGTGCCCTTGCACGCGGCGCCCGGCATTGCCGCCTCGGCCAAGATCCAGATCGGCAAGCGCGACTCGCACGGCAACTGGCCCCTACGCGTCGAGGCAAAGGGGCTGCCGAACCTCAAGCGCGGCTACTACGAGATGTACCTCACCCGCGGCAAGCAGATCTGGACGTGCGGCACGTTCGCGGGCGGCGGCCAGTCGACCGTCAAGGTGCGGCTGACCGTGCCCTACAGCTTCCACGCAGGCGACGGCTGGATCGTCACGAAGCAGCTCCCGGGCCAGGCGACGCCGGGGCCGACCGTGCTGACTACTTAGGGCGCGACGCGCCCATTGTCGACGAAGGCCGAGTGCGTGACCGGCATCTTCTCGGCGAGGAAACGTTCGCAGGCCTCGGCGTAACGCCGGATTTCCCGCTGCGCGGTCTCGGCCGCCCGCAGCGAAACGAAGTTCATCAATGAGCGCGCATTGACCGTCCAGTAGAACTCGGTGTAGGCGCCCATCGGCATCACCAGCCGCGCGAGCTCGCGGGCGACGCCCTGCTCGACGAGCCGGTTGTAGGTCTCGTAGGCGGCGTCGTAGACGGCCCGTAGCTCCTCGCGGGTCTGCTCGGCCAGTTCTGGCTCGACCGGTTCGAACGAATACGCACCCGGCTTGCCGACCTGCGAACGCACATCCTCGGGCGCCGGAACGTAGAACTCGTCACTCGCTTTCGCGTAGCGCATCGAGAACTCGTTGAACGAGCCGACGCGGTGGCGGAACCACTCGCGGGCGACGAACAACGGCGTCCGGACGTGAAAGCGGAAGGCGTTGTGCTCAAAATGGAGTCCCGTGGCGATCGCGCATCAAGAAGCGGATCAGACCCTCGTCAGACTCGTCCATCACCTCCTTCCGTCGCGCGAAGCTGACGCGCGCTCCGTTCACGACCGAGAGGTCGCTCGCCATTGCGTCGTCCAGCCGGACGAAGCCGTGATCGAGCACGGGAATCGTGTTCTCGGTTATCACTTCAGCCATGGTCGCCACGACGGCGAGTGTAACCGGGGCGTATGTCGGCACCTCGGGCTTCTCCTACCCGTCCTGGCGCGGCGGTTTCTACCCCGCCGAGGCGAAGCCGAAGGAATTCCTTGAGCGCTACGCGGAGGCGTTGCCGTCTGTCGAGCTCAACAACTCCTTCTATCGCCTGCCATCGGAGGCGCAGTTCGAGAGCTGGGCGGCGCGTACGCCGACTGAGTTCAAGTTCGCGGTGAAGATGAGCCGCCAGATCACGCACGGCGGCCGTTTCGATCTGATACCGACCTTCTGCGAGCGCACGCGCATCCTCGGCGAACGGCTCGGGCCTATCCGGCTCCAGTTCCCGGAGAACCGGCAACGCGACGACGGGATGCTCCGGCTGGTGCTCGACTCACTCGACCCCGAGCTCGAGTACGCGTTCGACCTTCGGCACGAGTCGTGGGACTCGGCGCCGGTGCCGGTCCGGGTCAATAGCGTCGACGCGGACGCGTCGTTCCGATACCTGCGCTTTCGCGACCCGCCCTACCACGACGACGCGCTCGAGGCGCTGGCCGATCGGATCCGACCGCTGCTGGCCGAAGGCATTCGCGTATACGCGTACTTCAAGCACGAGGACGAGCCCTCCGCACCGCAGTACGCCCAGCAACTACTGGAACTGCTGCGCTAGTTTCAGCGTCCCTTGCCCGACTACCCGAAACAGCTCGCTGCGCTCGCCGTGCACGTCGGCGCCGACATGCAGCCGGGCCAGGACGTGATCGTCACCGCCTGGGATCCCGTCCAGGCGCCGCTGGTACGGGCGATCGCCGAGGAGGCCTATGCGTCAGGAGCTCGTTACGTGAGCGCCCTCTACTGGGACGGGCCGGTCAAGGCTTCGCGGCTGCGCCACGCGCCCGAGGATTCGCTCGGCTTCGTACCGGACTGGTTCAGGCGAACCGTCACCGAGGCGATCGAGCGCCGCGCCGCGGCGATCTCGCTGACCGGCGACCCGGACCCCGGCGTCTTCGCCGACGTCGACCAAGAGCGGCTCGGCCGCGACCAGATGCCGTACATCCCGGAGACGTTCGACCTGATCGCGAGCGGCGACGTGAACTGGACCGTGGTGCCCGGCCCCAACCCCGGCTGGGCCGAACGGCTGTTCGGGGTGCCCGACGAGGAGCGACTGTGGCAGGCGCTCGCGCCGATCCTCCGGCTGGACGCGGACGATCCGGTTCAGGCCTGGCGCGAACACGTGGCCAGGCTCGAGGGGCGGGCGCTCGCGCTCAACGAACGTGACTTCTCCGCCGTTCGATTCATGGGCCCCGGAACCGACCTCACCGTCGGCCTGATCCCGGGACACCGGTGGCTCGGCGGCGTCTTCCCGACCACATGGGGCCCGGTGGCGGTCGTCAACCTGCCCACCGAAGAGGTCTTCACGACGCCGGATCGGCACCGCGTCGAGGGCACGGTGCGGATGACGAAGCCGGTCCTGATGACCGGTGGAGCGCTCGTCGAGGGTCTGCGTCTGCGGTTCGAAGGCGGCCGGGCAGTCGAGGTCGACGCGGATACCAATTCCGATGCAGTGCGAGCGCAACTCGCCGTGGACGACGGTGCCTCGCGCCTCGGCGAGGTCGCGCTCGTCGACGGATCGTCTCCGGTCGGACAAAGCGGGATCGTCTTCGGCGACATCCTGCTCGACGAGAACGCGACTTCGCATGTGGCCTGGGGCCACGCCTACGAAGTCACCGTCCCGGGGCTGCCCGGGGAGAAAGCCGAGCAGGAGCGGCTCGGCTTCAACCTCTCAGATGTCCATCAGGACGCGATGATCGGCGGTCCCGAGGTGAACGTCGACGGGATCGAGCCGGGAGGCGCCGCCGTGCCGGTCATCCGCGACGACGCCTGGGTCTTGAGCTGAGGCGCTCGCTTGCGACGCCGACCAGAGGACGTCCGGGCTTGGCCCGGGCGTCCGTCTAATCCCGGGTGGCAAAGCCAGCGGTCAGTTCGTCTCGTCTGCTACCGCCGGCTCACGGCTGCGGCACGATCCTGATGTAGGGCTTCGGCGATTTCCAGCCCTCCGGGTACGTCTCCTTCGCCTCGTCCTCGGAGACAGAGCCGGCGATGATCACGTCGTCGCCCTGCTGCCAGTTCACCGGCGTCGCCACCTTGTGCTTCGCGGTCAGCTGTAGCGAGTCGATCACGCGCAGCACCTCGTCGAAGTTGCGGCCCGTCGTCATCGGATAGACGAGCACGAGCTTGATCTTCTTGTCGGGGCCGACCACGAAGACGTTTCGCACCGTCTGGTTGTCGGCGGGTGTCCGCTCCTTCGCATCACCAGAGATCTCAGCCGCAAGCATCCCGTAGAGCTTGGCGACCGTGAGGAGAGGATCGGCGATGAGCGGGTAATTGGGAGCCGTGCCCTGCGTCTCCTCGATGTCCCGCGCCCACGCCTCGTGGTCGCTCTCCGAATCGACCGAGAGGCCGATGATCTTCACTCCCCGCCGGTCGAACTCGGGCTTGATCTTCGCCATGTAGCCGAGCTCGGTCGTGCAGACCGGGGTGAAGTCCTTCGGGTGCGAGAACAGGACCGCCCACGAGTCGCCGATCCAGTCGTGGAACCGGATCCGGCCCTCCGTCGTCTCGGCCTCGAAATCCGGTGCCGTGTCTCCGATCTGCAACGCCATCTCTCTAGCCCTCCTCCTACCTCGACAACGTTTGCGGGGAGCCTAGTCGTCTAGCTCGCGGCCGCGTCGAGATGGCGTTCGTAGGCGCGGGTGTCGATGATCTCGGCTATCTGAGTAGCCGCGTAGCGGAGCTCGTCGTCCGTGTTGAAGAAGTGTGGGCCAAGGCGGATGCCTGCGTCCGGCCGGAAATCGCAGATGATCTCGCGCGCGCCGAGCTCGCGGTAGACGGCCTCGGCCTCGGGAGTCCGGACGACGACCGTGCCGCCCCGGCGGTCGGGGTCGCGCGGGTTCAGCACCTCGAAGCCGGCCGCCTCGAGCAGTTCGACCAGCAGCGCCGTCTGCTCCAGCGAGCGCTCGCGGATCCGCTCGACGCCGACCTCCTCGACGAGCTCGTAGCCCGCGGTTGCCGCGTAGAGCGCCGGCACGTTCGGGGTTCCGGTCAGAAACCGGGCCGCGCCTTCGGCGTAGTCCTGCTCGGGCTCGAACGCGAACGGGCGCGCGTGCGCCTGCCAGCCCGTGAAGGTCGGCTCCAGCCGTTCGGCGAGATCGGGGCGGACGTAGAGCCAGCCGGCGCCCGGGCCACCACAGAGCCACTTGACGCTGCCGCCGACGGCGAAGTCGACCCCAAGCGAGGTGACGTCCAGAGGAACCGAGCCCGCCGATTGGTAGGCGTCGAGCACGATGAGCGCGCCGGCTTCGTGCGCCCGCTGAACGATCGCCTTGACGTCCTGGATCTCGCCGGTCTTGAAGAGGACGTGGCTGATTGGGACGAGCAGTGTCCGCTCGTCGATCGCCTCGAGCACGGCGGCCTCGTCGGCGACGATCTCGACGTCCGCGCCTCGCCGTCGCTGCGCCTGGTAGAGGTAGCGAACCGACGGAAACTCGCCCTCGCCGTAGACGATGCGGTTTCGCGGCGGCTCGAACTCGAAGCATGAGAGCACGATCGCCTGCGCGACGGCGACGTTCTGGTGCATCGCCATCGTCCCCGGCGCCGCGCCGACGATCCGCCCGAGCTGGTCTCCGACCGCCGTTGAGGTCTCCCACCAGCCTTCGGCCCAGGCGCGCACGCCGCGCTCGCGCCACTCGCGCGCGTAGCGAAGCAGGCCCTCCTCCGCGCCGACGGGCATCGCGCCCAGCGAATGGTTGATCAGGTAGGTCGTGTGCTCGAGGATCGGAAAGCGGTCGCGGTAGCTCTCGAGCGGTTGCACCGGTCTAGGGTCCCACGCGCGACGCGACCGGTGCAATCGGTGTTGGACGCGGAGGTGGCTTGGAATCGACGAGCACCGCCGCGGCGAGCAGGATCGCCATCCCGACCGCGCTCTCGCCGGCGAGGCTGCGCGGCAGCCGCGAGAAGATCGTCCCTTCGTTTACGCGCGCGTCGCCGGTACGGAGGGATCGAACGACGAAGTGATGGACCGCGCCCCAGGTCAACGCCAGCCCGACCAGGCCGAGCTTGACGAGCAGCACCCGCCCGTAGCCCACCGTCCAGAGGTCGCTCAACTGCGGCAGGCGGACGATGCTCAGGTACACGCCGGCGGCGAGCACGACCGCAATCAGTCCCCCTGCCAGCCGCGAGAAGCGCAGCAGGGCCGTGCGCCGCAGCGCCGGAGCCTTCGGGAAGACAACGAACGCGAGCTGCACGAGCCCGCCGATCCAGAGCGCCGCCGCAGACAGGTGCGCCCAGTCGGCCAGCTCGGTGCGCCACGAGGAGCCCGGGTCGACCGCCGAATGGCCGGAGAGCGAGAGGCCCGACGCGAAGCCGATCCCAAGCACGAGCGCGGGCCAGAGCAGGAAGCGGCGGTCGGTGAGCCATGCGAGGAAGACGAACGCCGCGACGAGGGCGTAGCCGAGCGTCATCGCGATGAAGGCCACGCCGAAACGCGTTCCGCTGGAGATCGACGAGAGATCGCCGTAGAGCAGGCGCACGAAGGGCAGCTGCAGAGCGTCCTCCGCCCGCAGGATGAAGGCGAGGATCCCAACCTCGAGCGTCGCGACGACGCCGAGGCCGACGATCGCGTAGAAGCGCCGCTCCGCGGCCGGCGGCAGCTCTTCCCGCCCGATCAGCAGCCTGAAGCCGAGCCCGCCCAGCAGCAAGGCGAGCGAGAGGAAGTACGCCCAGCGCACGATGTGCTCGGTCGTGGTCGGCCCGGAGGATCCGTAAGCCTCGGTCGGCGGCGGCGCGTTGGCCCTGACACCGAAGGTGAAGACGCCGGAGACGACGTGGCCGTCCTCGGAGAGCACGTGCCAGCGCACCGTGTAGGGACCGCGTGGCAGACGCTTGAGCGGAACGCGGACCGTCTGTCCGTGCGCGCTCGCGGTGGCGGACAGGGTCTTGCCGAACTCGTTCTTGACCACGATCGCGTTCGGCTCCGCCTGGACCGATTGGTCGAAGTGCAGGACGACCGCCCGCGGGGCGGACTGGAGCCGCTGCCTGTAGTTCGGCGAGGTTCCGTCGAGGTTCGCGTGCGCGAAGGCCGACGCCGGGAAGACGAGCGCCGCAACAATCCCCACAAGTACTCCCGAGCGAAGCGAAGGGACAAGCCAGCCCCGCGGAAAATGCGCAGCATTTTTCGCGGAAATCATCGGTGAGGGGCTCCTGCGAGCGGGGACAGGTGGCCGAAGATCGGCGCGACGTCACGGTCGGAGTAGAGGAAGACCGAAGTGACGACGAACACGAGTGCGAGCCCGGTGCGAACCGCGACCGAGCCGGGCCTGAATGCCCTGGCGAGCGGGAAGACCGCGCCGATGATGAACGTCCAGCCAATCACGTGGTGGAGGAACGCCGCCCGGGCGTAGAACCAGCCGTTTTGCTCGTGGAGGAGGATCGCCCCCGCCGAGACGAGGAAGGCGCCGGCCGTCGTCAGCGACCAGTACGGACTGCGCAGCTTTCCGCGGGCCAAACCGAGCTCGGCCGCTCCGGCCAGCATCATCGCCTGAGCCCACGAGCCATGCGCGAGCATGTGGATTGTCGAGTTCGTGTAGAAGACCATCACCGGCCACATCAACACGCCCATCAGGAACAGGAACGACGGCCACAGATAGACGCGCCACGGCCGCCGTCGCCAGACTGTCTCGCCGACCAGAGCCTCGGCGAACAGCAGCAGCCCGATGATCAGGAAGCCGGTGGCGAACCACCAATGGACGAACTCAGCTTCGGGGAGCATCCTCTGTCTCTTCGAGGTCCTGGATCAGCGCCGGGGCGAGGAAGACGGCGAAGCCGAGGCCGACCAGGACGACATAGAGCGGCGGCTGGGAGAGCAGCCACCAGAACCCTTGGCCCTCTGGGTGCAGGAACGTCAGCCGGTAGGGCTGGATGAAGGCCCAGGCGACGCCCCCCAGCATCGTCAGAGGGCCGATCAGATTGACGGCCGCGGCGCGCAGCGATCTTCGCCGCAGGTGCTCGACCGCCTCGGTTGCGAAATGAGACTCCATTTTCCTCCCGCGAGGTCGACATCACGACGAGCCCGCGAGCGGCGTGCGCGCGCGGGCTTACGCGGGCAGAGGAGGCGGTCGGCTCTCGAACGCGAGGCCGAAGAGGCGGCGCGGCGGGCGCGCGTCGGTCGTCCGGCGAACCGGAAGCGCCTGCGACGCCCGAACGGCGCGGTGCGCATGGGCGACTGTTGCCTCGGCGAACCGCTCGTAGTCGGCGAGCCACCCGGCGACGGCGCCCCAGACAACCGCGACCAGCACGGCGAGCACAGCGAAGACCGGCAGGGCCGAGGTGTGCAACCAGGGCGAGAGCGGCGACCACTGCCCGCTCGAAAGGCGCTCGGCGTCGGTCTGGACGAGGTAGAAGAGCGAGGTGGCGAGGAACGACCCCAGCCAGAGCCGCGGCGAGAAGACGACGCGAACGCGCGGTACGCGAGAAGGACGCGAGCCCACCGCGGCCAGCAGCCGACGCGCAGCGCACGCCGCGGCGTGGGCGCGCGCAAAACGCCAGGCAAGCCTGGCGAGCAGCAGCGCGATCCCGATCTTGACCCCCGCGAGCAGGAACGGGTAGTAGTCCGCGCCCGCGTAGTCGGGCGACGAGACGTGCCGACCGACGTCCAGCCGGTAGGTGAGGCTTCGGCCTACGAGCTCCGCGACGAGCGCGAGCAGTCCGAAGGCAAGCCCGGACAGAAGGCGCTGGTGGCGACGCGCCCGATCCATGGATAGATGGTACTCAGGGGGACTAGGGCTGGAGAGGTCGGCCGGCCGCGAAGCGGCCTAGCCGATGGTCGTCAGGGTCCAGCCGCCCGGTGACGAACCGTCGAAGCCGAGCAGCAGCACCCGCTGCCAGGTGCCGAGGCAAAGCTCGGCGTCGCGAAACGGGATCTGCTCCGTCCGCGGGCCGATCAGGAACCGGACGAGGCGCTCACGGTCGGCGACGTCGAGCGGCACCAGTCGTTCGAGCAGGTCCTCGAGGTCCTCGAAGAACCCCATCTCGCGCTCGTTGACGCGGACGATCCCGGTCTCGTCGGCGGGCGAGATGTAGGCGATTCCATCCTTGTGGCCGTCACGAGCGAGCTCATGCGAAACGTCGTTGGTGATGTCGATCACGGTCAACGACGGCAGCGCACAGGCGATCGAATACGGAATCTCCACCGACGTCACGGCCGCCACCTCGATCGCGATCGTTGAGCAAAGGCAGACACTCGGGCTCGAGTAATCCAGCCAAACCGGACGCGTAGCGTGGAGGTCATGTCGCGACAACCTCCCGCGGCAGACGGAAGTGGACGTCCTCGCGCGCGACCTCGATCTCGGCGAGCTCGCCGTAGCCGGCCGCCGCAAGCTGCGCGACGACGGCCTGGACGAGCTCCTCGGGCGTCGAAGCACCGGCGGTCAGGCCGATCGTGCCGTGACCGTCGAGCAGACCGTGATCCAGCTCGCGCTCCCCGTCGATCAGCGTCGCGGCGGCGCCGTGCAGGCCTGCGACCTCGACGAGCCGCTGCGCGTTCGAGCTCGTCTCCGAGCCGATCACGAGGATCTGCGTCGCGCCCTGCGCGACCATCTCCTTGACCGCGTCCTGGCGGTTCTGCGTCGCGTAACAGATGTCGTCCGCATCCGGGCGCCTCAGATCCCCGAACCGCGTCGCCAGCGCGTCCACCGTCGAGGCGACGTCGTCGAGCGAGAGGGTCGTCTGGGTGATGACCGCGATCGGCTTGCCGCCGGGATCCAGCTTCTCGGCGTCATCGGGCGACTCGATCACAACCGTGGAATCGGGCCGCTCGCCGCTGGTCCCGATCACCTCGACGTGGTCGGCGTGTCCGACGAGTGCCACGAGATGACCACTGTCGGCGTAGCGGCGGGCCTCCGCGTGGACCTTCGAGACGAGCGGGCAGACCGCGTCGACGACCCGTAGGCCGAGGCGCTCGGCGTTCTTCTTCACCGCCGGCGCGACACCGTGCGCCGAGAGCACGCAGATCTCACCGCGCGGAATCTCGTCCTCGTGCTCGACGAAGACTGCGCCGAGCGCCTCGAGCCGCCGGACGACGTGCTCGTTGTGGACGATCTGGTGGCGTACGTAGACCGGGGGCCCGTATTGCTCGAGCAGCCGCTCGACGATCTCGATCGCGCGGTCGACGCCCGCGCAAAACGACCGCGGAGCGGCCAGCAGGACGCGCTTGCTCATGCCACTGCCTCCAGCCGCTTCAACGCTGCCCTGGCGTCGCGGGCGGCGCGGGTGGTCTCGCGCGGCGAGCGCAGGAAGCCGCGGACGAGGCCGAGGTAATCGACGTCGCCGTTCGGCCGCGCACCTTCGGCGAGGCCGGCGAGCTCGCGCCCGGGCGCATCGCTGATCGCCCGGATGCAGCCGGCCAAACGGCCGGCGCGCGCGAGCGGACCGGACTCCATGTCGACCGCGTCCGCACCGCTCGACTCGTGCAGGCGGGCCCGCTCCGAAGGGTCGTCGATGATGCGGCTCGCGCCCAGGATCGTTCCGGTCCGCGCCGACTCGATCCCCAGCGGCGGGCCTTCCCAGAGCACCTCGCCGCGCTCGTCGACGACGCGGGTCGCGTCGATCACGGTCCCGATCTCGAGGCCTGGCCTCAGCGCACCCGCGATCCCAAACGACACGAGCCGTCCCTCAGGCGGAATACCGTTGGCAGCGCCGAGCCCGATGCGGACGGTCGGACCGAGCCGTCTCGCGATCCGCTCCTCCACGCTCATAGCGCAAGCAAACGTGAGCCCCTCACCCGCTAGCCCTTCAGCGTCCAAGCCATGCTCCGGACGCCTTCCTTGAGGCTGTCGGCCGCGACGAGCGCCGCAGACGGCTCGAAGCCGGAGTGGATCCCGCAATGCTCACAGCGTGGATCGTTGCCCGGCCCGTACTCCTCCCATTCGATTCCCTCGAGCAGCGCGTCGTAGGTCGGGAAGATGCCGTCGGTGAGCAGGTAGCACGGGCCCTTCCAACCGTACGGGTTGCGCGTGATCGAGCCCCACGGTGCGCAGGCGAGCTTGCGTTCCCCGGCGAGAAACTCCTGGTAGACCGGGCTGGCGAGCCAGCGGTAATTGCTCTTCTTTGCGGCCGCCTTGATGATCTTGAACTTCTGCTCGTGCTCCGCGCGCGTCATCGTCAGGTTCGGATCGATCTGCGAGTACTGGTATCCCGGCGCGACCAGCATCCCGTCGATCCCGACCTCGTTCGTGAGGTAATCCATCATCTGGAGCACGTCCTCGACCTTCGTCTCCTTGAAGATGGTCGTGTTCGTCGTCACGCGGTAGCCCTCTGCGCGTGCGGCCTTGATCGCGTCGACGGCCAAGTCCCAGAGCCCCGGGTAGTCGCAGATGTAGTCGTGGATCTCGCGCATGCCGTCGAGGTGGACGACGAAGGTCAGCCTCGGATTCGGCTTGAAGACCGAGAGGAACTCCTCGAGCTTGAGCGCGTTCGTGCAGAGCTCGATGTTCTTCTGCATCTCGAGCATTCCCGCAACGACGTCCTCGATCCCCTTGTAGACGAGCGGCTCGCCGCCGCAGATCGAGACGACAGGAGCGGGGCACTGGACGCCGGCGTCGACGCACTCCTCGACCGAGAGCCGGGCCTTGTTCGACTCGTATTCGCGGATCTTTCCGCAGCCGATGCAGGCGATGTTGCACGCAAGTGTCGGCTCCAGCATCAAGACGAGCGGGAAGCGCGCGCCCGCGCGCTTCTGCTTTGCGACGTAGCTACCGATCTGGATCGTCGAGCGCAGTGGGAATTTCATGCGACGAGCCTTTCTCGTAGACGACCAAGGGCCATGAGCGGGAAGTGCAGACGGTAGAGGTGATAGCGGATCATGAAGTCGAGCGGGAAGCCGGTGCCGGTGTAGTGCTCCTCATGCCAGTCTCCGTTAGATCGTTGTGCGACGCAAAGCCAATTTGCTGCACGCTTGGCCTCCTCTGATTCAGCCTCGCCCGCAGCCACGTAGCCTAATAGTGCCCAGGCGGTCTGCGAAGGCGTCGGGTGCCCACGGCCGCGCCAGCTCGGGTCGGCATATGAGCGAATGTCCTCCCCGAAGCTCCCGTCCGGCTGCTGCACCGCCTGAAGCCAGGCGACCGCCCGTCGCATCGCTGGGTGATCGGACGGGAGGCCGCACGCCGCGAGAGCGGGAAGCGCGGCGCCGGTTCCGTAGATGTGATTGACGCCCCAGCGCCCGAACCAGGAGCCGTCCTGTTCCTGCTCGGCGAGCAGCCACTCGAGTCCACGCTCGACCTGGGTTGCGTAGCGAGGTTCCTCCGCCAGCACCTCCAACGCGTGGGCGCTGACGTCGGCGCTCGGCTCGTCGGTGACCTTGCCGAAGTCGCAGAACGGCAGCTTGTAGAGCCAGAGTGCTTCGTTGTCGACGTCGAAGGCGCCCCACCCGCCGCTGCGCGACTGCATCCCGGCCGTCCAGGCAAGGCCGCGCTCGACGGCGCCTGCACCAAGGCCGAGGCGGCGTAGCGCAAGGGCTACGACGGCCGTGTCGTCCACGTCCGGGTAGAGGTCGTTCTCGAACTCGAACGCCCAGCCGCCCGGAGAAAGGTCGGGCTTGCGGATCGACCAGTCCCCGGCGACCGTCACCTCCTCGGCGACCAGCCAGTCACCGGCGCGGCGCAGAGCAGGATGCACGGGCGAGACACCTGCGTCGAGCAGGGCGAGGACGGCGAGCGCCGTATCCCAGACGGGGGACTGACACGCCTCCGGCCGCAGACGGTCGCCCTCGTCGATCGTGAAGCCCTGCCAGCCGTCGACCGCAGCCCGCAGCGTCTCGTCCTCGAAGCCGTACCCGAGCGCGGCCAGCATGATGATCGACCACACCCAGGGTGGCTGAATCCCACCCCACGAGCCGTCGGCCTCCTGGCGGTCGCGCACCCAGCGCTCGGCCGTCGCGAAGGCGACGCGGCGGATCGGGCCCGGCCGCGGCGGCGGCTTCGTCTGGCCCGAGCGAGCTCCGATCTCGCGCAGGTCGATCGCGGCGGGCCGCACCGGTCGCAGCGCCTGCACGACCGAGAGCGGCACGACCGTCTGCCGCGCCCAGCAGGAGAAGTTGTAGACCGAGAACGGCCCGTCGGGTGGTAGCAGGATCACTTCGGGCGGCATCCGAGCGACCCACTGCCACGGCCAGTGTCCCAGCAGGGCCAGGAAGCACTTTGTGAAGACACGCGCGCGCGAGGCGCCGCCCTCGGCGCGGATGTAGTCGCGCGCGCGAGCGCCGGGATCGACACCCGCGAGCTTCAGCGCCGTGTAGGCCTCGATCGTCGTCGAGAGATCCGGCGGCCCCTCGAACCAGATCGCCCAGGTGCCGTCGTCGCGCTGCCGCGCGAGCAGCTCGTTCGCGATCTTGCGGTCGAGCTCGGGCGTGCGCAGGCCGAGGAAGTGGTGCCAGAACAGGTGCTGGGCGATCATGGTCGCGTTCGACTCGAGCTCGCCGACCCACCAGCCGTCGGGATGCTGGAGCTCGAGCAGCCGCTCCGTCGCACGCTCGACGGCCCCGTCGAGCGTCGTGGCAATTCTGTCCGGCGCGATTGTCATGCGAGTTCTCGTGTCATATCGAATCGGGGTCGATTCCTCGGCCGGGGTTTAGACGGCTGCAGCGGCAAAGCCGCTACAGCCTCCACTCGGCATCGCAAGCGACGCCTCAGACTGCCACCTTAGTTGCCACGTCGGACAACAGACGAGCAGCCGATCGGCCGCTTCGCACCGCGCCTTCCATGGTCGGCGGCCAGGGCGCCGCCAGCCAGGCTCCTGCGAGCGCCAGCTCGTCGCGGGCGGCCGGAGGCCGGTTGAGGCCGGGCCGCACCGCGATCGTCGCCTCCGGCTCCCGGCTCACACGCGACCAGAGAACCTCGGCCGCACCCAGTCGCTCGGTCACCTGACCCGCGATCAGGTCGACCAGCTCGCGACCGCGGATCTCCAGCAGCTCGGGAGCGGCGCTCGACACCACAGTCAGATATTGGCCCTGATCCGGCTCGTGCCCGGTCAGCACGCCTCGATCGAAAATCCAGTGCGCGTCGCTACCGAGCAAGGCAGCCAGGGGCTGGCGAAGGATCACGCGGTCGAAGAGCAGATGGACGCTGACGATCGGCGAGTGATCGAACGTCCAGTCCTCACCGAGCAAGCGTGACCCCTCGTCGGGCGGGAGGGCGAGGATCACCGCGTCGGCGTCGAGGTCGGCGAGATCGTCCACGCGCGCGCCGGTCTGCACGCGCGCGCCGGCCTCCTCGAGCGCGCGGCCGGCGGCGTCGCCGTGCATCTTCCCGAGCGGCGCCGTCGGCAGAACGAGGTCGCTCGCGGCGCGGCCGGCCCGCAGGGCGCGAAGGACGGTGAAGCGGGCGGCCCCGGCGTCGACCTCGTTAGTGCGCAGATTGAGCCCGGGCCGGATGAAGACGTCCCAGAAGCGCTCGATCGCCATCGCCGTCTGCCCATGGCGCCTGAGAAACTCCCCGAAGGTCTCGACCTCGTGGGGTACCAGTCGGGGCAGCCTTACGAGCAGGACGGCGATCCGAACGCGGTCGAGAACCGGGAGGTGGCGATAGCGGAGCAGCGGGCCGAGGCCGTAGCCGATCTTCGCGGCGCGGCCACGCTCGTCGATCACGGTCAACTCGAGCGGCAGCCGCGTGACGTCGTCGCGGCTCCCGATCCGCTCGAGGAACTCCAGATACTCGGTGAAGCAGCCAAGCGCGATGTGCTGGCCGTTGTCCGGCGGCGGCTCGGGATCGCCCTCACGCTCGGGGAGCGTCTGCACCTTGCCGCCCAGGGTCGGCCTGGCCTCGAGCAGGGTCACGTCGTGGCCGGCGTCGACGAGCTCCAGCGCCGCCGAGAGGCCGGCCAAGCCGCCGCCCACCACCACCACCTTCATCGCGCGAGCGCGGCTCCGACCACGCGCAGCTTGGCGACCGGCGAAAGCGTCGGCGCCCCGCCGAAAACGTCGAAGCCGTCCTGCTCGATCCGGTCGAGCGTCGAGCGATAGAGGCCGGCAAAGGTCGCGACGCAGGCGGCGCTCCGGCGGTCCAGGTGGTCGAGCAGCGTCAGACCCTCGGCGAGGTGCGCCCGCGCCCGCTCGGCCTGAAAGCCCATCAGCTCGCCCCACTCGGGGGTGACGAGCCCGCTAGCGATGTCGTCCTCCTCGACGCCGAACCGAGCGAGCTCGTCCTGCGGCAGGTAGACGCGGCCGAGGGACCAGTCCTCGGCGACATCGCGAACGATGTTGATCAGCTGCAAGGCGATGCCGAGCGTCTCGGCCCGCTCCGGCTCGTCGGCTCCATAAACCGCGACGCAAGCGCGCCCGACCGCGCCGGCGACGCGCACGCAGTATCCGCGCAGCTCGTCGAAATCGACATAGCGCGTCTGCTCCGTGTCCTGGACGCCGCCATCGATCAGCGCCAGAAGCGCGTCTGTCGGGATCGAGAATCGTTGCCGGGCGTCGGCGAGCGCGACGAACATCGCCTCCTCGCCGGGCGGGGCGTCGAGCTGCCCGCGAAGCTGCTCCAGGAGGACGCGCTTCTCCACCTCCGGAAGAGGCCCGTCGGCAATGTCGTCCACCTGCCGTGCGAACGCGTAGACGGCGGCGATCGCACGCCGTTTCGGCCGCGGCAGCAGCATGATTCCGTAGGCGAAGTTGCGGGCGCGCTGCCGCGTCAGGCGCTCGACCTCCGCGTACGCGGCCTCGACCATCACGGGACGAGGGCTCCGATCGCCGTACGCGCGAGCCGCGCGCGAGACGGCTTCGGCCGCCCGGAGAAGACATCGAAGCGGGCCCGCTCGAGCGCCTCCACGGCCGCGAGCCCGCCGCGCGCAAAGGCCGTCACGGCGCGTCCGGTCCGGCCTCCCAGCCTGCGTCCGAGCGGCTCGCCCGCCGAGAGCAGCCCCCGGGCGCGGCCGGCCTCGAACTCGAGCAGCTGCCGGAGCGGCTCGCTCGGCCGGTCGAGCTCGCTGACGCCGAAGCGACGCCGATCCTCGGCAGGGAGGTAGACCCGCCCGAGCGCCAGGTCGCGCGGAACGTCCTGGAGGAAGTTGACGAGCTGGAGTCCCGTGCAGACGTCGTCGCTCAGGGCTACGGTCTCGGAGTCGTCCCCGCGCCGCAGGACGCCGAGGACCAGCCGCCCGCAGGGATCTGCCGAGTGGACGCAGTAATGCTTCACGTCCTCCCAAGTCTCGTACTCCGAGATCCGCTGATCCATCCGATTCGCCTCGATCAGGCGGAGGAACGGCTCGCGAGGGAGGTCGAACTCGCGGATCGTCGGCTGCAGCTCGACGAGCACGGGCCAGGTCGCGGCGCCGCCATAGGCGGCGTCGACCTCACGCTCGAGCTCGTCGAGTGCGGCAAGCCTTGCTTCCGCTCCGCCTTCGAGCTCGTCGCCGAGGATGTCGACGAGCCGGGCGTAGGCGTAGAGAGCGCGAATATGCGGCCTCAACTCGCGCGGAAACGCGAGCGAGGCGACGGGAAAATTCTCACGGCGAGCGCGTTTTGCCACCGAGGCAACGTCGAGCATCTGTAAAAGATCGCGGTTGGCGGTCGTCCCGCGCAACTTTCACGCTTTCGTCGCACCCTCGTCACCCACCTGCGCGTCTTTCGGGATTAGGCTGAAGCCGGTGGGTGGTTCGCGGCCGGCCCCGAACCGGAGCCCGCCAGAACGGACAGGTCGAGACGAGTGCCGACGCGGATTTTGCGGCGCTCGGCCTCATCAGCCGCGAGCTCGAGAACCGCCTTCGCCCGGCGCGCGCCGGCCGTGCGCCACGGCGGCAGCGCCTGGGCGACCTTGAGCACCTCGCCCTCGCGCGAGAGAAAGACGACGTCGATCGGAAAGCGCATGAAGAACGTGTGCACCGACCCCGTCGGCCGAAGCAGCAGCCCCTCCCCGCTCTCGAGCCCACGCCGCCCGAGCAACCCCCGCATCCGAGGCCAAGGCGAATCGGCGACAAGGCACCGCTCGCACACAACCTCACCGTCAACAGTCTTCAGCGAAACGGTCTTCATCACCCTTCCTTCGCCCCGAAGACCAAGAGTCCGGCAACGAGGGATCGCCTTTCAAACGTCATCCCATGGATAGCCGCGGCCCGCGCGCGGAGGCCGGCTTTGCCGGCCGGGAGCGCCAACCGCGGCCGGCATCGCTCTCAACACAAGGAGGGGGCTCATGGGGGAAACCCGGTTTCCCCCATGCCCTAATAGCCGATGTGAATGTGGTCGTAGTGGTTGGCGAGCGGGAAGGACGGTCCGCCCAGGCCGAGTAGTGAGATGACCTGCTTGGGCATCAGCTCGGGCGGCAACAGGAGCACGTCACGAACAGCGCGCTCGGTGATTCCGCCGGGCTGCTGGTGCCCCGTGATCGGCGTCCCGCCGACCTCGCTGATATCGGCGGCCAGGCCGTAGATGTGCGCCGAGATGACTCCGGGTCGCGCGTACAGCCGGTGGCCGCTGATCAGACACGAGACCGTCACCTGGCCGAACGAGTCGGCGAGGTACTCGATCGTGGCGAGCACCCGGACGTTGACACGGCCGGACTCGATGTCGCCGCGACCGCCCGCGTAGATCGAGACGCGCGGATCGTTCAAGACCTTCTCGCCGAGACGAGTCTTCTCGGCGTTGAGGCCGTTCACGAGCGCACGCAGGCCGACCGCGCGGTAGTAGTGCGAGAGCGCGACTGTGCGATCCGCGAACGTGGTGTCCCTCGAGAACGAGAACATCGCCGCCCAGGGGCTCGCCTTCATTCCGCCGGCCTGCGACAGCTGGGCGGCAACCGCGCGAAGCCCGTCCAGGTTGGCCGGGGCGGCACCGTTGTGACCTTCAGCCCGCAGGACGCCGAGCATCAGCGCCCAATTGACGTGGCTTGCCTGGGCGACGGTCCGCAGGTGCTTCGCGAATCGCGGCTTCAGCCGAAGCGACGGCGGGGTCGGATCCGAGAGCGTCCTGTTCAGCCACACGACCCCGGCCGAGGCGCCTTCGAGCTCGGGAGCGGGAGGGGGCGAGCTCTGCTTGCGCACCGGGAAGTGATGCTGACGCGCGCGCACGCTCATCGTGCGGGCGTACTTGCGCCGAGAGCCTTGCTTCGAGACGGCCGGCTTCGCCAGGCGCGCGACAGAGCCCGAGCGGGTCGCGGCCTTCTGTACGGCGGCCTGCGCTGCGACCGGGGACGCTGGGGCGCTGACCGGCGCCGAGGCGGCCGGCGGAACGACCGTGTCCGGGGCGGGCGAGGAATCGCCGGAGTCTCCCGACCCGGTGGCGGGCGCGAGTGCGCCGCCGTCGGAGCCGGAGCCCGAGTCGGTTGCGGGCGCCGGGTCGGTCGAGGTGGTCGCAGTCGCATCCGTCGTCGTCCCGTCGGTCGAGGCCAGGCCGCTCACGGCGGAGTCCTCGAGCGACGAGCGAACCTGGTCGCCCGCCGTGGCTGAGAACGCCGCGCCGGCGACGAACAGGGCTGAGAACGTCATCGCGACTGCAGCCCGCCGCCGTCGAGAACGGGGCTTCGTGCTCTCGGGGACCGGAACCGGCGCGACCGTGTCTTCGCCGTCGCCGTTCTCGTCCCACTCGTCCCAGGCTCGCCCGTGGCGCAGCCTGCTGATCAGTGAATTCCGTCGTGGCATTGCCTATCGCTCCGTTTTTCGGGCGCCGAGGCCGCCACTTCGACGCGGATTCTGACTTCGGATCCGCGGGCCGTACGGACTGACCTGACTATCGACAAGGCAAGCACCCGGCACTCCCCCGAAGTAGGGAGATCGACAAGCAATCATCAAACCGAGGGATACGCCGCCGGCGAGGCGATCACGATGATCGCTGCATCTGAGCCATAAGGCGGCGCGGCCACGCCGAACAAACGGAGGAACTTCCAGCGTGACCGACAATTGCCGCCAGCTTCTTAGGCTCGTTCTTCACCAAGACAGTCTTTTCTGTGCCGCTTATTTGGCTCGAAATTGGGCGAGCCCTCTGGGGCGCCCGTGCCGCAGCAGAAGGGAGGTGAACTAAATGTTGAAGCTCCTTGCATTCGCGCAGAGCTGGGCGAGGGACGCCGCAGAGTCGCTCCAGAAGCGCGAGGAGGGCCAGACGATGGCCGAGTACGGCGTGGTTCTTGCCGTCATCACGCTGATCGTGGTCGTCTCGATCGGCTTCCTCTCCGGCGCCATCGCCGGCGCGATCGATCAGGTCACCGCGATTCTCCCCTAGTCGCTCGCTACGTCCGTAGAGAAAAAGGGCCCCTCCGCATTGGGGGGGCCCAACCCAAACGAAACAGATGAAAGATCCCGTGAAGAAGAGAAATCAAATCCGCAACGAGCAGGGCCAAACGATGACCGAGTTTGCACTCGTGCTTCCGGTCCTCGCATTGATCCTGTTCGCCGTCATTCAGTTCGGGATTGTCTTCAACAACTACATCACGTTGACGGATGCCACACGCGCCGGCGCCCGCAAAGCGGCCGTGAGCCGCCAGGACCCGAATCGAAATTCGGCCGTGATGAGCGCCGTCCGGAGCTCGGCTTCGGACCTCACAAGCTCGAAGCTCTCCGTCTCGCCGCCGAGCTCCACCTGGGACCCCGGGGCCGACGTCACCGTCACGGCCTCTTACCCCTACTCGATCAGCCTCCTCGGCTTCGCCGTGAAGTCGGGTCAGCTCTCGAGTACGACAACGGAGCGAGTCGAATGAACGCACGCGCACAAAGCAACCAAGGACAGGCAACGGTCCTCACCGTGGTTTTTCTGGCCGTCCTGCTCGGGATGGCGGCGCTCGTCCTCGACTTCGGATCGTGGTATCGCGCCGACCGCGACACGCAGTCGACCGCCGACTCCGCGGCGCTGGCTGGCGCGCAGGCACTTCCCAACGACACCAGCGAGGCCGCCAGCCTCGCCTCGAGCTACGCGGGCAAGAACGGTGGCGGTCTCGACAGCGTCAAGTTCTCCAGCTCCTACGGGACCGACGACACGATCAAGGTGGCCGTTAAGAAGAGCGCGCCGGGAATCTTCTCGAAGCTCTTCGGAGTCAACTCTGTCAACGTCGGCTCCAAGGCGACGGCCCGTACCGCGTTGATCGCGTCGGCCAAGTACGTCGCGCCAATCGTCGTCAAGAACACTCACCCGAAACTGCTCGGCACCCCGGGTTGTCCGTGCTTCGGACAGAAGGGCTCGAGCGCCGGGCGCCTTCGACCTGCTGAACCTCAACGGAACCAAAGGCGGAACGAGCGGCGTGAGCCTCGCGGATTGGATGCTGAAGGGCTACGACGGCTACCTCGACATCGGCCAGTTCTACAGCGACCCGGGCGCGAAGTGGGACGACTCGCATTTGCACAACGCGCTCGACGCGCGGATCGGCACCACCCTCCTCTTCCCCGTCTACGACCAGATCGTCGGCACCGGAGCAAACGCGCAATACCACGTAATCGGCTGGGTCGGCTTCCACCTCCTCAGCTACGACGCCCGCGGAAGCAGCGGCTCGATCACGGGCTACTTCACCGAAGTGATCTGGAGCGGTCTGCAGTCCACTGGCGGCTCCGGCCAACCGCCGAACTTCGGCGCACGTTCAGTCCAGCTAATCGGTTAGTCCTCGAACAGAGAAAGACAAGGTGACATGACTTATCGCGTCAGAAATATCGGGATCGCGGTCGCGCTGGCAGTCATCGCGGCCCTCCTAACCAGCTTCTACGTGACGAATTACAAGCGCCACGTACAGCGGGGCGAGGACCACGTGACGGTGCTCGTCGCCAAGCACGACATCCCGGTCGGCACCGCCGGCTCCGACGCCGTGGGCATGATGTCCACGACGGAGGTGCCTCGGCGGAGCGTCGTACCGGGCTCGATCTCGAGTCCTGACGAGATCAAAAGCCTCGTCGCCTCGCAGGAGACGTTCGCGGGCGAGCAGATCACGACTCAGCGCTTCTCCTCGGTCGCCCAGACCGGCGTCGAAGGCCAGTTGAGAGGGAACCTGCGCGCGTTCCAGGTTGCGGGAGACCAGAACCAACTCCTCGCCGGGACCCTCAAGGACAACGACCACGTCGACCTGGTCGCCGCGATCACGGTCGGCACAAGCGGAACCGACTACGTGTTCAGCCGCGTCGTCCTGCGCGACCTGAAGGTGCTCCAGGCCCCGAGCACCCCCGCGCCGGGGGCCAAGATCACCGGCGGCGCCGGACAGACGACGTACGCGCTGATTGCGATGACCGACAGCCAGGCCCAGAAGTTCCAGTGGGTCCTCACCAACGCCGACTCGTCGACGAGTCCCGGCTGGCACCTCGAGCTCAGGCCGATCACACACGCAACCGACAGTCCCGACCACCTCGACAGCGTCAAGACGGTGCTCCGCGACGGCCTCAGCCGTAAGGCGCTCCGCGCGCTCGGCAGGTAGGAGGCCCTCGATGAACACAAACAACGAAATGGAACAGACCAGCCGAGACAGCGTCCGGGTCTTCGTGACGGGCGTCTGCGACGGCCTCCCGGACCTCCGCGAGGCACTGGGCAAGCACCCCGAGATCGAGCTCGTCGGTTGGAGCGACAACGTTCTCGAGGGTGCCTCCGGCCTGACCGGGGGTCACCTGCAGGTGGTGCTGCATGCGACGCGCAGCGCGACTTTGCCGGCCAACGACGTGGCCGCGATCCGCGAATACACCAAGGCGCCGGTGATCCTGCTCGCCTCCGGGGGCTCGCCGAGCCTGCTGGAGGACGCGCTCGAGGCCGACGTCGCCGACGTCATCCTGCTTCCGCAGCTGACCGACAACGTCGTCTTCGCGATCCGGAAGGCTTGCCACAGCGGCCGCAAGCAACAGGCGAGCGGCGGTGGGCGCCAGGGCCGCCTGGTGACCGTATTCTCGCCCAAGGGCGGCACCGGCAAGACGGTCCTCTCGACGAACATCTCCGCCTCGCTGGCCAAGCACTGGGGCAAGCGGGCGCTCCTGCTCGACCTCGATCTCCAGTTCGGCGACGCCGCGATCATGCTGGGGATCGAGCCGGACAAGACGATCTACGACCTCGTTACGGCTCCCGGGGAGCTCGATTCCGAGAAGCTCGCCGGCTACACGACCCGGCACGCGTGCGGGCTGGACGTTCTGCCCGCGCCGTTGCGGCCGGAGGACGCGGAGCTCGTGACCGAGGCCAAGCTGGCCCGCCTGCTCGAGGTTGCGCGCGAGTCGTATGACGTGATCGTCGTCGACACCTCGCCGTTCTTCCATGGGCCGATGCTGGCGACCCTCGACCGCACCGACGAGCTGCTGCTGCTGACGAGCCTGGACGTGCCCACGATCAAGAACGTCCGGCTCTCGCTGCAGACGCTCGAGCTGCTCTCGTTCCCTCGGGACCGGATCAAGGTCGTCCTCAACCGGGCGAACTCGAAGGTTGGGATGCAGCGCAAGGAGGTCGAGGCTGCGCTCGAGATGGGCGTCCGCCACGAGGTTCCGAGCGACCGGGCAGTCCCCTTGGCCGTCAACCGGGGCAACCCGGCCGTGCTGGCCGACGGGAAGTCGGAGTTCTCGCGCTCCGTGCGCGAGCTCGCCAAGTCACTCGTCACGGCCCAGGCCGTCGCCAAGGAGCGCAAGAAGTTCCTGGCGGCCCTGGCAAGGACCTAGCATGGGCCTTTCCGACCGCATCAAGAGCAACGGCAACGGCTCGACCGCCGCGGTCGAGCACCCCGGGCAGGCGGCGCTCGGCGAGCAGATCGTGGAGCACCGCGCCGTTGCCGACCCGTACGCCGAGCTCAAGACCCAGATCCACCACGCCTGCATCGCGAAGCTCGGCCCGCAGCTCTTCACCACGCAGTCGGACGAAGAGCTCTCCGAGCGCGTGCTCCGTGCGGTCACCGAGCAGCTCGCGCTCGACCGGACGCCGCTCACCCGGGAAGAACGACGGCAGGTCACGCGTGAGATCACAGACGACATCCTCGGCTACGGCCCGCTCGAGCCGTTCCTCCATGACGACACCGTCAGCGAGGTGATGGTCAACGGTCCCGATTCGATCTACATCGAGCGGTCGGGAAAGATCGAGCACACTGGAGCGGCCTTCGTCGACGACGCGCACCTGATGCGCATCATCGACAAGATCGTCTCCACCGTCGGTCGCCGCGTCGACGAGTCCTCGCCGATGGTCGACGCCCGCCTCCCTGACGGCTCGCGTGTGAACGCGATCATCCCACCCCTGGCCCTGCGCGGGCCGACGCTGACGATCCGGAAGTTCTCGCGCGACCCGTACACGATGGACGACCTGATCAACTTCGGGTCGATCACGCCGAAGGCGGCCCAGTTCCTCGCCGCCTGCGTCAACGGGAAGCTGAACATCCTGATCTCGGGCGGTACCGGCACCGGTAAGACGACGACCCTGAATGCGATGTCCGCCTACATCCCGAACGTCGAGCGGATCGTGACGATCGAGGACGCGGCGGAGCTCCAGCTCCAGCAGCAGCACGTGATCACGCTCGAGTCGCGGCCGCCGAACATCGAAGGCCAGGGTGAGGTCCGCATCCGCGAGCTCGTGCGTAACTCGCTGCGAATGCGCCCCGACCGCATCATCGTCGGCGAGGTCAGAGGCCCCGAGACGCTCGACATGCTCCAGGCGATGAACACGGGCCATGAGGGCTCGCTGACGACGATCCACGCGAACTCCCCACGCGACGCGCTCTCGCGACTCGAAACGCTCGTCATGACGGCGGGCATCGAGCTGCCCCATCGCGCGATCCGCGAGCAGATCGCAAGCGCCTTCGATCTCCTGGTCCAGATCACGCGCCTGGTCGACGGCTCCCGCCGGATCACGCACATCTCCGAGGTGCTCGGCATGGAGTCGGACGTGGTCACGCTCCAGGACGTCTTCGTTGCGAAGCCCCCGGACGAGGAACAGGCGAGCTCCGCGGCGGGGAGACTGCTCGGAGCGCTCGAGTGCACCGGCCTGAAGCCGCATTTCCTCGAGAAGATGGCCACGAACGGCGTCGTCTTGCCGCCCCAGTTCTTCAACGAGGAGCTGGCTGGCTACGTCGGCAACTCGAACGCCTCGTACGGGAGCTTTCAATGAGCCGAAAGAGAGGCGTTTTCCGGCTCGGATTGGTAACCGGCCTGGCTGCGCTCGCCACGACGACGGGCACGGCAAGTGCCGGCGTCAGGCTCAACGGTGTGGACTTCGGCGCGTATCCACAAGTCCGCACGACGGTGGTCACCTCCGCGTTTTCGTCTACGCAACCGAGCCTGTTCGAGAACGGACAGCGGGTCGTCGGACTGCAGGCCGTCAATCTCGGCCGCTGTAAGAACGTCGTGCTCGCGCTCGACACCTCCCGCTCGATGGCAGGAAAGCCACTCGTTGAGGCCGCGACAGCGGCAACCGCGTTCGTGGCCGCGAAGCCCGCCTGCGACCGCGTCGCGCTGGTCACCTTCGGCCAGCATGCCTCGCAGGAGGGTGCGTTCTCTACCTCGACGATCGACGCGGACAACACACTCCGGACGCTCGCTGTCGGAGCGAACTCCGGCACGGCGCTGTGGGACGCGGTGGATCTTTCTGCCCGTCTGCTGGCAAGCCAGCAGGGAGGTCGCGTCGTCGTCCTGCTCACCGACGGCGACGATGTCGGCAGCAGGGCGTCGGAGAGCGACGCCATTTTGTCGCTGCACAAGGCAGGCGCAGTGGTCTACCCGATCGCATTTGGCTCCCATGCCGACTCGTCCGGCCTCGAGCGGCTCGCACGCGAAACCGGAGGGAGCTTCCACGCAGCCGCCACGAGCACGACCTTGAGCGGCATCTACCGTTCAATCGGGCTTGAGCTCCGCCGCACGTGGCGTGTCCGTTATCTGACGACGGCTCGCCCGGGCGACAAGCTCGAGTTGAAGGCAAGCGTCGGCAGGTTCGGCTCGGACACGACGAGCGTGAGCGTGCCCGGAAGCGGCTCGGCCACGAACGACAAGCCGTCACCGCTGCTGCCCGACTCGTTCTACGGAAGGGCCGGCGACCTGCTCTTCACACTGCTCGCAGCCTTGCTCGTGCTCGCGGCCGGAATCCTCGCCGCCTCGACCCTCAGGGGCTCGTGGCTGAAACGGCGCCTTGCAGCTCACGTCGAGCCTTCGCGGGGCCGCGCCGCCAAGCACCGAACCGGCCGTGAGCGCTTGGCGATGCTCAGCGGCCTGTTCCGGGTAACCGAGAGCACCTTCGCACACCGCCGCCAGTGGCGGAACCTGCAGCTTCTGCTCGAGCGGGCCGACCTGCCCCTGCGCACGGTCGAGTTCGCCTGGCTCTTGATCGGCTGCTCGTTCGTCCTCGCCGTGTTCGCAGCGATCATCAGCGGAGGCGCGATTCCGATCCTCGCGTGTTTCCTGGTCGGAGGCTTTGTCCCGTACCTGGTCGTCTGGATGAAGGCGAAGCGGCGGATGCAGGCTTTCGAGGATCAGTTGCCCGACCTGCTGATCACGATGGCCGCCTCTCTGAAGGCCGGCCACAGCTTCAAGCAGGGGATCCAGAGCGTCGTCGACGAAGGCCAGGATCCCGCCGCCAAGGAGCTCCGGCGCGTTCTCACCGATACGCAGCTCGGCCGCCCGATGGAGGCAGCGCTGCAGGAGACGGCCGACCGCATCGGCTCGAAGAACTTCTCCTTCGTGATCACGGCCGTGAACATCCAGCGGCAGGTGGGCGGCTCGCTGGCCGGCCTGTTCGACATGGTCGCCGACACCGTTCGCGACCGCCAGCAGTTCGCGCGCAAGATCCGCTCGCTAACCGCAATGGGCCGCATGGCGGCCTACGTCCTGGTTGGGCTGCCGTTCTTCATCGCGCTCGCGATGACGGTGCTGAACCGGACGTACATGGACCCGCTCTTCAACACGCGCACCGGGCACATGCTGATCATGGTCGGTCTGACGATGATGGCGTTCGGGTCACTAGTCCTGAAAAAGATCGTCTCCTTCAAGGGGTGAACTAATCCTGCTCGCAGTCCTCTTCCTCGCCGGCGCGGCCTACCTCTTCGGCGAGGCCGCAACGGCGCCCGCCCGCGACCGCGAGGTCTCGGTGAAACGCGCCGCCAACTATGGAAAGTTCCGGGCCGCGCTCGGGGCACGGGAGCAACCGTTTCGCGACCGCGTGATCGAACCGGCCGTCGAGCGTCTTGCCAAGCTCGTCTTGCGGATTCACCCGAAGACGAGCGTCGACGGCGTTCGCGGCAAGCTGCTCGCCGCCGGGCTCGGCCGGACCGTCTCTCCAACCGCCTTCCTCGCCGCGAAAGCGGCGGTCGGGATCGGGGGCCTCTTCGTCGGGCTGCTCCTCGGCGCGGTCGTCGGCGGCATCGGCCTTCTCCTCGGATTCGGACTCGGCGCATTGGGCTTTCTCGCTCCCGACTTCGTGGTCGGCGCGCGAGCCCGGAAGCGTCGCGAGTTGATCCGTGCGCAACTGCCCGACGCGCTCGACCTGCTCGCCGTCAGCGTCGAGGCCGGCCTCGGCTTCGACGGCGCGATCTCCAAGCTGACCGACCACATGGACGGCCCGTTGACCGAAGAGTTCGGACTGACGCTGAACGAGATCCGCATCGGCGAATCTCGCCAGGACGCGCTGAAGAAGCTCTCCGCGCGGTGCGACACGCCCGAGGTCTCGGGCTTCAGCCGGGCGATCATCCAGGCCGACCAGCTCGGGATCTCCCTGGGCCGGATCCTGCGAGTTCAGGCGACCGACACGCGCCTACGCCGCCAGGCCGCGGCGGAGGAGAAGGCGATGAAGGCGCCGATCAAGATGCTCTTTCCCACCGTGTTGTTCATCTTCCCGGCGATGTTCCTGGTCATCCTCGGCCCCGCGTTCCTCAACCTGTCCAAGATCTTCTAGGAGAAGACAATGGCGCCCGACAAAGACACGAACGAGACCAAGAAGAAGGAGTTCGGCACCGGCCTGCGGGCACAACTCGAGCGCAGGCGCGAGGAGCCGGAGGCGGCGATCCAGCCCGTCCATCAGCCGAACGTCGAGCTCCGCTTCGAGCTGACGGCGCGACCGGCAGACGCCGAGCCTTTCACCGTCACTTCCGACGGCGCCACCGACGAGCTTCGGAAGGAACTAGCCGCCGCCCAGGCGCGTGAAGCCGCATTGACGGCGGCGCTCGCCGAGCAGCAGGAGGTCTTCGAGGCGGGCATGGAGTCCGACCAGGGCTTGGCTCGCCGCGCCTCCACGCTCGATGAGCGTGACGCGAAGCTGGCCGAGTTCCAGGCAGAGCTCGAGGAGCGCGAGCGCAAAGTCCGCGACCAGCGGGAGACGATTGAGGCCGAGCACGCCCGGCTCGCCGAGCTCCAGGCCGAGCTCGCGGCCGAGCAGCAGCTCTCGATCGAGCGGCAAGAGCAGGCCGAACGAAAGCTCAATGAGCTGAAGAGCTTCGAGCGGGACCGCTCCAAGTTCTCGCACGAGCTGGAGAAGCAGCGGAAGGCCCTCGCCGACCGTGAGCAGAAGCTCTCTCGCGCCGAGCAGGAGCTCGAGGCGCGAGAGCGCGCGGGCATCGTCAAGCTCGAAGGCCGCGAGCGGGCGCTCGCGAAGCGCGAGGACGAGTGCCGTGCGCGCGACAAGGAAGTCTCGGAGCGCGAGCGCAAGTTCTCCTCGCGCGAGGCCGACCTCAAGAAGGAGGCCGCGCGCGTTGCGGCCAAGGACGAGGCCCTCGGCGAGCGCGAGGCGGAGCTGCTGCTCAAGCAGGAGCGGCTGCGCGGAGATCTCGAGTCGCTCGAGCGCGACTACACGGACAAGACCGCCGTCGTCCGCGAGGCGGCGGTGCGCTCGGCTGAGCTCGATCAGCGCGAGGTCGAGCTGTCCGCCCGCGAGGCCGAGCTGAACAGGCTCAAGGCCGAGCTCGCGCATGCTCAGCGCGACATGAGCTTCGGCGCCGACCTCGAGCAGCGAGCCAAGCAACTCGAGGAGCGCGAGCGCGAGCTCGCGGGCCGCGAGTCCGCCTTGACGAGCCAGGAAGGCCTGACGGACTCCCAGGCAAAGCGCCAGGATCGGCGCGAAAAGCGGCTCGCGTCGATGGAAGAGGCGATCCGCGACCGAGTCCGCGAGCTCGACGAGCGGGAGGGGGAGGTCGACCAGCGCCAGGCAGCCCTCGACGCCGACATCGACCTTCGCACCGACAAGATCGAGGTCCGCGAGTCGGCCCTCGCCGAGCTCGAGGCGCACCTGACCCAGAAGGAAGCCGAGCTCGCCACCTACGTCGGCAAAGCGCAGACGGAGCTCCAGCGCCGCGAAGCCGTCTGGTGGGACAAGCAGCTAGGCCGCGAAGAGGCCGGCGCCGAGCCGGTCGAAGTGGACGCCGCGTAGGCCCGCGCAACCTCAAGTAACAGTCTGTTACTAACTCGGTTTCGGCCCGAGGACAGGCTTTTGGGTCTCTGAATTGTCTATCCGGGCCGTGTCGTTCCTTGCAACAGACTGTTACTTGGCTTGGGGTCGTGGGCTTGGGCGCTATCCTCGCTCCCGTGGCGCAGCGCGTTCCTGCCGTGGGGGAGGACCCGGCGCGGCTGGCCATTCGCGGGCGGATCGCAGCCTCCGTCGCGCAACATGCCTTGCTCGCGGCGGGTGTCGTCTGGGCGATCTGGCTCGCCGCCGTCCTCGGGGTCGTGATCGGCGGCGTCGAAGCCGGAGCGATCTCAGATCCGCACCACAGTTGGCTCCACTATGGCGGGCCGCTCTGGCCCCTCTTCACCTGGGACTTCGGCTGGTACCGCGCCGTTGCCGAGTTCGGCTATCCGCACGGCCACGGCGGGCCGTTCTACGCGTTCTTCCCGCTCTGGCCGCTCGTCCTGAGGGCGTCCGGCTCGATTCCGGACTGGGCGGCGGCGCTCGCGGTCGTGATCGCGGCGAGCGGGCTCGCCTTCCTAGGAGTCGCCGCCTCGAACCCATCCGGACAGGCCCGGCGCGCCGCGCTCGCGCTTGCCTGCTGGCCCGGCTCGTTCATGCTGCTGCTCGCCTATCCGGACGTGGTTGCGCTTGCCGCGGCTGCCTGGGCGGCCGCGCTCGTCCTGCGCGGGCGACCCTTCCTGGCCGGAGCGCTCGGCGCGGTCGCGGCGGTCGCGCGGCCGACCGGCTTCCTGATCGCGATCCCGCTCCTCCTGGTCGCGCGCGGGCCTCGCGCCCGGGCCGTCGCCGCGGGAGCCCCTCTCGCTGCGGCCGTAGCCGTCCAGATCTACTTCTGGCGCCGAAGCGGCGATGCGCTCGCCTTCATCCATGCCCAGGAGCTGCCGGTCTGGAACCGGAACGGCCCGAGCCGCTTCTCGAAGTGGCCGGGCCACATCGCGCACGCCTTCAGCGTCCACGCCTGGCTGCTGATCGCAGGGGCTCTGGTCGGCGTGGTGCTGGTCGCCCTGGTCGCCCGTCGCTTTGGCCGCTGGTACGCAGGCGCCGTTGCCTATGCGCTGGTCGCGGCGGCGCTCCTCTTCGGCGCGCAGACGCCCCAGTCCCGGATCGAGAGCGCAGTCCTGGCCGTCGCGGTTCCGATCCTCGGGGTGCTCTGGTGGCTCGGTCCCCGGTACCGCCCGTGGGCGCTCTTCGCGACCGCCGTCGTCGCGGTGTCCTTCCTCTCCGGAACGGTGACGAGCTTTGCGCGGCAGGCGCTGTTCGCGTTCCCGATCTACTGGGCGGTCGCCGACGGGCCGCGACCGCTACGGCACCCGCTGGTCGCAGTCGCCGCCGTCATCGCGAACGTCGCCTTCGCGCTGACGCTGGCTAAGTACGCGCCCTAGCCTCCTAACTTTGAGCGGTGCGGAAGCCAAGGTAGGCGCCGAGGCCGAGGATTCCAGCGCCGGCGCCGATGTCGATCGCTGCGAGGAGCCGCGGCCCGACCCGCCGACGGGCAAGCGCGATCGCGCCCGCGAACGCCGTGTACCAGGTCAGCGGAGGACACGGGCCGAGCCTAGTCTTACATCGACGGTTTGATAAAAACAAAACAATCTGCGTGTTACGATCAGCGCCGTGATCGCAGACGCGGACATCGCGGC
>WNGK01001100.1_pt1 | contig 29228 bp, 27 predicted proteins | sample 5400601 | NCBI WGS metagenome assembly WNGK01 (sample SAMN13153376, study PRJNA577476) | soil metagenome | isolation source: 60 cm soil or saprolite under Garry oak tree replicate 1 | place: USA:California | collected 2016-06-15
TGATTCCCTTGAACGAAGCCGAGGAGCTCAGCTACCGCCGGCCTTCAGACGCCGCGGTGGAACAGTTCCAGCAAATCCTTATCGACCACAACATCTCCGCCTTCATTCGGAAGAACCGCGGCAATGATATTTCCGCAGCGTGCGGTCAATTGAAAAAGAAGTGGGCGGAGGTGCCCGCTTAGCTGCTCAGACTCACTGGTATCCAAATTAGCCGAAATCGAGGCTCGGGTCCTTCTCCCTTTGGGAGAAGGTGGCCCGAAGGGCCGGATGAGGGGTGCATCCACCCTCTCCCAAAGGGAGAGGGACATTTCCAGAACAGTTTTCCCGAATAGAGAGTCCAATGAAAACCGCCAAGAGTGGTTCAGACCCGACGTTTTCGGCAAACCCCATTGCTTGTAGCGCAGAAAGTAGGTGCCTGTCCCCGAATTTCTTGATAGATTTCGCTGAAAAGAGGTGAACCATATGAGACGGAGACTTCAGATGGGCGTGGTGATTGTGTTTGTGTTGCTGGTGGCAAGTTGGATCCCTGTCGCCCAGGCGCAGACGGCCCCAGCGAAGACAACGGCTGGACTGAAGAAATGGACGCCGCCACGGACAGCGGACGGCCAACCGGATCTACAGGGAGTATGGGCGAACAACAACGTGACACCACTGGAACGACCGGTGGCGTTGGCTGGGAAACCGTTCCTGACGGATGCGGAAGTCGCCGTGTTGAAGGCGAAAGCTACCGATCTCTTCGCCGGTGATGGTGATGCCGCCTTCGGGGATGATGTTTTCACCGCAGCTCTGTCGGGGGCGCAGAAGTTTACCTCCAGTGATGCCACGACCGGCAACTACAACCAGTTCTGGATCGCCGACCGCGATTTCGACAACCGAACGTCGTTGATTACGGACCCGCCGAATGGAAGGCTTCCTCCGTTGACGCCCGAGGCGCAGAAAAGACTTCCTGACCCTCAACTGGATCGGAGGCAACGCGGCTCGGACGGCCCGGAAGACCGAAGCTTGTCGGAGCGTTGCATCACATTCGGCGCGCCAAGGATTCAGGCGGCTTATAACAGCTACTTCCAGATCTTCCAGACTCGCGACTACGTGACGATTCTCATGGAGACGATCCACGACGCTCGCATCATCCCTCTGGATGGGCGTGCGCACGTCGGGCAGAACATCCGGCAGTGGCTAGGTGACTCCGTTGGTCACTGGGAGGGGGATGCGCTGGTCGTCGACACGACCAATTACTCTCCCAAGAGTGACTTCAGGGGATCTCACGAGAACTTGCACGTCGTCGAACGTTTCACGCGCGTCAGCCCGAACAGAATCGACTACGAAATCACGGTCAACGATCCGACGACGTGGACGAGGCCCTGGACAGCCATGATTCCGCTGAAGCTGACTCACGAAGAGATCTATGAGTACGCGTGTCACGAGGCGAATGAGGGCATGGTGGGTATTCTCGCCGGAGCCCGGCTCCACGAGAAGGGCCGCTGAAGAAGGGGCCGCCACGCGAACATCTTCGAGTCTTTTTCCGTGTCCCACATTCCGCCTGCGCTCGTCCGAAGTCGAAGCAGGTACAATGCTTCCTTCCAAGCTTGACCGCCGACGAACGAGCCTGTTATTGTGGCGCGCATTATAGTTCAGCATTGTCATCGAAGGTTTTGGCGAAGAACGTTATGTCCGATTCGCCTTTTCGAGTGGAGGGGGACAATGAAACGTATTGGTGTACGTGTGTTCGTTGGGCTGCTTGCGGTTGCGTCGGTGGGAGCTATGGCTTGGGCGCAAGCGACCACGGCTCAAATCAGCGGTACCGTCAAGGATCAAAGTGGCGCAGTTCTGCCGGGCGTTGAGATCACGGTCACTCAAACCGCGACCGGGGCAAAAAGAAGTGCCGTTTCCAATGAAACCGGCAACTACGTCCTCGCGAGTCTTCCGCTTGGACCCTACATGCTGGAAGCCGCTTTGCCAGGCTTCAAGAGCTACGTGCAAAGTGGAATTGTCTTGCAGGTCGATGCGAGTCCGACGATCAACGTCGTACTCCAGGTAGGCCAGGTTACCGAACAGGTGGAAGTTCAGGCGAACGCCGCTCTTGTGGAAACGCACAGCAGCGGCCTCGGAACAGTCGTGGACAACCAGCGCGTCGTGGAACTTCCATTGAATGGGCGCAACGTCACCGAACTGGTCTTCCTCGCCGGCATGGCGAACGTCGGCGGCAGCGGCTTCTTGAATTCGGTCCGCAATTATCCGACCGTCATGATTTCGGTGGCGGGCGGAATCGCAAACTGGACCGCATATAACTTCGACGGCGTCGCGCACAATGATGCCTACAATAGCTTGAATCTCCCGTTACCTTTCCCGGATGCGCTACAGGAATTCAAGGTCGAATCCAGCGCTCTGCAGGCACAGTATGGCGTACATGCATCGGCTAATGTGAACGTCGTTACGAAGTCCGGTACGAACGATCTCCACGGCGATGCGTTTGAATTTGTGCGGAATGGGATCTTCAACGCTCGAAACTTCTTTGCGCCGAAGCGCGACACGCTGAAGCGAAATCAGTTCGGGGGCACACTCGGCGGCGCCATCGTGAAGAACAAGCTTTTCTTCTTTGGCGGATATCAGGGCACCATTCAGCGTTCCGAACCAACACAAAATACCGCCTACGTTCCTACTCCAGCCATGCTTCAGGGGGATTTCACCACGTTTGCCGGCCCCACATGCCAGGCGAGGCCACTTACCTTGGCGGCCTCTCAAGGATTTGTGAATAACCAGGTTCCGCCGTCGCTCATCAGCCCGTTCGCACTGAAGGTCGCGGCGCGGCTTCCGCAGACGAGTGATCCATGTGGCAAAACGAACTTTGGATTGAAGACGAATCAGAGCGAGCACATGGAAGTCGCCAGGCTCGATTGGCAAGCGAGCGAGAAGCACTCGATATTCGGGCGATTCTTCGTCACGAATTTGAATATTCCCACGACATTCGATGGATCGAATGCGCTTACGTTGAGCCGGAACGGTCAGGCGGATCGCGTGTATGCGCTCTCGATCGGAAGTACTTACTTGATTAGCGCTAACGTCGTGAGTTCTTTCCGTATCGGAGCGAACCGACAGGAAATTCCAAAAGTGACGGATCATTTCGCCACCTGGCCCGAACTGGGTGTGAATGCTCCCTTCAACCCCGATGCCGAGCCGCGCATTACGGTCGCCGGAGGAAATGTCGGTGCAGCCGGAGCGGGTAATACAGGTGGTGGAGGAAATGGCTTCAACATCGGCGGCGGCAACGCCATCATCAATAGCGACTACGGTGGACCGAATCCCAACATTAGCGAAGATATAAGCTGGGTCCGAGGATCGCATCAGTTCGGATTCGGAACCAGCTACATTCACACCGGTCTGAACTACAAATCAGGCATCAATGCGACCGGTGTGATGACGTTCAACGGGAATATCACCGGACACGGTATGGCCGATTTTCTACTCGGCAAGCCCATTACCTGGGCGCAGGGCAACGTTCAGTCCTACTTGTACAACCGGCAGGAATATTTCGGTGCCTATATACAGGATTCCTGGAAAGCGACTCAGCGTCTCACCATCAATTACGGCCTGCGTTGGGAACCATTCTTTGCATTCAAGAACAAACACGGATGGTTTGATCATTTTGACATGGACTTGTTCAATCAGAACGTGCATAGCACCGTTTATCCGAATGCACCGGCGGGCCTGATCTTCCCAGGCGATGCGCAGTGGACGTGGGGTCAAAAAAGCATTGCGTACAACAGATACAAGATCTTTATGCCGCGTCTGGGTTTGGCATGGGATCCGAAAGGGGACGGGAAAATGTCGGTCCGCGCCTCGGCCGGAATCTTTACGGACCGCGGTGCTTTGTATTCCATGAGCGCGATGGCGCAGGATTCACCGTACGGAAGCGTGCTCACGATTAATAATCCTAAGGTGGAGGATCCGTGGGGCAGCTATCCGGGCGGAAACCCTCTGCCGATTGTGCTGAGCAAGAACATCACTTTCCCCACTTTTGCTTCCTATGTCACGGACAATCCGCACTGGCACCCCACAACGGTGAATCAGTTCTCGTTGAGCGTTCAAAGGCAATTCGGCCAGGATTGGTTGCTGACGGTCAATTATGTAGGCAACACCATTACGCACCTCATTAATGCTCAAGAGATTAATCCGGCTGTCTTCCTCGGAACGGGACCGTGCACGTTGAACACGGTGAATGGTCCAACGTCCTACAGCGTGTGCTCCACCACTGCGAATACGAACCAGAGGCGCGTTCTTTATACGAGGAACCCGGCTCTCGGTCAGTACTACGGAATCATTGCGACGAGCCATGATGATGGGACGGGCAACTACAACGCCATGTACGTTCAGGTCCAGAAACGCCTGAGCCGGGGTACGACGATACTTGCCAACTACACCTGGTCGCACTGCATCAGCGATCTGTGGAATGGCAATCCCGGAAACACGGGGATGTCTGCCGTTACTCCCGGCAACCGCCGCCTGGACCGTGGAGCGTGCGACGATGCAGGGGTGCAGAGTACGGATCAGCGCCATGTATTCAATCTTTCCGCCGTGGCGCAGGTACCGAAGTTCTCCAACAATATGCTGCGGCTGTTTGCGAGCGACTGGCAATTTTCGCCAATCTTAAAGGTCAAATCGGGACCATACACTACGGTCAACCTCGGAACCGATAATCTCCTCAATGGCGAGGGGGGAGGAAACCAGCGTCCCAATCAGGTTCCCGGCATTAACCCCTATCTGGATCACAAGAGCGTGGATGGATGGCTTAATCCGAAGGCGTTCGTCATTCCGCCTTTGGGTACCATTGGCGACGTGCCTCGAAACTCCCTGCAGGCTCCGGGACTCATCCAATTGGATCTGTCCATCTCCCGGACGTTCCGCATCGCGGAAGGCAAGTCGATTCAGGTGCGTGGCGAATCGTTTAACCTTCCGAACCGGCTGAATCCCGGACTTCCCATTGCGGCAGTAAACCTGGGCACGTTCGGAAAAATTCAGGGCGACATCAGCGGAACCAGTGGTTTGTCCGGTGGCGACCCACGCATCATCCAGTTCGCTTTGAAGTACGTGTTCTGATATGCAAGGAAAGCTCCGGGGGGATAATGGATCGAAACCATGATGCGATGATCCATCCGGGACTTATTTGCCCCGAAACTTTGCAACTCGCTTCTCCTTGTACGCGCTCAATCCTTCGGCCGCATCGGCACTAAAGAACGCCTGGGCTAGCAGCTCGCGCTCAAACGCGAGGCAGAATTCGGCCAATTGGCTGTCACAGACGGGTGCTGCCGTGTGTCAAAAGGGACAGGAGGGCTGCATGGTGAACCCGCTTTCCGACCAAGCCGAAACCGACGCCGAAGACCGGGAACTCGTCAGTCGTGCTCAGGCTGGCAGCCGCGACGCGCTCGAACGGCTGATCACCCGGCATCAGGCCTGGATCTACAACATCGTCCTGCGGATGCTGTACTGGCCGAACGATGCCGAAGACGTCACTCAGGAGATCTTGATCAAGCTGACGACCAAGCTCTCGACGTTTGAAGGGAGAAGCAGCTTTCGCACGTGGCTGGCGATCCGCAGGGGTTCTTCGAAATCATGGCGCCGGACCAGACTTACTTCGATCCCATGACGGAGAAGCGAATAGACGGCCAGGCGGCACTGAAGCGGTACATCGCGCCGTTCACCGGCAAGATCAAAATCGAGCGGGTCGAGATGATCGACCCGAAGGTCCAGCAAAGCGGGGACGTCGCCGTGCTCACCTTCAATCTCGTCGACCACGAAGCACAGGTGGGTGACGGTCCCAAGACGACGGCGCGATGGAATTCGACCGAGGTGTATCAGCGCATCAACGGCTCGTGGAAGATCCTCCACTCTCACTGGTCCTATGTGAAGCCGGAACTGAGCGAATCAGCCGATGCGCGCGACGCGGACGCTCGAGCAATTCGCGACTCCGAGGCCGAGTGGGCCAGGGTTTGGGCGGCAAAGGATGTCGACAAGGTCGTCAGTCATTATGCCGATGACGCGTCGGTGGAACTGGCCGACGTACCGATCATGGGTGGCAAAGACGCGATCCGCGCGGGAGTCCAACAGGCCTTCACGGATCGCAATTTCGCTTTGTCGTTCGCGCCCGCCCAGGTCGAGGTTTCAAGAAGCGGAGATCTTGCGTACACGCGAGGAGTGTACACAGTGACGTTGACCGATACCGCGACCACCCGGCCTGTAACTGCAAAAGGAAAGTACGTTGTTGTCTATCGGAAAGAACGAGACGGCCGGTGGATAGCGATCCACGATATCAACAACCGGGATGCCCCACCTCCATCGCCAAAGCCGTAACGTGAGTCGGCCAGGACCGGACGTCATGTGCCAGCTCTTTTCAGGCGTTCTGAACGGCTGGTATCGCAGACGGTGAGCGCGTGATCAAGAACGGACCCTTATGTTGAGCCACCCGGGAACGTAAGAAATTTAAGCGGGGATGATCGTCCAGGAAATCGTCAGGGGTGGTCTGAGGAATGTCAGTGTGCCGTGTGATGTAAACCTGCGGATGCCCCAGGCCGGCGCGCGGCGGATTTAAGCCAAGATTGCCCGGGCAGCAATATCTGGATTTCGCCGGACTATTCTCGCCACAAATTTGGCACAGGCTGATGCAGACTGAAAAAGAGAATCGCGGATTTCTGCGGGTTTCAGCGGGTCGGGTTTTGTGGCAAAAATGACTCCCAAAAGCATTTTCTTTATGTCGGATATCGACAACGAAGGCCATCTTGAGCTTCAACGTGCAAACATATGAAGTTCTGTTCGGGGCCGACCCCGACCTCCTGCGAGACGTGAAAAAACATTTCGCCGTCGGAACAAAGTCTTTTCAGGTCTGCATGCCTTTTAAAACGTCCGAACAAAGTTCCTGCTGACCTGCAGGAACATTTCGGCGTCCGAACAAACTTTGTGCAAGCGTGCATGTCCTTTAAAACATCCGCGAAAAGTTCCTGCAGGCATGAACATCTTTTGTGCAGCCGAAAAGTCTTTTGTCCAGGCATCCCCTGAAGCGTGAAATCCAGGATTCGCCCTCCGGCAGGCCTTTGAACAGGGAAAATATTGAAAAATCAAGGCGACGTGGGTTCTGGCGGTCTGGGCTTGGTTTTGATCTTCCGGAACGGATTCGCGCATACAGCGGCGTTGACCAGATGAAGAACGATCGAGAAAAAGGGATATCTTTCACGAGATGCGTTCGGATACGAAGCGTGTCAACCTCTTTTCCTTTTGCATCCACCAGGACTTTGACGTTGCCCTCGCAATGAGGTACCCGTCCTTGCCTGGCACCGAATTTCCTGCAATACTGTGCGTCAATCCCTGGAGGAACAGATGCGAAAGTGGCTCAGAAGCGCTGTGATCTTGAGCGCAACGGCCGCCGCGCTCGCTCAGGCGCCGGCAGCCTACAAGGCGCCGCGGACCGCCGATGGCAAACCCGATTTGAACGGTGTGTGGCAGGCCGTCAACACGGCCAACTGGAACATTCAGGATCATGCGGCGGGACCCGGACCGGTGGCCGCTCTTGGTGCGGTCTTCAGCATTCCCGGCGGACAAGGCGTGGTGGAGGGCAACCAGATTCCGTACCAGCCGTGGGCGGCGAAGAAAAAGCAGGAGAACGCTGAGAACTGGCTGAAGCTTGACCCGGAAATCAAGTGCTATATGCCGGGAGTGCCTCGCGCCACGTATATGCCCTATCCGTTTCAAATTGTCCAGACGCCGCAGAACATCTTGATGGCCTACGAATTTGCGAGCGCCACTCGCATCATCCGCATGAATAGCCAGGCGAAAAGTCCCACCGATTCGTGGATGGGGTGGTCGCGGGGCCGCTGGGAAGGTGAGACGCTGGTCGTTGATGTGACGGATCTCAACGACCAGACCTGGTTTGACAGGGCGGGGAATTTCCATAGCGACGCCTTGCACGTGGTCGAACGGTATACGCGCATCAGCCCCGCCGCTCTGATGTACGAGGCCACAATCGAGGATCCGAAGGTGTTTACGCGACCCTGGAAGATCAGCATGCCTCTTTATCGTCGTTTGGAGAAGAATGTGAAGATTATGGAATACAAATGCGTGGAGTTTGCGGAGGAACTCTTGTATGGACACCTTCGCAAGCAACCGCGAAAGTAAATTGAGGAACTAAGCTATGCGATTGAAGCTAGCAGCGTGCGTTGCCTCCACTGCGGGTCTGTTTCTGGCGCTCGTGCCGGCGTTGGCGCATCATTCATTTTCCGCTGAGTTTGACGCAAACAATCCGATCCGGTTGGAGGGGACAGTCGCGAAGATGGAGTGGGTGAACCCCCACGCATGGATCTACGTCGACGTCAGAAAGCCGGACGGCTCGATAGAACATTGGAAGATCGAAGGCGGGACTCCGAACGCCCTCTTTCGGCGCGGCTTCACAAAGGATTCCCTGAAGGTTGGAACCGCGATCGTCGTCAATGGTTATCGGGCCAAGGACGGCACTCTGAAGGGCAATGGCCGGGATCTTACGTTGCCCGATGGGCGCAAGCTGTTTCTCGGCTCGTCTGGCACTGGCGCCCCGACCGATGGCGATCCACGGGAGAAGTGAGTCGCGGACGGCTTCCGGGACACCCCAGAGGAGGCCGTCTGAGTATGCCGAACGGGCTCACGCCCTCACTGTGTCGACGTGATCGTCGGCGTTGACCCCGCGCCTTCCATGTGGTTGAGCAATTCCTGCGAAAATCAAACAAATGTGACTATCCGGCCGATGCTTCCCAGTGGGAAATACGGAACTCGTAGTAAAATCCTTTCATGGTCATTACGACTTCGCCCTTGGTCAAGACCTATACGCTCCAGGAATTCTGGGATCTGCCCGAACCCAAGGACCACTCAAAGCTGGAGTTGATCAAGGGAGTCCTCTACATGACCCCTCCACCCGACGAGACTCACGATGACGCCACTGCTATGCTGATCGAGAATATTCGCGACGCGATTCGCGATCATGGCTACAATGGCCGAATCTACGCTCCCCGTGCCGCCATCTGGATTGACGACACGTATCTCGAGCCCGATCTGATGTACGTATCCGATGAACTCCGGCGGAGTATGCCGCCAAAACATCGCACCACTGCGGATCTCATTGTCGAGATCACTTCGCCTTCGTCCGAATGCTACGATCGTACGACAAAAGCAGATACATATGAGGCGATGAAGGTGCGCGAAATGTGGCTTGTGGATCCAGATAAACAGACGGTCGAGGTTCGGTACTTCCGAGACCGTACGTCCGCCGTCTTTACATCCGGAGATGTTCTGAAATCGAAGGTCCTGCCTGAAATCGACTTGCCTGTAAGCGCTATCTTCGAGAAATAACGATTCGCGGGTGCCTCAGAAAGTTTCTTTGAGCCACTGAAAAACGGCATCAGCGACGCGCTTGTCCGCCACCCACTGAGCGGCGCCGCCGGAAAGTGGAACAACCAGCACACGCGAGGGCGCTGTCACTAGAGCTTTGATGCGGTTTCCTTCCGCTTCATCGGCTACGACAATCAGCGCGGACTTGGGCTTGAAGTCCTGCGCACTCCCGGCCATTGCCAGGCTCTCCGTTAAATTCGGTTTGACGGCAACGACCGTTCGAACTTCCGGAAATCTTCCGCTGGCGATCAAGGCGAGATTCGCGCCGATATCGGTTCCAATGACGACGATCTTTCGGTTGTCAATGCGAGACTGGGCCTTCAGCCAGTCCAGTGCAGGATCCAAATCGACCGGAAATTCGTGCGGGCTGGTGCGCCATTCCTGGGATGCCTGAATCGGCCTCTGATTTCGAGTTTTGCTTTCGCCGTGACCGCGCAAATCCAGGGCCATCACCGCCCAGCCACGGTTCAGAAGCTGGCGCGTAAAGTCTTTCCAAACCAATCGGTCCTCTCCGTAGCCGTGCAGCAGTAGAACGGAGGGAATCGGGGCGGGAACGCCAACAGGCATGTCGAACGAGGCGTGCAACTCGACAAGGTCGTAGGTTCGAAACTCGGGTCCGGCATCGTCCGGTTCGCGACCGCCCCCGTCGACTACGGTGACGTCAAGCTGGAAGTTCACGACGTTATCTTCCCGGTTTAGAAATGAGCTGAGGACCCTCTTCTCGGAAGCCTTGCCTTTGAACTCCGCAGAGATTTCGTAATCCACCGTTGGAGGCAACGCGTAGATCTTGTACAAACCATCCTGATCCGTCGTCAGAGTCCGCACGACATTCGTCTTCAGGTCCCGCACGAACACACGCGCGCCCACCAGCGGCTTGCCTCGCAGGTCCTGGACAACCCCATGAACGTTTTTGGGTTTGGGTCCCGTGTCCACGCGGCGGCGAGGGAACAATTGAGCCTCGGCCGGCAGATTCATCAGCAAGAGGAGGATAAGAATGAAGCTATTCCTGGAGAACAATCGAAACATCCGAAGGTTTATGGATTTTTGGGCCGCGAATTGCGCGAATGGGCCGCAAAGAATGCCTAATGTTGCCAATCGCTAAAATGGCGCGGCCCATTCGCGTAATTCGCGCAATTCGCGGCTAAGATTTTGCAACTAATTACCACTCTTCTTACTCAGAAGCCTTTGGACCACTGCTTCCGTATCTTCGTACCGCCCGGTTCCGGAATGACTAAGTTGGATGACGCCATTCTGGTCGAGCACGAAATGGCTGGGCCAGGTATTGCAAAGATAATCGCTCCAGATCTCGTACTTGTTGTCCACGACGACCGGATACTTGATGCCCTTCTTCGCCACGGCCTGTTTGATTTTCGGAATATCCTTCTCATAATCGATCCGCGGCGTGTGCACACCGATGATGACCAGGCCCTGCTTCGCGTACTTATCGTAAAGCTCTTTGATGTGAGGCATCGCTTCGGCGCAGAACGGACAGTCCCACGCCCAGAACTCGATCAACACAACTTTGCCGCGAAGCTGTTCCAGTTTTAAGGGTGCGGTATTGATCCAGGTGTCTCCGTCCTTGAGTTCCGGTGCCTTTTGACCAACAAAAACGTCGTCCGCATGCTGTGCCCACGCGACGCCGTTGGTGAGTAGTAGTACGACTACGAGCCTTGCGATCATATGGGTCTCCTCTAGTGGGATGGCCTATATTCTGTCACAACTCCGCCTTTTGGTCGAACCCTTGCTAACCCAGTCCCAGAGGGAGAGGGGCTATGAACCAAACAAAGGCAGCCTTGAGAATGTTTTTAGTGCGCGGACTCGGGCTGCGGTCTGCCAACAACCTCATCCGGCATTTCAAACACCCGGAAGCAGCGTTGGAGGCCAATCGCGATGAACTGGAGGCACAGGGAATTCCGCCCGAGATTGCCGATGACCTGCTGTCACCCAAATCCGCGGAGAGGGCGGAGCAAGAATGGGCAAAGGCTGAAGAACTGGGAGTGAAAATTGTAGACATTCTCGATCCTGTATATCCTCCGCTTCTCCGTGAGATCTTTGATCCACCGATTGTCTTGTATCTGCGCGGCAAAAAATGGGAACCGGATCTTCCCCAGGTCGCTATCGTTGGAACCCGGCGTCCGACAGGTTATGGGATCAATTGCGCGGAACGCCTGGCCGAGGATCTCGCCGCGCGTGGGCTTGCCGTCACTTCGGGCTTGGCGAGGGGGCTTGATGCAGCCGCACATCGGGGCGCGTTGAGGGCCGGTGTCACGTACGCAGTCTTCGGAAGCGGGCTGGATTTCGTGTATCCGAAAGAAAATCGCAAACTCGCCGATTTGGTGGAAGAAAATGGCGCGGTTATTTCGGAGTTTCCTCTCGGTACTCCGCCATCGCCTCAAAACTTTCCGATTCGCAATCGCATTATTGCGGGTATGTCGCTGGGTGTCGCTGTGGTTGAAGCGGCTGAGTATTCGGGATCACTCATCACCGTCCGGCTCGCTTTGGAATCCGGCCGTGACATTTTTGCGGTTCCTGGTAACATCACATCGCCGAACAGCTTCGGACCACACGTCTTGATCCGTCAGGGAGCCAAGCTCGTCAGCAGCTGGCAAGACGTGGTTGAGGAATTGCCGCACCCGATCCGTGAAAAAATCTTTGCTCCGCTCGTGGCTCAAATGCAAGCTGCGCCTGAGCCAAAGCTGGATGGCGCCGAAGCAAAAGTGTGGAAGCTCTTGTCACTGCAAGAGGCGATTTCTATCGATACTTTGCTCGCAAAGTTGCCAATCTCCACGTCCGAAGTTTATAGTGCGCTGCTTGCACTGGAGATCAGCGAGTATGTACGGCAACTGCCTGGAAAGAAATACATTCGACGACTCTGAAAAAAGGTGTTGTTGATTTTTCGACGCATACGACTTATTAGATAAGCAGCTATGGCAGCGAAAAAATCACTGGTGATTGTGGAATCTCCGGCAAAAGCCAACACGATAAACAAATATCTCGGCAAGGAATTCGTGGTGAAGGCTTCTCTTGGCCACGTCAAGGATCTGCCGAAGAGCAAGCTGGGCGTCGATATCAAAAACGATTTCGAGCCGGTCTACGAACTCATTCCTGGAAAGGAAAAGGTCGTCAAGGAACTCCGCACGGCCGCAAAAGGGGCTGGGCGCATCTTTCTCGCTGCGGACCCGGATCGTGAAGGCGAAGCGATCTGCCAACACCTGAAAGAGATTCTCGACGACCACAAAGGCGAGGTCTTCCGCGTTCTCTTCAACGAGATCACTCCGAAGGCCATTCGGGCAGCCATGGAAAAACCCGGGCGCATCAATCAGCACATTGTGGATGCGCAGCAAGCCAGACGAATACTCGACCGGCTTGTCGGTTATCAGATCAGCCCGCTGCTTTGGGACAAGGTCCGGCGGGGAATCTCCGCAGGCCGCGTGCAGACCGTAGCGCTGCGCATGATTGTGGAGCGTGAGCGCGAAATTCTGGCTTTCACGCCGGAAGAATATTGGTCGATTATCGCGAAGCTCGAAGGCCGCGAGCCACCTCCGTTCAGTGCCCGATTGGTGAAGATCAAGGGCAAGATCGCTGAGGTAAAGAACCAGGCTGAAGCGGACCACATTCTCGAGGTTGTGAAGAAGTCGGAATTTCTGGTCGAATCGGTTGTCACCAAAGAAAAGAAGCGGAATCCCGTCCCACCATTCACAACCAGCAAGCTCCAACAGGACGCTGCCCGGCGGCTGCGCTTTACCGTCAAGAAAACGATGATGCTCGCCCAGCGCCTGTATGAAGGCGTTGAATTGGGTGACGAAGGCCGAGTCGGACTAATCACGTACATGCGCACGGATTCCACGCGCATCTCCGACGAGGCGATGGAGATGGTCCGGTCGTACGTGTCCGATGTGTACGGTTCGAACTACTTGCCCGAGAAACCGGTCTTCTATAAAACCAAGAAGGACGCGCAGGACGCCCACGAGGCCATTCGGCCAACGTTCGTAGGCCGAACGCCCGATGATCTGAAGCCGTATCTGGGTGAGGACGAACTGAAGCTGTATCGTCTGATCTGGACGCGGTTTGCCGCCTCGCAGATGAATCCTGCCGTTTACGACCAGACCACCATCGAGATTTCCGCGAAGGACTACCTTTTTCGCGAAAACGGCCGTGTTCTGAAGTTCGACGGGTTCTTGAGAGTTTACGAGGAATCCACTGACGACGACATCCATGCCAAGCCTACGGGTGACGAAGAGGACGACATTGCGCTACCGCCGCTGACAGTGGGCGAGAAGCTACGCCTCCTCGATGTCACACCGCGCCAGCATTTCACCGAACCCCCGCCGCGATATACCGAGGCGTCTCTTGTAAAAGTGCTCGAGGAGAAAGGAATAGGACGTCCGTCCACGTACGCAAGTATTCTCACGACGATTCAGGATCGGGAATACGTCACAAAGGATCAGGGCAAGTTCAGGCCTACCGAACTGGGTACCGTCGTGACGGACCTGCTCGTGAAGCACTTCGAAGACATCTTCGACGTCCAGTACACCGCGCGCATGGAAGAGGAATTGGATGAAGTTGAAGACGGAAAGATGACGTGGGTCGAGGCGCTCGACGAGTTCTACAAGAAGTTCGAGAAGGACCTCAAGAAGGCCTCCAAGAATATGGAGAATCTCAAGCGCCAGGAAATTCCCACCGACGAAGTCTGCGAGAAGTGTGGCAGTCCTATGGTTAAAAAGTGGGGACAGTTCGGAAGTTTCCTTGCCTGTTCAGCGTATCCCGAGTGCAAGAATACCAAAGAACTGGCGCTCGACGAGCCGCCTAAGGAAGGCCAACCCGCCGCCGATGCCGAGCCGGAACCCTGCGAAAATTGCGGACGGCCGATGGCGCTCAAACGCGGCCGCTTCGGACAATTTCTGGCCTGTACCGGATATCCCGAATGCAAGACCACGCGGAAGATTGCACAAGCCGGCCGGGCACCGAAGAAACCCGACGTCATTCTGGACGAAACCTGTCCCAAGTGCGGCCAGGCCAAGCTGGCCATGAAGGAAGGCCGTTTTGGAGAGTTTATTGCGTGCAGCAATTATCCAAAATGCAAATACATCAAACCGAAAACTGTCGGGGTGCCCTGCCCCAAGCCCGGTTGTGGCGGCGAGCTTATTGAGCGCCGTTCCAAGCGCGGAAAAGTCTTCTACGGCTGCGCCAAATATCCCGATTGCGATTTCGTGGCTTGGAACAAGCCCGTTCCGGAACAGTGCCCACAATGCGGCGCGCCATACCTGCTGGAGAAGTCCACAAAACGCGAAGGGCTTGTCCGCTATTGCAACGAGGAATCCTGCAAGTACAAAGTGTCCGTCGAGCCTGAGCAGGTGTCATCGTAGAACAGGTCCACAGTGAAGCCGGATGACCTGGCCTACCTTTACTCATTAACCAACGAATACCGATCCATTCGCTATGATCTGGCGAATATGCGGGCATTGGCCCGTGCCCTGGGCGATCCACAGAATTCCTTTCGATCTGTCCTGATTGCCGGAACGAATGGAAAGGGATCGGTTGCCAGACTGCTCTCGGCGATGATGCCGGAAGCCGGAATCTATACATCTCCGCACCTGCAGCGGTTGAACGAGCGAATTTGCATTGGCGAGAGGCAAATTCAGGATCAGGAACTGAAAACCGTGTTTGATGAAGTGAAAGCCGCTGCGGCCGTTGCCAGAGATCTCCTTTACCCCCCGACCTACTTCGAAATCGTGACCGCAATGGCATTTCTCTACTTTCGGGATCGTGTGAAGTTTGCGGTACTCGAAGTCGGACTTGGCGGAAGACTCGATGCGACAAACATCGTGAAGCAGGATGTCTCCGTGATCACGAGCATCGGTTTGGATCACCAGGAATTCCTCGGAACCACCATCGAAGAGATCGCGGCAGAGAAGGCGGGCATCATAAAAGCTACGGAACGGGTCATTATCGGCCCCATGGCCGATCTGCCGGCTATCCGCGACAGGGCTGGAGCGCGTCTGATCCGAGCGGGAGGCCTCGAAAAAAATGTCCGCTCGCTGGGCGAAGGCTATTTCGAACTGGACATAGGCCAACATCGGAACCTCCGGCCGCGTTTGGCCGGCCGGCATCAAATCGATAACGTCGCTGTTGCCGTCCGAACGGCCGAGTGCCTGGGGCTTCCGGCACCCGACATCGTGCGAGGCGTCAACACGGCAACCTGGCCGGGCCGCCTGGAACGAATCGGAAAGTTCCTCCTTGATGGCGCTCACAATGCGGCCGCCGCGACCGCGCTTGCTGCATTTCTTGAAGAGTTCTATCCGCAAGGCGTGTGGATGATCTTTGGCGCAATGGCGGACAAGCAATTCGGAGAAATGATCGCGATCTTAAGACCCCACGTCCATCAGTTCATCTTCACGAAAACCCAAAGCAGCCGCGCGAAAGACCCTGGAGATTTGCAAGGACTGGTTGCGGGATCGCGCGTGGAACCTTCCGTCTCAAATGCGATTCAGTTCGCGCGTGCATCCGCTCCCGCAGATACAACCGTCGTCATCTGCGGTTCTTTGTATCTGATTGGAGAAGCACGGCCGGTGCTGCAGTAATCGATGCTATAGTGAGATCAGCCCTTTGCCCAAAACCAAAGGAGAATTGATGGGCATCACGACGATTGACGCGAAAGTCTTCAACCCTGTCGATCCTGCCCGAGTAGCAGAGGTTAAATTCACCTTGGATTCGGGCGCCGGCTATTCCTTAGTTCCCGCCACCGTGCTTCAACAACTGGAGATTGAACCACGCACGATGAAACGCTTCTATCTCGCGAACGGTGAAGGTGTCGAGCGGCAGATGGGGATTGCCGGGTTTGAATATCTCGGCGAAGTTACTCATGCCCCGGTCATTTTTGGCAAGGAAGGCGATGCCGCCCTGATGGGCGCGACGACGCTCGAAGGATTCGGCTTCGTACTCGATCCCTTCCGGCGCGAGCTTCGGCCGATGCCGATGCGGATCTAGCCGCGTTGGAGAGGCACGGCTCGTGCTAGAGTAACGTCCATCAGGCTAGTTCAATGACGAACCTCCTGCACAAACTCAGCTATGCGCGATCCCTATGTGTCACGGCCCCTCTCATCTTTCTGTACACGGCTGTAATGGGTTCGATATCGGTCGCAAGCTCGTTTCTCGACTCGCGCGGACGCATCCAGCACGGGTGCGCACGAATGTGGTCGCGCATGATTTTGTGGACTGCGCGAGTGCGCGTTCGTGTCACCGGCCTCGAGCACATTCAGCCGAATGTTCCGTACGTGCTTTGTGTGAACCACCAGAGTCACATGGATATTCCGATCATATTGACTGCGCTGCCGTTCCAATTCCGGTTTGCGGCGAAAAAGCAGTTGTTCCGATATCCATTTCTGGGATGGCATCTGCGGCGTTCCGGCCACGTCCCTATAGATAGAGAAAATCCACATGCCGCCGTCAAATCACTACGCGAGGCGGCGGATACGATCAAGCGCGGGACCCCTATCGTCATCTTTCCGGAAGGTGGAACCAGCCGCGACGGCAGTATCAAGCCGTTCAAAGGCGGCGGTTTCATGTTGGCTACCAAGTCGAACGCTGAGGCTGTCCCGGTGACAATTCGAGGATCCCGATTGGTGCTGGTTCCAACGACCTATCACGTACGTGGCGGAGACGTCGAAGTGACAGTCGGAAATCCCGTCGCCTCGACGGGACTTTCCAACACCGAGTTGGCAAATCGGGTGCGCGAGGAAATCGTAGCGGCTTTTAATCATGAAAAAACCCTGGATCGGAATTCCTACTCGTTATCAAGAAAAATCTGAGTACGTCGGCCAGATACGTCATTATCTCGATGCGGTTCTATGGGCCGGCGGTCTCCCGCTGCTGATCCCGTCCACGGGTGATCGCCCGGTCGTTCGCGAATACGTCCAGCGCGTGCAGGGAATCCTTCTGCCCGGCAGCCCGACCGATATTGATCCTGCGCATTATGGCGCCACTCCACACCCCAAGCTCGGACGTCTCTATCCCGAACGGGATGCTACAGACTTTGCCATCCTCGACCTAATAGAACAAACAGACCTGCCGGTTTTGGGCATCTGCTTTGGCGTTCAGAGTATCAACGTTCACCGGGGAGGCTCGCTCGTCCAGGACATTCCATCCTTAATTCCGGACCACGAGACTCACGATGAGGACGATGGCAAGCCGCCCGCGCGCCATGTGGTTCATATCCCCCAGGGTAGCCTCATTGCCCGGCTTGCGGGCCGATCTGAGGTTGAAGTTAACAGCTATCATCATCAGTCCGTGCAGAATCCAGGGCGCAATCTCCGCCCGGTTGCGTTCGCCCCCGATGGGATTATCGAGGCCGTAGAAGACGCGACAGGCCGGTTCATTATCGGAGTCCAGTGGCATCCCGAACGGGGCTGGAAAGATGATCCATTCTCACAGGCATTATTCACATCATTTATCGACGAAGCGCGCCTTCGTTATAATGAATCCAGCTTGGCATGAAAAAACTAACGCGATTCCTTGGCTCTTTTATCTTTGCTCTCGCACTTTCCAGTGCAGCGTGGACCCAATCGAGACCCAACCAGGTCGTCGATCAAATGATTCAGGCCCTCGGCGGTCCTGCTTTCCTTGACGTGAAAGAAATTCATACTTCCGGCCGATTCTTTTCATTCAGCAGGGGCGGGCTGAGCGGCGGTGATTTCTATTTGGACTACATCAAGTTTCCGGACATGGAGCGCACCGAGTTCGGCAGGGAAAGGAACAGATCGATCACGATTAACAAAGGTAGCGAAGGTTGGAAGATCGAAGGCAAGAAAGGGACGGAGCCCCAATCCGCTGCTCAGAGCGAGGAATTCCTGGCGAATTTCAAAACCAGCTTTGATTACGTGCTGCGGTTTGTCATCAAGCATCCACAAACGACGATTCAGAATCTTCCTACTGAGATCATCGATTTCAAGAGAACGGACGTTGTCGAACTGCGCGACGCGGCGAAAAACCGTATTCGCTTTTATGTAGATCGCGACACCAAACTGCCGGTCAAGATGCAGATCCGGCGGGCGAATGAGTCCGCCCTTCAAGAGGAGCTGTACGGTAATTGGCACAAATTTCAAGGTGTGATGACCCCTATGTTTGTAGGCCGCTTTACCGATGGCGTAAAGACCATGGAGATCCGAGCTGAAACTGCAGCTTATAATTCCGGTCTTTCCGACAGTCTTTTCGCAGTCCCAGCGTCGAAATAAACAAAATGAATCCTTCTATTCAGGCTACGACCATCATCTGCGTCCGCAAGAACGGCAAGGTCGCCATCGCAGGTGACGGTCAAGTGACTCTGGCCGAAACGGTCATCAAGCACGGCGCAAAGAAGATCCGGCGTCTTTACAACGACAAGATTCTCGCGGGATTTGCCGGCTCTTCGGCGGACTCCTTCGCTCTATTCTCACGCTTCGAAGCCAAGCTCGAACAGTTTCACGGGAATCTGAGCCGCGCGGCTGTCGAGCTTGCCAAAGACTGGAGGACCGACCGATCGTTGCGGCACCTTGAGGCCGTGATGATCGTGGCCGACGACAAGAGCACGTTCCTCATCTCCGGAACAGGTGATCTGATCGAACCGGACGATGGCTTGATCGGCATCGGCTCCGGCGGAGCGTACGCGCTTGCCGCCGCGCGCGCGCTGAGCAAGTTTACCGATTTAAACGCTCGCGAGATTGCGCTGGAAGCCATGCAGATCGCGGCGAAAATCTGCATCTACACGAACGAGAGCATCACCCTGGAAGAATTGTGAGCCGCAGATTGCGCGGATTTCACCGATTTGATCTGCGCATTCCGCGTAATCTGCGGCTAGCTGATGCTAGAATCGAAGTTGAACTATGTACGCACACGAAATGGTGGATGAGACCCCCCATCTGGATGAACTGACACCGCGAGAGATTGTCAAGGAGCTGGACAAATACGTAATTGGCCAGGGCAGCGCGAAGCGCGCTGTGGCCATTGCGCTGAGAAATCGCATTCGCCGTCAGAAGCTTGCGCCTGAGATGGCGGAAGAGGTGATGCCGAAGAACATCATCATGATTGGGCCGACAGGTGTAGGTAAAACCGAAATCGCACGCCGCCTGGCAAAGCTGGCCAACTCGCCTTTTCTTAAAGTCGAAGCATCTAAATTTACCGAGGTTGGATACGTCGGCCGTGATGTGGAGTCGATGATTCGCGATCTCGTCGAGATTGCGATTGAGATGGTCCGAAACGAAAAGCTCGAAGAAGTCGCAGAGAAAGCGGACGGCAACGCTGAAGAGCGCATTCTCGATCTTCTTCTGCCGGCGATGCCTTCCCGTGATAGCTCCATCGATGAAACAGCTCGCGCCGCCTCGGATCAATGGAACCGCACGCGGGAGAAACTGCGCGCGCAACTCCGGGACGGCAAACTCGACGACCGCATGGTCGAGATTGAAGTCAAGGAGCGTAGCTTTCCTTCGTTTGAGATCATCAGCAATCAGGGTGTGGAGGAGATGGATATCAACATCCGAGACATCCTGCCGGGTTTTCTCGGGCAGCGGACAAAAAAGCGTAAGATGAAAGTTGCGGAAGCGATCGACTATCTGATTCAGGAAGAAGAACAAAAGCTTGTCGATATGGATCAGGTGACGCGCCTCGCCGTTGAACGGGTCGAGAATAACGGGATCATTTTCCTTGATGAGATCGACAAAATCGCGGGACGTGAATCGGGTCACGGACCCGACGTCAGCCGCGAGGGGGTGCAGCGCGACATCCTGCCCATTGTCGAAGGAACCACCGTGAATACCCGGTATGGCATGGTGCGTACCGATCATATCCTGTTCATCGCGGCGGGCGCATTCCACGTCAGCAAGCCGGCGGACCTGATTCCGGAACTACAGGGACGTTTTCCAATTCGCGTTGAGTTGGATTCGCTCACAGTCGATGATTTCGTGCGAATTCTGACGGAGCCGCAGAATGCACTGATCAAGCAATACGTCGCCCTGCTCGAAACCGAAGGCGTCAAGCTGACGTTTCTCGATGATGCTGTGCAAGAGATCGCCCGGTTCGCTGCAACCGTCAACGAAAACACCGAAAACATCGGGGCCCGCCGTCTGCATACGATTATGGAAAAGCTTCTCGATGAGATTTCATTCGAGGGGCCGGACTTGAAGAAGAAAACCATCCGGATCGACGCGGCTTACGTGCAGAAGATGCTGGCCGAAATCGTCAAGGACCAAGATCTTAGCCGATACATCCTCTAAATGCGTCGCGCAATTGTCGGGCTCCTCCTGCTTGTTGCGGGTTGTGGCAAAGTTGGCGATCCGCTCCCGCCCTTCGTCCGAATTCCTGGCGCTGTAAAGGATCTTGCTGTTCATCAAACCGGATACAGCCTGGTTCTCACTTGGACGAATCCTGCCAGGAATATCGATGGCTCCGCGGCTACGGATCTCACCCAGATCCGCATACGCAGCAATGATTCCGTCATTGCTGCGGTCAACGTGAATGCGGCGGGACAAATGCAATCCTACGAATTTCCGGTTGGCTCGACTCTGTTGCAGCAGCGCACTTTCACAGTGCAGGCGGAAACGGCTCGCGGTAAGCTTTCGGAGAATTCGAATCCTGTTTCAATTACGCCCGTTGAAGTCCCGGGAAAGGTTGCCGGGGTTAAGGCGGTTGTCGATCAGCGGAAGATCACATTGTACTGGGGCAAGCCGCAGGACCACCCGGAGCTGGCAGACGTATATCTAGTGAACCGGATCGACCCTCCCGAGGAGCCCGCCGTCGTCTCGGAAACTAGCTATGAGGATGACCGATACCAGGCCGATAAGACCTATGTTTACGAGCTTACTGCCGTGCGACGGTTTCAAGGTCGCATGGTTCCAGGAGTGGGCCCGGAGCCGATCACAGTCCTTGCGGAGGACAAAACTCCGCCTCAGATACCTTCCGGACTTGATGTTGTCCTGTCGGGCACGGGCGCCTTCCTGACCTGGACCGCCAATCCCGAAACAGACTTGGCGGGCTACCGTGTGTTTCGAAGCGATCGCGCCGATGGAGAATTCAGACTGGCGACCGATCGTCTGGTCACCACGAATGCGTTTATTGACTCTGCATATCGGCCCGGATTGTATTACGCAGTTTCAGCGGTCGATGAATTCGGAAACGAAAGCGCCAAGACCATCCCCTTTCGAGTTCCGTAGGGCGGTCTTGTCCGCGAACTTGCTACAATGGTTGTATCCCACTAGGCACTAGGAGTGCACAGTCATGAAATTCTTCCTCGACACTGCCAATATCGATGAGATTCGCGATGCCGCCAGCACCGGCGTTCTGGACGGGATCACGACGAACCCAACCCTGATCTCGAAAGAGGGCAATGCTTTCGAAGACCAGCTTCTTAAGATTTGCTCTCTCGTTGATGGGCCTGTAAGCGCAGAGACCGTGAGCCGCGATGCGGGCGGCATGATCGAAGAAGGACGGCACCTGGCAAAGCTCCATCGCAACATTGTCGTGAAGTGTCCTATGACGAAGGACGGATTGAAGGCCACAAAAATCCTGAGCGGGGAACGTATTCGCGTGAACGTGACGCTGGTGTTCTCCGCACCCCAAGCCATTATGGCTGCTAAAGCCGGCGCTTATTTCGTCAGCCCGTTTGTCGGCCGCCTGGACGACGTCGGACAGAGCGGCATGGATCTGATCCGCGACATCGTCACGATTTTCAATAACTATGAATACAAGACTGAAGTGCTCGTCGCGTCCATCCGAAATCCAATCCATGTCGTGCAGGCCGCTTTAATGGGTGCCGATATCTGTACCATGCCTGCCAAAGTCTTTGAACAGCTCTTCAAGCATCCGTTGACGGATAAGGGCGTCGAGCAGTTCCTGAAAGATTGGGAAAGGGTTCCCGTGATTAAATAAAACGGCCGCGGCCTTCTCTTTTATGATGACGAAAATCACCGCATCCTCCCGCGTTGATCGCCTTCTTGAGCTGAACCGTATCGCCGAGCTCGGCGGGGGCAAGCAGCGTCTCGAACGGCAGAAAGCTGAAGGCAAATTAACTGCTCGCGCGCGGATTTCACTACTGCTCGACAAGGATTCATTCGAAGAGCTCGACAAATTCGTCAGACACCGATGCCTCGACTTCGGGATGCAGGAGCAGCAATATCCAGGCGACGGCGTCGTTGCAGGATACGGCCGTATCGACGGCCGCCTGGTTTACGTCTTTGCCCAGGACTTCACCGTCTTTGGCGGATCCCTCAGCGAAACCAACGCCCAAAAAATCTGCAAGATTATGGACCTTGCAATGAAGATGGGCGCGCCAGTTATCGGACTAAACGACTCCGGCGGCGCGAGAATTCAGGAAGGCGTAATATCGCTGGCCGGCTACGCCGATATTTTTCTGCGAAACACCGTTGCTTCGGGTGTGATTCCCCAGATTTCTGCAATTATGGGGCCGTGCGCCGGCGGCGCAGTGTACTCGCCGGCCATCACCGACTTCATTGTAATGGTCGAAAAGACCAGCTACATGTTCGTTACCGGTCCCGATGTCATAAAAACCGTTACTCACGAAGAAGTCACCAAGGAAGAACTCGGCGGCGCCATGACTCACAACAGCACCAGCGGTGTGGCTCATTTCATTGCTCACAACGATGAAGAATGCTTGCTGCTTTTACGCGAGTTGTTTTCGTTCATTCCCTCGAACAACCTGGAGGACCCGCCGCGTCGAGCGGCAAACGATCCCTGGGATCGCGTTGAAGAAGCGCTGAACACAATGGTGCCTTCCGAGTCGAACGTACCATACGACATGAAGGACATTATCCACGCGGTGGTCGATGAGAATTATTTTTTCGAGGTTCAGGAACACTACGCCAAAAACCTGGTCATCGGATTCGCACGTTTGGATGGGCGTTCCGTTGGGATCGTGGCAAATCAGCCGTCCTACCTGGCGGGCTGTTTGGATATCGCAGGTTCGATCAAAGGTGCGCGCTTCGTCCGCTTCTGCGACGCATTCAATATTCCGCTTGTGACATTCGAAGATGTGCCCGGATTCTTGCCGGGAACGAATCAGGAATTCGGCGGCATCATCAAGCATGGCGCGAAGCTTCTTTTTGCATTTGCTGAAGCGACGGTCCCGAAATTAACAGTGATCACGCGCAAGGCGTACGGCGGCGCGTACTGCGTCATGGCCAGCAAGCACATTCGTACGGATATCAATTTTGCCTATCCCACCGCGGAGATCGCCGTCATGGGACCGGAAGGCGCAGTCAACATCATTTATCGCCGGGAGCTTGCGGCGGCCGAAGATGTACCCAAGAAGCGCCAGGAAAAGGTCGAAGAGTTTCGAGAGAAATTTGCGAATCCTTACATCGCCGCTGAAAACGGTTTTATCGACGAGGTCATCGAACCGAAGTACACCCGGCGAAAGTTAATTACCGCATTGCGCATGCTCAATACGAAGCGGGATAGTAATCCGCCGAAGAAACACGGGAACATTCCATTGTAGGAAACGCAAATGGGGACGTAGCCCGATGTCCCCATTTTTTGAGTTCAAAAATGGGGACATCGGGCTACGTCCCCATTTGTTCAGCCCGCGTTCTCTCCGCGCATCCCCGCAACGATGCTGCCTACCTTATGCGAATTGTTGTACAGCCAGCCTACAGGAATACCTCCGGGGAGTCGGGCGCGAGCGATGGAATTGAAACCGGCTGAGGCGGCGCAACCGCATTGGGAGCAGTCCGGATTGCCGCCGAATTGGCAGGGAGTCACGCGCGTCCGAAGATCGGCTGTGATACAGCGGGTGGTCTTGGCGAAAACGCAATCGCTTGGGCTTGAGGGCGGGGTCAGGTAGCCCTCAATCATGCTTTTGGCCATGGAGAGTTTCGGATACAGCTCGCGAAGTCCGAGCAACTCGCTCACAACCTGAGCACGAGCAGCTTTCGGCAGGATCTCATAGCTGGTTTCACCTATCTGAGGTGTGAAAAGGCTGACCCAAATCTTTTCGGTCTCGGTACGCGCGCTCCAGAAGCCCAGGAACTCGCACAGGTATCCGGGCCGTTCTGTCATTTGCCGCGTGACCGTGCAGTGCACGGTAATCGAGTGTCCTGTGATGTTCTTCAAAATGCGTTCGTACGTTGCCGGTTTGCGGCGGGCATTGTGTTCAGCCGGCAAACCATCTATTGAGACCACGATGCTCAATGGATCAATGTTCGCCCATTCGATCGGTATAGGACGGACGGCGCTAGTGACAAGCTGTATCCGAACGCCTCGTGCCGAAAGCCGGGGCAGAATCTCGTGGAGCTCACGAAACCTTACCAGCGGCTCGCCGCCGACGATAGAGACGTGTAACGGCTGGTAACGATCGATGAGCTGCATAAAACGGTCGACGAGTTCTTTACCTTTGTAATCACTAACCTGATTTAGCAGCACACCTCCCGCGAGGTGTTCGTCGCCGTACGCGTAGCATCCCGGGCAGCTCAAAGGGCACTCTTTAGTGATCTCAATGGACAGGCAAGGCGCCCGTCCCGCAAGAATGGATTTCCACGCGCGAAGGATTTCGGTAGTCTTCATAACGAATGATTAGAGCATGAATGGTCGCAAGTTGCGCCTTCTAATAATCGAGCGTGTTCTGAATGGAGTGGCTTCATGTACAAGATCGTTCTCATAGGTGTAGCCGGCTTGATGGGAACGCTGGCTCGGTATTGGCTCTCGGGATGGGCGGATGAGCGATGGGGGTCGTCGTTCCCGACCGGAACACTCATCGTGAATCTTATCGGCTGCCTCTCTATTGGCTTCTTATTTCACGCTACCGAAGAAAAATACCTGACCGATCCCGCGCTGCGCACCGCCATTCTCGTGGGTTTTCTCGGGGCGTTCACGACGTTTTCTTCATTCGGTATCCAGACTTTCAATCTCCTTCGCGACGGGGAAGTGTTTCTGGCCAGTGTCAACGTTCTTATTTCGAATATTGCGGGTTTGATTCTGGTCTGGACTGGTTACGCGTTTTCCCGCTATTGGTGAGGTTGCCATGAAGATTCCCGGGGACGGCTATCTGCTTCGAATCTTTGTAGGGGAGAGCGACAAGCACGGACACATTCCGCTTTATGAAGCCATCGTTTTGAAAGCCAGGGAAGCAGGACTCGCCGGCGCCACGGTTTTACGGGGTCTGATGGGCTTCGGCAAACACAGTGTTCTGCACACCGCCAAAATCCTGCGCTTGTCGGAGGATTTACCGATGGTGGTCGAGATTGTGGACAGCCTTGAAAAAATCGACGCGTTCCTTCCGACGCTCGATGCCATGGTGCTCGAAGGCCTGGTGACATTGGAAAAAGTCCGGGTGATCCACTACAGGTCGGAGAAGTAGAAGCGGCTAAAGCCCGCGACTACAGACATTCCACTCCGCTATAATCGAGGAATGCGATACCGAGCCATCCTGTGCGCATTGCTTTTTACGCTGGGCCCGCGCCAGCCTGTAATGGCGAAGGACGAAAAATGGTCTGAGCTTTCGTCGGAGCACTTCTTACTCTTTACCAATACGACGGAGGCGAAAGGCCGCCGGTTGCTCTCGGATTTTGAAAATCGCGTACTGGCCTTCTCCCAGGCGTTCGGCAAGTTTCCTCCGAGGCAGTTTCCCATCGAGGTCTTTCTTTTTAATAACGAACAGGATTACATCGAGGCGTTGCCGCGTGTGCAAGGCGCCGAGAGGCTCGACAAGGCAGCTTACCTCCTCCGAGGTCCGGACCGGGTGTTCATCGTCGCCAAAGACAAGTCACCGGATGACATTGCAAACGATGTTGGGCATGCATTGGGACATGTCTTGTTTGAGAGATACGTCGTGTGGAGGTCGTTTTGGCTTGCTGAAGGTGCGGCCGAATACGTGCGAAAAATCGGCCGTTCACCGGATACAAAGAAGATTTCTGACGAGGAGAGTTTCACGGCAGCCGACCTCGTGACCATTGTGCCCAGCTCTAATTACAACGACAACGAGCCAGGCGGCGCCTTCCGTACGCAGTCTTACCGTTTACTTCGCATTGTGCTGGCGGAGCAACCGGACCTGCTCAAGCAATACATTCAGGAGTTACGGACGGAGGCGGAGGCTACGCCGAAGATCGATATTGACACCGACGCTGTCGACTCGAGGTTGAAGAGTTACGTTGAGACTATCGTGAAGCCGCCCGGCACGGCGCCGGCGATCAAATCCGCAGAAGCGAACCTCGCCCGGTTGGCAATCCAGCGTGGAGACTTGTTGCTTGCGACGGGACGCGATGCGGATGCCGTCCGATGGTATAGCGCGGATTCGAAGGAGAGCCGTGCCGCTCGCGCAATTGTTATCCGATTCTCACGTTCTCCTGCCGAGGCCATACGCGTGCTCGATCGCGTAACTCGTGAAGTCCCGGAGAGCGGTTTGGTGCAATATCACTTTGGAGCGATGGAGGTTCAGGACAAGAAGGATGTCCAGGCACAAGTTGCGGCGCTCGAGCGGGCCATTCAGTTATTGCCATTGATGGGACGTGCTTACGCGGAGCTTGGACGCGTTTATACATTGAACGGACAGGCCGAGAAAGGGTTGCCGAACATTACGCGTGCCCTCGAGCTGGAGCCGGAATTTGCAGATCATTTTTATGCAATTCGAGCGGAAGTGCAGGTTGCACTTGGGCGCTTCGATCAGGCGTTTCAAGATATCAACATCGCTGCCGCCTTGCCGCATGTCGATAGGTCCGTCGTCGAACGGTATGTGGTCAAGATCATTGATTTGCGCAAGAAGATTGAAAACGCCCGCCGCGAGATTGATGGACGCCGCCTCGAGCAAATCCGGAGCGAGGTTGCCTCGGAAGCCGCCCGACGTGAGCCGCCGCCGAAACCGGTTCCGCCTCCACCACCCGTTCCCGCCGGAACAATCAGTTATCAGATCGAGGCGCGCGCGCCAATCGAGGTTGTCGAGGCGATCTATCCCGATTATCCCGAAGCACTGCGCAAAAAGGGTGCGGCCGGCGCGATTGCTCTGCGGGTGGACGTTGGTCCGGATGGCAAAGTAAAGACCGCCACGATTGCGAGCTCGAAATTGCCGGATTTGAATGCCGCCACTCTCGAAGCCGTAAAGAAGTGGTCGTTCAATCCCGGCAATCGGAGCATCCGCGTGATAGTTACTTATTCGCTTCAATGAACTGTCCGGTTTGCTTGAATCCAGCAACGGCTCCTGCACTGACCGGCACCGATTTTCTATTCGAAACGACTTCCAGAACGTTCACGCTGAATTCGTGCTCGGCGTGCCGCTGCTTGTTTCTGAACCCCATGCCTGGCGGCGACGAAATCGCTGGTTTCTATCCAACACAATATTGGTGGAGCGCTGGAAAGCCGGGCGCGTTGAAACGGCTCGAGTCGATTTATCGAAGAGTAGCCCTGAGCGATCACGTCGCATTCATTGCGAGGGCTGCGCGGAACCCCGAAGGCGCCGATCTACTGGATGTCGGTTGCGGCAGCGGGACCCTGCTGGGTCTTCTCAAGCATCGTGGTTTTCGTGGTGTAGGCATCGATTTTTCTTCAGAAGCCGCTAGACTGGCCGAGGCGGAAAACGGCGTTCGCGTCGTGGTTGGTTCGCTCGAGCGCGCTCGGTTTCCAGACCAGTCGTTCGACGTTGTGACTCTGTTTCACGTGATGGAGCACGTCGCGAAGCCGCGCGATGTACTGGCGGAAGTTTTCCGCATACTACGACCGAATGGCGCCATAGTGCTGCAGGTTCCAAGTATCGATAGCTGGCAATTCAGACTATTCGGAGCTAAATGGTATGGACTCGATATTCCGCGGCATGTGATCGATTATTCGAAAAACGCGATGCTCAGGCTTCTGAACGATTCCGGATTTGTTCCTCATCGCATTCGTCATTTCAACCTCCGGGATAACGCGCCGGCTTTCGTTTCGAGTCTATTTCCGTCGCTTGATCCGGTAAGCCGCGCCGTTCGATATCGCAGGCACGACGTCCACGAGTCTGTGGCAGCGGCATGGACGCGGCATCTCATATATCTGCTTCTCGTCATTTCTGCCTCGCCACTGGCGCTTCTGGAGTCGGCTTTCGGACACGGTGCGACCGTCATGATCGAGGCGCGGAAGAAATGAAACCGGCCGCCACCAACCCGACTGCGATCATCACCGATACCAATGTCAGCGCGGCTCCGACCTTGAAGCTTAGCGGTTGAAAGACGAACCGAACATTGTGGACACCGGCGGGAAGTGGAATTCCGGTAAGCGCGAGATTTGCCGGGAAGACCGGAACTTCTTGTCCATCTACAGTGGCCTTCCATCCCGGGTAATAAGTTTGACTCAATACCAAAACGGCAGGTTCGGAAGCTTGGGCGTGAAATGCGAGTTCGTTCATCTGCCCATTCGTGAGTTCGACTTCGCTTTTGAAGAGTGGCGAAACCGGCTCGCCGGACGTCCAGTTGATCCTTCCTCCCTTGAATCACCTCAACACCCGACGCGGGAACAGCGAAGGCTCGCGGCAAGACGGACTTGTTTTCGAAGATTGCGACATATCCGTTATTGAATACCAGCCGAAAACGTTCGGCGAGGGTGAACTGCTTAAATTCGGGAGCATTGGGATTGAGAATGAAGTATTTCAGGTTGAGCATGTCGAGCCGCCGATCTCTGGAGTTGAGAACACGTTCGGGAATGAATTGGATGCCGTCCCACCGGTTCTCTGTGAAATCGAGTGCGAAGACTCGCGGGAGAGTTGCACAGACTTCATACCCATCTGCCGAAGAAGACTGGTACATGATGTTCGCATTCGCAGAGTATGGCAGGCCGATCTGTGCGATGCGGAACCGCATTGGGTCATTTTGCTTTGCCAGAAAATCAAA
>WNGK01003555.1_pt1 | contig 29200 bp, 23 predicted proteins | sample 5400601 | NCBI WGS metagenome assembly WNGK01 (sample SAMN13153376, study PRJNA577476) | soil metagenome | isolation source: 60 cm soil or saprolite under Garry oak tree replicate 1 | place: USA:California | collected 2016-06-15
ACCACTCGAAGTCCTTGTCGGTCATCGGGTCGATCCGCCAGTAGTTCGCCAGCCAGCCGGTGGCGAAGAACTGCGCGACCTCGTGCACGTAGCCCTTGTTCCAGATCTGGTTCCAGGCTTCCTCGATCAGGTCGTGCGGGATGACCAGGCCGTACTTCTCCAGCGGCACGAGGTAGCTGCGGTAGTAGTCGTCGTAGATCCACCGCCGCCACATCTCGGCGTACGACTCGCGGTCCTTGCGGCGGTCCTTGGTGCCGTACTCGATGAACGTGCCGATGGCCGCGTCCACCACCCGGTGGTTGTTCCACCAGGCGTAGCGCAGGTCACGCTGCAGCAGCTGGTGGTTGCCCTCGTCGGCGAGCGCCATCAGCAGCGTGGCGTACCCGTTGCTGATGTGCCTGGACTCGTCCGACTGGACCGAGTGGAACACCGTCGGCAGCAGGTAGTCGCCGTTCGCTGCGGCTTCGGCGGGCATGGCCACGAACAGCGTGTTCGTGAATGCCGTCTCGGCCACGATCGTCAGGTAGATGCTCGCCGCGGTGATCGCGTCGCCGGTGATGAAGCCCTCGGCGAACTGACGGCCGATGGTGCCGCAGTAGTCGTTCTGGAAGTTCCGCAGGCTGCTGTTGAAGCCAGCCGGGTCGATGTAGTTGTTCATGTACAGGCGCTTGAGGTTCTGCTGGATCGTCGAGTGCCGTACCTCGTCGATCATCTGGATCGCCTGGCCGTTGTGCAGCTCGGGGTTCGGAACCGTGCGGAACAGCAGCGGCATCGCCCGCGCCGCTGAGATCTCCGGCAGCGGGATGATCGAAAGGAACAGCTTCTGCCACTCCATCCAGCGCTCCTGCACCTGGCGGAACATGTTGCCGCGGATGGCGCCGTCGGAGGCTCCGTAGACCCGGTGGTCCTTCTCCTCCTGCATCGGGAAGTACGACCGCAGGACCTGCTTCAGCGGATCCTTCTTCTGCGACTTCTCGAACGTGTAGTCCGTGCCGTACTGCGCTACCGGCTCGTGGTACTGGGGTTCCCAGGACAGCTCCTGGATCTTCTTGTGCGCTTTGGCCACGCTCTGGCGACTCATTCCAATCCCTCACCCTTCACTCGGGTCGGCTGAGACAGCCCGCCTGCAGCCCTTGATCGTCTTGTCTGGCGACGGCCCCTCACCTCGCCACTAGGCGCGCGTTTTCTCCGCACGCCAAAACTCCTCTCGACCTGATGAGAACCCGGTTCGCGCCGCCTGACGCTCTCAACATGAGACAACTTCGGCCGGTCAGGCGGTCAGGCGCTGTCAGCGGCCGGTCAGCTGTCGCCGAAGACGGCGGACCTTATCTGGGTGAGATGCTGCTGGACATCCCGGGAGACCTGGCGGTTTCCTTCCGGGGCCGGCCTGATGCCCAGTGCAGCGAGCAGTTGCGCCGCCGGGACGCCAGGGTCGCCCGCCTCGCCGAGAACCGGATGCAGGCCCTCATCAGCCAGGTGGTGAAACACGAGGTTGACGATGCTCCAGGGGTTATAGGTCTCGTCATCACTCTCGTCGTGCTGCTGGTGCTGCTGCTCGTCCTGCTGCTCATCGGGCCGGTCCATCGGACACCTCCTGGCTGGAGAACGACGCGGACCGGGGCATCAAATTGCGCCTTGTCCAAAAAAGCGGTCTCAACATGAGACACATGGCGGCAAACCCATGCTTATCTTGAGAAGACGACGCAACCCTCAATAGCCACCCCGCGGGCTGGGCCGGGCCTGCGAGAGCGGCACCGGGAAGCAGGGAGGCGCCCATGCCACCAGCAGGATCCCAGCCACCGGATGTGACTGGCCGTGGCCGGCTGGTCAGGACCCGGGACCGGATCCTGACCGGCGGAGACCGGCTGGCCAAGACCCGGGAGCGGTTTCTGACCGCCGAGCCGATCGAACCGGACCAGGTGCGCGACACGATCCTGGCGTCGTGGTGGCGGTCCCGGCGGGCGAACGTCGCGGCTGACCACATCGACCTGTCCTACGTCCGCGACCCGGATCTGGATACCCCGCTGACCCGCAGCGCCCTGCCGGTGCTGCGAAATCTGCGCGAGCATCTGGACGGCCAGCCGATCAGCGTGATCCTCACGGACGCGGCCGGCGTGGTGCTCAGCCGGCTGGCGGCCGATCACGATCTTGACCGGCACCTGGAGAGCGTCCAGCTCGCGCCGGGCTTCAGCTACGCGGAGGAGTCCGTCGGCACCAACGGGATCGGCACGGCGCTGGAGGGCGGCCGGCCGATGCACGTGTTCGGCCACGAGCATTACGCGGAGAACCTGGAGGATCTGGCCTGCGCCGCAGTGCCGATCCACCACCCGATTTCCGGCAAGACGGTCGGCGCGGTCGACCTGACCTGCTGGCGCAAGGACGCCGACGCGCTCCTCATCGCGCTAGCCAAGACCACGGCCGACCAGATCACGCAGGCGCTGCTTACCGGCAGCGGCGAGCACGAGTTCGAGCTGCTGCAGGAATACCTGCGGGCCTGCCGGCGCACCGCCGGAATCGTGCTGGGGCTTAACCACGACATCGTGATGATGAACGACTACGCCCGGCAGGTGCTGGATCCTGGCGACCAGGTCGTGCTGCTCGGGCAGGCAGCCGAGGCGCTCGCCAGCCGGCCTCCCGGCGCGGTGATTGTCGAGCTGCCCACCGGAGTCAGGGCGCGGATCCACTGCAAGCCAGTCCCCGCGAATGGCCAGGGCTCGGGCGGTGTCGTGCACGTGAAGCTGCTTGAGCCGGGCATTCGGCATGCCCTTGAGGCTGGTTCCGGCACCGGGGCGATGAGCCGGATCTTCCTGCCTGGCGTGGTTGGCTCGGGAGCGCTGTGGCTGCGCGGATGCCATCAGGTGGACGCGGTCTACTACTCGGGCGAATGGCTGGCGCTGCAGGGCGAACCAGGAACCGGCAAGCTGGCCGTGGTCCGGGCGGTGCACCAGCGGCGCAGCCCGGCTGGCCACTTCCGGGTGTTCGACGCCGAGGATGCCGACGGCCAGGAATGGCTGGCCGGCGTGTGCCGTGAGCTGCTGGAGAGCGCGGGCAGCCTAGTGATCCGGCACGTCGACAGGCTCAGTGCCCGGCGGCTGCACGCGCTATCGGCCGCGCTGCAGGATGCGCAGGCTACCGGGCAGCAGGAGTCGCTGTGGGTCGTCGTGACGCTGAGTGAGACCGGGGCTAACGACGATCTCGCCGACCTGCTGCGGCTCTTCCCGAGCACCGTGGAGCTTCCGCCGCTGCGGCATCACATCGAGGACCTGCACGAACTCGTGCCGTTCTTCCTGGCGCGACTCAACCTGCAGGGCAGGCTGAGCAGCTCGCCCGAGGCGATGCAGTTGCTACTGCGGTCAAACTGGCCAGGCAACACCGAGCAGCTCTGGCAGGTGCTGCGGCGGGTGGCGCAGCACCGGCGCAGCGGCTCGATCAGCCCGAACGACCTGCCGCCGGAATGCTGGACGGTGAGCAGGCGGCTGCTCAGCCCGCTGGAGTCGATGGAGCGCGACGCCATCGTGCAGAGCTTGCTTGACTACGAGGGCAACAAGGTAAAGGCGGCCGAATCGCTGGGGATGTCCCGGGCGACGATCTACCGCAAGATTCACGAATACGGCATCGTCACCCCCGCGAGCTGATCACTCTCGCCAGCCTGGGTCGGCCCGCACAGCCCGACGCGCCAGCCTGGGTCGGCCCGCACAGCCCGACGCGCCAGCCTGGGTCGGCCCGCACAGCCCGTCCAGCAGGCGAGGGGCCAGCTGGCGGGCGCCGGTCGGCCAGGTGCGCTTTCTTCGCGGCGGCCTCTGCACGGCTTCTGGCCACTTCACGGCCGCTAGGAACCGCTCGCCTACTCAAATTGAGACTAGCCGAGTGGCAGCCGAGAGGTACAGATGTGAAATAGCCCACACCATCTGGTGAGGGGTCCCTGGGACTCCTGGGCCCCCCGGCGAAAAGAGGAGCGATGACCGCGCTCGATGCATCTGACGGGTCGGCCGGAGCCGGCACGCACACGGAGGAAGTCGCTGCGGCTCAGGCGGCTGCGGTCGGACCACTGGCAGGCGATCCTGCCGCGCTGGGACTCCCCAGCTTCATCGTCGGGTCAGTAGTACTGGGACTGGCATTGGTCGGCGTGGTCCCGGCGGCCGCTGTTGGTGCGGCGCTGCCTATTATCCTGGCGGCCACCTCCGCTGGCTTGTTCGTGGCAACGATCTGGAGCGCGGCCGTCGGCCAGAGCGCCGTGGCGAGCATCTTCGGAATCTTCGCGGGCTTCTGGCTGAGCTACGCCGTCCTGGTGCTCGGGCTCACCCACAACTGGTTCGGGATCAGCGCGACCGCAGTGGCGCACACCCAGGAGCTGTTCCTGACCACCTGGCTGATCGTCATAGTCATGCTCACTCTGGCCACGCTGCGGCTGCCGCTGGCCTTCACGGCGCTGTTCGCGCTGATCGACGTCGCGCTGCTGCTGCTGCTGATCGCCACCGCGAATGCGTCCACCGGCCTTGTGAAAACTGCAGGCTACGTGGTCCTGCTGTTCGCCGCCGTCGGCGTTTACTTGTTCTTCGGCTCAGCCTCGGTAGCTACCGGCGGCAAAGCACTGCCGCTGGGCAAGCCAATTCTGGGAGGCTGACCGTCGTCTGGTCCAGCCACGACGGTCACCGGGCAGCGCGGGCACCGGCGCCAGGCCATTGACGCCGGTGCCCCCCGCCAACGGCAAGACTGGACCATCGGGACGAGACGGCGGCGCCAGCCGTACGATGACCGGGTGGAACCGGGCCGGTCCGAACCGCCAGCCGATCGGCCGTTCGGCGATCCCTCCCGGCGTACTTACCTTGCCGCGGAACGCACGCTCCTCGCCTGGTGGCGGACTGGCCTCGCCACCACTGCGGTCGCCCTGGCCGTGGGACGGCTGCTGCCCGCGGTAGCCAAGATCCCGAGAGCGCCATACCTCTGGCTAGGCACGGGCTTCGGGATCCTGGCGCTGACGCTGATCGTCTTCGGCACGCTGCGGCAGCGCGCGGTCGACCGCGCGCTAGCGCGCGGCGGCTATGCGAGCCTGCACCAGGCCGTTGTGCTGCTCATGACGGCGTTCATGGCCGCACTGACGATTGCCGCGATAGTGCTACTCTTCGCGGACACCTGACGTCTGCACGCTCGCATCCTGGCCGCCAGCACCGAAGGCGGAAAGCAGCGGCAGGAGACCAGCGCGGCAGCCTCCGTTACCCCGCCTTTGGCGCTGCCGTCGTTCAGCGGCCGGCCGTAACGGGACATCATTTCCGCATTCGGTTGAATCTAATGGCCAACTTGTGCTGCGCTGTATGCGTCGGGCCGGGTTTGTCCGCTTGCTCGGTCCGTGGGGGTTCGGGATGACTGAGGAGAGACGGGACCTGCCATCGCGCCCGTCGGTGCCTGCCGACAGGCGGCCGGCTGCAGACCGACTGCCGGGCTCCGGCACTCCCGGCTCCGACGCTCCCGGCTCTGGCACTCCGGGCCCCGGCGGTCTTGACGATTCCGGCGCTCCCGGCTCTGGCACTCCGGGCCCCGGTACTCCCGGCTCCGGCGGTCTTGACGATTCCGGCGCTCCCGGCTCTGGCACTCCGGGCCCCGGTACTCCCGGCTCCGGCGGTCTTGACGATTCCGGCGAAACAGTGCGCTCACCCGGCTCATGGAATGCCTTTGAGCCCGCATCCGGCTCCCGGGAAACCGCGGCAACTGCCCCGCTGGGGGCCGACAGGCCGGTTTCCCGGGCCACCGAGCCAGGGCCGGGAGCCAGCCAGGGACCGGGCCCCGAGCCTGGGACGGGCTCCGAGCCTGGGACGGGCCCCGAGCCGGGGTCGTTGCCCAGGCGGGTGCCGAGGAGTTCAGCCGGGCCGCGAGTCGGTTTCCGTGGCCCGGGTCAGCCCGTCCGCCTGCCCAGGGCCGTGCCAGACCCCGGTGTCCGCAGCCGGGGCGCGTTCGAGCCAGTGCGCAGGGGCCCGGCGGCAGATCTCGACGCCGGCCCGGCAGACGGCAGCGGGACAAGCGGCAGCAGCACAGGCGGCAGCAGCGCAGGCGGCATCAGCACAGGCGGCAGCAGCACAGGCGGCAGCAGCACAGGCGGCAGCAGCACAGGCGGCGGCAGCAGCACAGGCGGCAGCAGCACAGGCGGCAGCAGCACAGGCGGCAGCGGGATAGAGCACGTATACAGGCCCAGGGCATTTCCCGGGCCCGTAGGGAAGAACCGCGCCGCGGAGCAAGGGCGCAGGCCACAGGCGGTTCCTGGGGCCAGCGCCACCGGCCGCAGCACAACAGAGCAGCCACGCAAACGCAGGACAATTCCGTACCCCGGCGGGCCGGACCGCACCGGCATCGAGCAGGCACGCAGGCCCAGGGCGATGCCCGGCGCGCCCGGCGTCACCCCCAGGGAGCCCGGTGCTGAGAGACACGAGCGGAGGCCTGGAACGGTTCCCGGCCCTGCCAAGCCAGACCGCGGCGCATTCGAGCCCTCGGACAAGGCCGATTCAGCACGCGGACGCGGCCACCCGTCCCCGGCTCCGGCCCCGGCGCGCCCGCCGGGACAGGACTCAGCCGCCGACGCCCCGGCCCGGCCCGAGCACCCGCATCTCGCCCCGGCTCCGAAGCGGCCGGCCGTTACGCAGGGACCCGCCCAGCCATCCTGGGCGGCAGTGCTTGGCAACACCGCACGGCTCTGGGCGCGGCGGCGGGCAGACCGCCAGGGCCCATCCGCCAGGCAGCACCGGCGGGTGGTCGCCGTGGTCATCCTGGTCGTGATCGTGGCCGCCGCGGGCGGGCTGGCGCTTGTCGCGTCCAGGCACGGCAAGTCGGGCCCGGCTGGCCTGCAGCCAGGCTCCGCCGCAAATTCCGGGGCGGCCGCAATCACATCGGCGCTGGCAATCCGGAGCCACGCCGCCACCTGGGTCGCACACCAGGTCAGCCGCAACGCGACCGTGGCCTGCGATCCGGTGATGTGCGCCGCACTGCATTCACGCGGCTTTCCCGCCGCCAACCTGGTGCCGATCCTGCCAGCTAGGTCGGACCCGCTCGGCGCCGAACTCGTGGTAGCAACGGCAGCGTTGCGTAACCAGTTCGGCACTCTCCTCGCGAAGGTGTACGCGCCGCAGGTGATCGCGAGCTTCGGTACCGGGCAGGCCGGGATCGAGATCCGAACCATCCCGCCAGGAGGGTCAGCGGCGTTCCGCCGCCGGCTCGGGCCGGCCGAGCGGGCCGCAAGGAAGCAGGGAGCCCAGCTCCTGCGCAACAAGCGCATCGCCGCGTCTGCGCAGGCCAGGGCGGCGCTGGCCGGAGGCCACGTCGACACACGGCTGCTGGCCACGCTCGCGGCGCTCGCGGCCAGGCATCCCGTGCAGATCCTCGCGTTCGGCGACGCCAATCCCGGCGCCGGACCCGCGATTCCGCTCCGCGCGGCCGACCTCGCCGCGGTCGACCGGGCGTCCGGACTCGGCGCCGCTGCCTATCAGCGCTGGCTAGTCGGCTTCCTGCGCGCTCAGCGGGCTCCGTACCTGGCTACCTCCATCACGGTTCTGCATGCGCCCAGCGGAGCTGTGGTGCGCATCCAGTTCGCCGCCCCAAGCCCGCTGGCCGGCCCGGGCGGGTGACCGGGCCTACAGCCAGTCCTTGCGCTTGAAAACGACGTAGAGCGTGATCGCGGCGATGAGCATGATGGCGACGGAAACAACCAACCCGGATTGGCGGCTGAAACCCGGGTAGGGGACGTTCATCCCGTAGAAGCCGGTCACGAGCGTGGGCACCGCGACAATCGCCGCCCAGCTGGTCACCTTCTTGGTGATGACGTTCATCCGGTTGCCCTGGATGGTCAGGTTCGTCTCCAGGATCGTCGTGACCAGGTCACGCAGGCTCTCCGTCCATTCGGTGGCGCGCAGCACGTGATCGTAGACGTCCTGGTAGTACGGCTGCATCGGGTCGGTGAGCAGATGCAGGTCGCGGCGCATCAGGGCATTGACGACCTCGCGCATGGGCAATACCACCCGGCGCAGCAGGACCAGGCTCTTGCGCAGCTGGAAGCTGCGCCGCTGCACGTCGCGATCCGCCGGGTCGTCGGAGAAAAGCTGATCCTCAACAACCTCGATCGCGTCGTCGAGGCCTCGCACGGCGGCAAAGTGGCCGTCCACGATGTTGTCGAGCAGCCCGTGCAGCAGGTAACCGACGCCGAACTTGGCCAGGTCGGGGCTCGCGTCCCAGTAGGAGAGCACGGCGCCGATGTCGAGTCCATCGTCCTTGCGGACGGTGATCAGGGCGCGCTTGGTGATGAAGGCAGCGAGCTCGCTCGTGTCCAGCTCGCCTGTGTCGATGTCCAGGCTTACCGCGTATGCCGCCAGGAACAGGTATCCGTTATAGCGATCCAGCTTCGGGCGCTCATGATCATGCACCGCGTCCTCGACGGCCACCGGGTGCAAGCCGAACTCGGCGCTCAGCACTTCGAGGTCCGCGCGGTCCGGGTCGCGGAGATCCAGCCAGATCACGGCCGATTCATCCCGCAGGTGCTCGCTGATGTCATCGACGGGGAAGCCCTCAAGCTCCAGCACCCCGTGCCGGTAGAGCCTGGTGCGGGCCTGGCACCTGGTCGGCGTGGACACACAGAGCGCGGAAGCAGCCACCTTGTCCGGGTCGCTGCCGCCGAAGGTGGGCTGGCCGTCGTCGGCACCGGCGGCTGGCGAATCCGGGTGCGGCGCGGTCATCGGTCTCCTGACATCGGCGGGAACTCCTCAGCCTGCTTCCTACCCGGCCGGAGCGGGCCTTGCCAACCCGGCCCCGAAGCCGGGCCGGTGACGCCAGCTCGGTGGACTCAGATGACCGTCGGGGCGAACCCGGAATGGCGGCCGCCCAGTCGATGGCGACCGCGTCCGGGCTGCCCGGCGGCACCTTGGCACACTGTACGCATGACGGCTTACATCCTGGCGGACATCGACGTGACGGACCCGGCCCGGTACGAGGACTACAAATCCCTGACGGCGGCGTCTATAGAGCAGTACGGCGGTCGCTACATCGTTCGCGGCGGCAAGGTGGAAGTACTCGAGGGGAGCTGGCCGACGAGCCGGCTCGTGATGGTTGAATTCGCCGACGGAGATGCCGCCCGGCGCTGGTACAACTCGCCGGAGTACGCCCCGGCAAAGGCGATCCGGCAGGAGATATCGAAGTCAAAGCTCGTGCTGGTCGAGCCGTAGCCGATGGCCGCCAGCAGCAGGCTGTCCTGCTCAGCCGGCTGAGCAGGCGGACGGCGTGCCGGGCGGCACTGGCGCCTGAGGATCCGTAAATCCCGGAATTTCTTGTGCCATCAGCCGGCCGTGCCGTTGCGCAGCGCGCCGACCGCATTGCCGATGCGGCATTGCCTGGTCTGGCGGGACTGACGCCCCGGCAAGCCGGGCCGTGCGCGGCCGCCGGGCCGGCCACGATCTTCCCAAGGCGTGCCACCGGCGGCCTGCTGACGATTGGCTAAGGTGGCCCCGTAGCCGTGCGCGGGAACGAGGTAGCTGCGATGACCATCTCGCTGGAACGTGATGCCACGAGAGGCGCCCGGTGACCGCCGTCGACGCCGCGGCAGGCGTCATCGGCGCTGACGAACTGCTCAGCCTCTACGAGCAGATGGCGGTGATCCGCCGGACCGAGCAGGCGGCGCACGACCTGTTCCTGGCCGGCCTGGTGAAGGGCACCACCCACCTGGCGGCCGGCCACGAGGCCGTGGCGGTCGGCGCGAGCGCAGCGCTGCAGCCGGACGACTACGTGTTCGCGACCTACCGCGGTCATCATCACGCGATGGCCCGCGGCGCCACGCCGGCCGAGTGCCTGGCCGAGCTGATGAGCAAGGGCACCGGGCTGTGCAAGGCCAAGGGCGGCTCGATGCACCTCACCAAGGCGTCGGCCGGGATGCTCGGGTCGTACGCGATCGTCGGCGCGCACCTGCCGATCGCGGCCGGGGCGGCCTGGTCGGCGCGGCTGCGCGGCTCCGGCCAGGTCGCTGTCGCGTTCTTCGGCGATGGCGCGACCAACATCGGGGCGTTCCACGAGGCGCTCAACCTCGCCGCGGTCTGGGCCCTGCCCGTGCTGTTCATCTGCGAGAACAACCTCTACATGGAGTACACCCCGATCAGCGAGGTGACCGCGGTGCCGAACCCGGCAGCGGGGCGGGCGCCCAGCTACGGGATCCCGGCCGAGGTGATCGACGGCAACGACGTGGTTGTGGTCAAGAACGCGGTGGCGGCGGCTGCCGAGCGGGCCAGGTCCGGTGGCGGGCCGACCGTGATTGAGGCGCTGACCTACCGGCATTTCGGGCACAGCCGCACCGACCCCGCGACCTACCGGCCCGCTGCCGAGGTCGAGGCGTGGCTGCGCCGGGACCCGCTGGAGCTGGCCAGGGCGCGGCTGCAGGCGCTCGGAATGCCGGCCGAATCGATTGCGATGGCCGATGAGCGGGCCGAGGAGACTGTCGCCGATGCGGTGGCCGCGGCGAAGGCGGCCCCCGGGCCGGATCCCGGTGAAGCGCTCACCGACGTATGGGCGGACGGAGGCTCGGCATGGCGGACGTGACGGACGTGGCGGCGGACGCGGCGGACGTGGCGGCGGACGCGGCGGACATGGCGGCGGACGTGGCGGACGTGGCGGACGTGGCGGACGTGGCGGACGTGATCACCTACCGGGAGGCTGTTGCCGAGGGCCTCGCGCGGGAACTGCGCCGCGACCCGTCGGTGGTCTGCCTGGGCGAGGACATCGGCGCCGCCGGCGGCGTGTTCAAGACGACGTCCGGCCTTTTCGCCGAGTTCGGCCGCGAGCGGGTGTGGGATACGCCGATCTCCGAGCAGGCCATCCTCGGCGTGGCGATGGGCGCCGCGATGACCGGCATGCGCCCGGTCGCCGAGATCATGTTCTCTGACTTCTTCGCCTGCTGCTGGGACTACCTGGCCAACGAGATACCGAAGATGCGGTACATGACCGGCGGCCAGGTCACGGTCCCGCTGGTGGTGCGCACCGCGAACGGCGGCGGGCTCGGCTTCGGCGCCCAGCACTCGCAGGCGGTAGAGAACTGGACGCTGGCCATCCCCGGGCTGAAGATCGCCGCGCCGTCGAACCCGGCCGACGTGATCGGGATGCTGGCCGCCGCGATCCGGAGCGACGATCCAGTGGTGTTCTTCGAGCACAAGGGGCTGTTCGCGAGCAAGGGGCCGACCGCGCCCGACGGCCACGTGGTGGAACTCGGCAAGGCGGCCGTGATCCGGGCGGGCACCGACGTGAGCCTGGTCGCACTGGCCGCCACGGTGCCGATGGCGCTTGCCGCGGCCGACCAGCTCGCTGCGGACGGCGTCTCGGCCGAGGTGATCGACCTGCGCTGCCTGGTGCCGCTGGACATGAGGTGCGTGCTTGAGTCGGTCGGGCGGACATCACGGCTTGTCATCGTGGAGGAGAACCCGTACCAGGGCGGCTGGGGCGGCACGGTCGCCTCGATCGTCGCCGACGAAGGGTTCGAGCTGCTCGACGCCCCGATCCGGCGGGTCGCCGCGGCCTGCGTGCCGCTGCCCTTCGCCGACGCGCTTGAGCAGCTTGTCATCCCGACGACGGAGGCGGTCACCGCGGCTGCCCGCTCTCTCCTCGCCTACTGACGAGCCCGGTTACCCGGCGCCAGGCGGCGCAGACCTGATAGAGCAGACTCTACGGAAATCCGGCGTCAGCCTGCCGGCCTTCCGCGGCGGGATTTGGCGGAAGAGAATAATTCAGGTGATCGCGGTCATTACTGTCGCGCGATTGATTCCCGCGGTTACAGCAGGGCCACAGATCAGGAGGTGCCGTGACATCGAGCACCAGCGTGCCGATGCAGGGCGCGCCAGTGGAGCCGGTAGTCAACGGCACCCCGGACGAGCAGTACCCGGCGCGGCCCGGAGATCCGGAAACGCTGCTGCTCGTCGAGGACGACCCCGGGGATGCCCTGCTGGTCGAGGAAATGCTGGCGGACAGCGGCCTGCGGGCGACGCTGTCCTGGGCCCGCTCGCTCACCGAGGCGAAGGAACTGCTTGAGCGCGGCGGGCCGCGCGGCTGCATCCTGCTCGATCTGCATCTGCCCGACGCCCGCGGGCTTGAGGTAGTCATGCAAATGCTGGCCGCTGCGCCGGGAGCACCGGTCGTCGTGCTGACCGGGCTGGCCGAGGAGAGCGCCGGGCTCGCCGCGGTCGCGGCCGGTGCCCAGGACTACCTGATCAAGGGACAGTCCGCGCCGGACGTGTTCAGCCGCGCGATCCGCTATGCCGTCCAGCGCAAGCACGCCGAGCGAGCTTCGGCCGCCTTGCAGCTGAGTGCCCTGCGGGCGGAGGAGAACGCCCGGCTGGAACGCGGCCTGCTGCCGACCCCGCTGGTTCGCACCGCCGACTTCGAGGTAGCGGCCCGGTACCGGCCCGGCCGGGCGCAGGCGCTGCTTGGCGGCGACTTCTACGACGTCGTGGAGACGCCCGACGGGACTGTGCACGCGGTGATCGGCGACGTGTCCGGGCAGGCGTATGCCTGCGGGTGGCGTGGCGGTCACTGGTGCTGGCCGGGACGACAGGGCCGCCGATGATCGGGCTGCTTGAGCAGATGCTCGTCGCCGAGCGGGAGAGCGAGAATGCGTTCGCCACGCTGACGTTGCTCACGTTCGCGCCGGACCGCCGCCGGGTGCAGATCCTGCGCGCAGGGCACCCTGGACTGCTGCTCCGCACGGCCGGCCGGGTCGACTTCATCGAGGGCCAGGCCGGGCCCGCCCTTGGCCTCGTGGCCGGTGTCGGCTGGCGCACGGAGGAGCTATTGCTGCCGGCCGGCGCCGGCCTGGTGCTGTTCACCGACGGGCTGTTCGAAGGGCGGGTCGGGCCGGGCAGCGAGCGGCTCGGCGAGGACGGCCTGGTGGCCATGGCCCGCGAGCTGGCCGGCCTGCCGGCCGCCGAATTCCTCGATACCCTCATCGAGCAGACCGAGGCTGCGGCCAGCCGCTACGGCGGGCTGGCGGACGACGTAGCCGTCGTCCACCTCGGCTGGAAGGCCGTCGAGTGACCATGGCCGGACTGCCTCCTGACGGGCCCCGGCCTCCCGCTGGCCGGCCTCCCGCCGGCCGGCCTCCCGCTGGCCGGCCTCCCGCTGACCGGTCTCGCGGGCGTGGCGGCCGCTTCCGTGCGCTGACCGTGCAGGGCTGGTTCTGGCTGGTGTTCGGCGCATTCGCGGTCCTGGTCGTGGCCGCCGCGGTCGTCATCATCGAGCTGCTCGCGCACGGCCGGGCCGTTACCAGCGAGCTGGAATTCACGGTCCTGCCCGCCCAGGCACAGGCCTACCGGCTGCAGGGCGCCCTGGTCGACCAGGAATCAGGAATCCGCGGGTACGGCATAAGCGGCGACGCACGCTTCCTGGCGCCATACACGAGCGGGCTCTCGGCTGAGGCCGGCGCTGCCAGGCAGCTGCGCACGCTGATCGGCCGGAAGCAGCCGATGGCGGCCGATCTGGCCGGCCTTGAGCAGGCAGCGCGCGGCTGGCGGCGGACCTACGCGATACCGCTGATAGCCCTCGCCAGGCACGGGCCGCTGAGCGGTAGGGACCTCGCGCTGCTTGACCAGGGCAAGCAGTCCTTCGACCACTTGCGGACCCTGTCCGCTGTGCAGAACTCGCACCTCGCCGCGGCCGCTGCCAGGGACCGTGCCGCCCTGCAGCGCTTCCGCACCGTCCAGGACTGGGCCTTTGCGGCCATCCTGGTGGTGCTCCTGCTGGGCGCTGCCGCGGTGACGCTGCTGCTGCAGCAGACGGTCGTCCGGCCGCTGGCCCAGCTGAGGGCCGCCTCCCGCCGGGTGGTGGGCGGTGACTTCGGCCACCGGATCGAGGCCGCCGGCCCGGCGGACCTGCGGGCGGTCGCCGCCGATGTCGAGGAAATGCGCAGCGGCCTGGTCGCGGCGCTTGATGACGCGCGCACCGCGCACGCATTCGCGAGCCAGCAGGCCGCCGACCTCGACGCGCAGGCGGAAGAGCTGCGCCGGTCCAACGCCGAACTCGAGCAGTTCGCCTATGTTGCCTCGCACGACCTGCAGGAACCGCTGCGCAAGGTTGCCTCGTTCTGCCAGTTGCTTGAGAAGCGCTACGGCCACACGCTGGACGACCGGGGCCACCAGTACATCGGCTTTGCCGTGGACGGCGCGAAGCGGCTGCAGATCCTGATCAACGACCTGCTGACCTTCTCCCGGGTCGGCCGGCCGGGTGTGGTTCTGGCGCCGGTGCCGCTGGACCAGCCGCTGGATGCCGCGATCGCCGCACTCGGCACGGCCATCGAGGAATCCGGCACCGTCATCGAGCGCCCCGGCAAGCTGCCGACCGTGGCAGGCGACACCACCCTGCTGGCGGTGCTATGGCAGAACCTGATCAGCAACGCGGTCAAGTTCCGTGCCGATGATCGCGAGCCTGTCGTGCGCATCGACGTCGCCGAACAGCCGGCCGGCACGTGGCAGTTCACCGTCGCCGACAACGGCATCGGGATCGCGCCTGAGTTCGCCGAGAAGGTCTTCGTCATCTTCCAGCGGCTGCACGTGCGCGAGGCGTATCCCGGCACCGGGATCGGCCTCGCGCTCTGCAAGCGGATCATTGAGCACCACGGCGGCGACATCAACGTGGACACCAGCTACACGGGCGGCACCCGCGTGTGCTTTACGCTGCCCCGCATGAACACCGGCCCCGATGGTGCCGCTGCCGCTGGCGGTGGTGATGCCACTGACGCTGGCGCTGGTGACGCCGCGGGGCCGGGCCAGTCCGGCCGCGACGCAGCCAACAGCGCTAAGTCCGGCGACGATGCCGCGAAGAAGGCCGACAATGCTGACAGCGCCGAAGGGATCCGCGCATGAACCTCCCCCTGCAGACGGTCGAGGTCCTCCTCGTCGAGGATGACCCCGGCGATGAGCTGATGACCCGCGAGGCATTCGAGGACAACAAGATCGGCAACACCCTGCACGTCGCGCGGGACGGGGAGGAGGCGCTGGACTTCCTCTACCGCAGGGGCGCCCACGCCGATGCACCGAGCGTCGACCTGGTCCTGCTCGATCTCAACCTGCCGAAGTACGACGGCCGGCAGGTTCTGGAGCAGATCAAGTCTGATCCCGATCTCACCCATGTGCCGGTGGTAATCCTGACCACGTCCTCGTCCGAGGAAGACATCCTGCGCAGCTACAAGCTGCACGCCAACGCCTACGTGACCAAGCCCGTCGACGTCAACCAGTTCATCTCAGCCGTCCGTCAGATCGACGACTTCTTCCTGACCGTGGTGCGCCTGCCCCGCCCGTAACCGCCAGCCCGAGTTCGCCGAACAGTCAGTGGTTAAGATTTGTCCGGCCGGCACCGGACGGAACTTAACCGCTAGCCGCAGGCGCCGCCGTATGCATCGGCCCGTGCAGCTTCTTGAGCAGGACGGGGCGGCGCGGGCAGGGCGAATGCGGCGTGGGCGCCGTTTGGCGGCGCGGGCAGGGCGAGGGCGGCGGTGAACGGTTGCGGGGTCTCGCCCGCTTCAGAGGACGGCGCGAGGCTGCCCGGCGGCGGCCCGGGCAAAGGCGTCGGCCACCGGGCCGGGGCTCGCCGCCCGTCCTAGCGCTACCCGGGCGAACTCGGCCGCGACCGCATGCCAGCGGTGTGCCCGGCGCAGCATGCCGTGATCGCCACGGCCCATCTCGATCGTCGCCACATGCCCGGCGGCCCTGGCTCGTTCCCCGTAAGCCCAGGTTTCCGCCGGGCTGCAGATGCGGTCGGTGCTCGCATGGACGAGGAGGATCCGCCGGCCAGCCAGCTGATCGACCGGCTCTCCCGGCGGCACCCAGGGAGCCAGGCCGGCCACGGCCGTCACCAGCGGATGCCCGGCCGCGCGCAGCGCCGCCCGCGCCCCCATCGAATGGCCGACCAGGACGACGGGCACGTTAGGGGACTCGGCGGAGATCTGGTCGAGCAGCTCGGTGAGATCGCGGACCGGCGAGGCAGCGGCGCCGTTCCAGCCACGGAGCCGGAACCGGGCCCGGCGGACCTCGATCCCGCCACTGCCCACTGCCTCGCGGATGGCCGCCGCGACCGGGATCATCCGCAGCACGCTGGCCTGAGCCGGGCTCGTCGGCAGCTTGCTGGCCGCAGCGCCGCCATGGGCCAGCACGACGATCCCGCTGGTACCGGCAGCACCGGCCCGGCCGTCGGCGCCCGGCAGCGTCTTACTGGTCACAGCAGGCTGCCTCCCTGGTTCTAGCTTCATGATCAAGGAGGATTTGCGGTGCCGCAACCCCCAGGATCCGCCCTGATCATGAAAACTGGCCTTGCCGGGATGGGAGATCCTTGGAGTGCGACGGACAGGAGCCGATATGACATGGGATGACCTGCTCGTCCACTGCCTGGCCAAGCCCGGCGCGTGGCAGGACGAGCCATGGGAAGGCGATGCGGTGGTGAAGGTCGGCAAGAAGATCTTCGCGTTCCTCGGGCCGGAGTCCGGGTCCTCGGTCGGGGTCAAGTGCGGGCCGACCAGGGAGGCGGCCGATGAGTGGCTCGCCCGCTACCCGGATGACGCGTCGGTCATGGCCTACATCGGCCGCTCGGGGTGGAACAGCCTGCGGATTGGGGGCGCGATTCCCGATGACGAGCTGCTTGAGGCCGTTGACGCCTCCTATGAGGCGGTGGTCAGCAAGCTGCCGAAGAAGGACCGCCCGGTCCGATCCTGACTGGCCGGCCTGAACTGACCTGCCTGACGGTCGGCCTGAACTGCCGGCCTGACTCGCCCGCCGGACGGCTGGCCTGATTGGCCGCCCCGACTGACCCGCCTGACTGGCCCGCCGCTGCTGGCCCGGCTGCGGGGCGCGGAGGCGTACGCGCCCGGCCTTGACCGTGAGCCGACCGATGATCAGGTCCCGCAGGCCGCGACGATGGCCGCGTTCCTTGATCAGGTGCAGGCACGTCACGGCGGCGTGCGGCGGTGGCTGTCCGGGCATGGCTTCGCTGCCGACGACTCCAGGGCGCTCAGGTCCTGGCTGCTCGCGGCCTGAACGCCTAGGCCAGGGACGCGAACAGGTCCCCGTGCTTCGCCACCCGGTCCAGTATCTCGCCGGCGGTGAACCGCAGCCGGTCCGGGTCGCCGCTTCGCTCGCATTCGGTAACCTCGTCCCAGGTAACCGGCGCCGAGACGGACGGCTCAGGGCCACCCCGCAGCGAGTAGACGGCGACCGTCGTCTTCGCGGGATGATTCTGGCTCCAGTCGATGAGCACCCGGCCCCGGCGCAGCTGCCTTTTCATGTTCGTCACCACCAGCCCGGGGTGCTCCCGCTGGACCGACTGGGCGAGCCCGAAGGCACGTTCCCTGGCGGCGTCCCACCCGGTTCCGCGCGGCAGGCCGACGTAGACCTGCATGCCTTTGGCGCCGCTGGTCTTCGCCACCGGATCGCGTTTGCCGGCCGCCAGGCGGTCGGCGATCCAGCCCGCGATGCGGCAGCACTCCACGACCGAGGTGCCGGGCCCGGGGTCGAGGTCGAACACCAGATGATCTGGCGGGCCGGGAAGCTGGCTACGCCGCCCGGCATGCCAGAGCGGAACATGGAACTCGATCGCGGCCAGGTTGGCCGCCCAGATAAGGGCTGGCTTGTCATCGATGACCGCGTACTCGACATCGCCGCCTGCCGACCGGCCCCGGCCCTGGCCGCTGCTGGCCGACGGGACCTTGACGGTATGCAGCCAGTCCGGCGCGTGTGAGGGCACATGCTTCTCGACGAAGGACTTGCCGCCGACCCCGTCGGGAAAGCGGCGGAAGGTGACCGGGCGGTTCGTCAGGTGGGGCAGCATCACCCCGGCGATCCTGGAGTAGTAGTCGAGCAGCTCTCCCTTGGTGAAGCCGCTGTCGGGATAGAGCACCTTGCCGAGGTTCGACAGCGAGAGGTGCCGGTCATCGACGGTTACCACGACGCGTTCAGTGCTCACGGCCGACCTCCGCCGGGTTCTTGGCGGTGCGCAGGCCGCGCCCGCACCTTCAGCCAGTCACGGCTGCGGCTGCCCGGCCGGTAGGGGGAGGCCAGGCGCTTGGCCACCACGCCCGCAAGGCCGTGCTGCCGCATGGCTGCCATGACGTCGGCGCCGCGCGCATCCTGAAACGAGTCGCCGGTCAGCAGGGACCCGCCGGACAAGCCCAGCCCGTCAAGTTGCTTGCGGCGCTCCTGGTAGGGCAGATCGAGCAGTGATCGCCCGTCGAGATGCAGCACGTCGAAGACCACGTAGGTGACCGGGACTTCCTTGGCGCGCCTGGCGACCTGGGCTCTGCCCGACAGGTTAAGCCGCCGCTGCAGGCGGGCGGAGCTTGGCCGTCCGTCGGAGCCGAGCGCGACGATCTCGCCGTCCAGGACGGCCGGGCGCGCGCCGAGCTTCTGCCCGGCCTCGCGCAGCTCGGGAAACGCCGCGGTGATGTCCCTGTCGTCCCGGTCGATGGCGCGCGCCCGGCCGCCGTCGACGTAGACGATGGCCCGCACGCCATCCCACTTGACCTCATAGGCCCAGCCGTCGTCGTCGGCCGGCAGCGATCCGGCCCTGGCCAGCATGGGCGGGATGCTGTCGGGTAGCGGCTGGAACCCGGCTCTGGGGGGATCCATCCGATGGATCATCCAGTTCTTCCCGTGCGTCGCGAACAAGACGTAGCGACCTTGCGCCCTCGACCCGTGCAATACGACCTTGACCTCGGTCTCGGTCCATTTCTCCAGGTCGTATTCACCGCGATCCCAGATGCTGACGTGGCCGCCGCCGTACTCACCCCGCTCGATGTCGCCCTCGAAGTGCCCGTACTCAAGCGGGTGGTCTTCGGTGCGGACCGCCAGATGGTTCGACGCGGGGTCCTCGGGTACGCCCTTCGGCAGCGCCCACGAAGCCAGGACGCCGTCACGCTCAAGCCGGAAGTCCCAGTGCAGGGCACGGGCGTGGTGCTCCTGTATCACGAAAGCTGGGCGGTCCGCGCCGCGCTGCCCGCGCTGCCGGTCGGCGCCCATCGGCTCGGGAGTCCTGGCCGGATCGCGCTTTGCCCGGTAGTCGCGAAGCGGGGTGTCGTCATCGCGGGCAGGCTTCGCTGGACGGGTGCGTCGCGGCGTCGCCATCTTCCGCCCATACCCGCAGAGATGCCGGGCTATTCGAAGCTGCGCCGGCCACGGCACCCGCCAGCCACGACGACACGACCGGCCACGACACCGCCGGCCATGACACCGCCGGCCACGGCGGGCGACCGCCCGGCCAGCGCTCAGTCGCGAGTGCGTCACTCGGTCCGCAGTATCTGCCCGCTCGGCAACCCGGCGGCGCGGTGCGCGGGCCAGGCGGCCAGCAGGTTCGCGGCCAGTAGCCCGGTCGGCGCGATCAGCAGCAAGGCCAGCAATGCGAGCGGCGTGTGATACGCCAGCGGCGTGCTGTCGGCAACGACGCGCCAGACGCCGCGGCCGACCGCAAGACCTAGCGGCACCCCGAAGGCTAGCCCGATCAGTGTCAGCACGCTCGCCTGGGTGATGACCACCATGCGGGCCTGCCGACGGGTCATCCCGAGCACCCGCAGGACGGCTAGCTCGTGCCTCCGGCGGCGCACAGCGGTCGCCAGCGCGTGGCCAACCGCGCCGACCGCCAGCAGGGCCAGGAAACCGCCGAGCGCGATCGGCAGCACCGCCACGTCCCTGAGCAGCTCCACTTCCCCCGGCGGGGCCGGCGGCGTCAAGTCAAGTCCCTGCCCGCCCGCGGCACGCGCCGCCGCACTGTTCAGCCGGCGCGCCGCCGATGGCACGTCCGCGCCTGGCCGCAGCGCGACCTCGCTAACGCGGAACTTAAAGGAATAGTGCGCACCGCGGAAAATCCGGCCGTACCCGGCCGGCGTGACCCAAGCCCCGCTGGCGTAGCCGTTGTGCGGACCCACGGGAACGAAGCCGATGCCGGTCACGCGGACCGTCCGCGGCTCGGATCCGCCGGTGACCGGAATCCTGGCGCCGACGGTTACGCCCAGCTGCTGCGCCGTTGTCGGAGCAAGAGCCACCTCATCAGCGGCGGCCGGCATCCGCCCGGCGGAGAGCACGACCGGCAGGCGCTTGCCGCCTACCGGCTGGTAGGTGTACATCGTCATGGACGTGTTCCCGGAGTAGGCGACCGCGATGCGCGCGTCGTTGACGCCGATGACATCGCGGTCGCCGGCCACAGCTGCCATCGCCTTCCCGGCTGCCGGGGCGGAGGTCTGCCCGTTAAAGCCAAGGAAGCCCTGCAGCTGATTTGTCTGGCCGAACCTGGCCGGGTTGGCCGCGGCGTCGGACACTCCGGCGGCGAAGGTGAACGCGGCAAGCACGCCCAGCACGCCCACGATCGCGCCGACCAGCGCCGGGCGCACCGGGACCGCCGACCGGCCGCGGCCGGGCTCGAGCGCGAACCTGGTGCCGACCACCGCGGGCGCCGGCAGCCCGGCTCGCGCCAGGGCCAGCGCAACCGCGGACCTGCGGGGTGCCAGCTGTCCCCTGCTCGCCGCCAGAGCTGCGCCAGCCGCGGCGGCCGAGCCGGCCAGCACGATGAGCGGCGCGGCCACCCAGCCGATGCCCAGGACCAGCCAGTCGGCGTTGAAACCTGGCTGCGGCTCGAGCATCGCCGGCGCGCCGATCGGCATCCAGCGCGACGCCACGATGGCCCCTGCTACGCCCAGGGTCGTCCCCGCCACCGCGGCCAGGAACGGCCCGGCGGCCGCAGCGGCCACGGCCTGCCGCGGCCGCAAGCCCGGCGCACGCAGCAGCTGCAGGTCCGCCACCGTGGTCGAGATGTAGCGCGCGACAGACTGCCCGATGAGGAACACGGCGGCCGTCAGCGCCGCCAGGCCGAACGCCAGCAGGCAGGCCGCCTCGAATGCGCTGACCCGCTTGGCGGGGCCGCCGAAGTCGACGTAGTTGTTCCACACGTCGATATCCGATCGGTGGGTAACCCGCGCCAGGTCGGCCCGGAACGCGGGGATCGCGGCCGCGCCGCCCTTGAGCCTGACCAGCGCGTTGATGTAGGTATCGCCGCGGCTGCCCATGAGGTTGGCCCGATAACGAGCCAGCAGGGCAGGCGACGGGACCAGCGCCCCACTGGAGCCGGGTGAGTCGGCGAACCAGAACGACCGGATCACGCCGACGATGCGTACCCGCACCCGGGGCCCGCGGGGCGGCCCGCTGGAGGACGGATCGTAGCCACGGTCGCTCTGGCGCGGAGCGGGCAGGTGCAGGGTGAGCATGTCGCCCACGCCCTTGCCGTACCCGGCCGGGAAATTAGCCGTCACCACCACCTCGTCGGCACGGCTGGGATCGAAAACACGGCCCTGGAGCACCACCGGGCGCTCGATCGTCCGCATGGTCTGGTTGTCGCCCGGCGGGAACCAGATGTTCTGGCCAGCCGGCGGATACCCGTCGATAACGAACCCGGTGAGCGCGAAGGTGCTCAGCGCGGCTACCTCAGGCAGCGCCCGGATCCGGGCCCAGTGGAAGCGAGGCTGGTTCGGCAGCACGGTGATCGTCGCAGGCAGCGTGCGTGCCCAGAGCCGGCTGAACGCGGTCTGGCCGCGTCGTGCCCCGGCGACGGCAGTGAGCACGGTCATCGTGGCCAGCGCCATGAGCAGGCCCAGAATGGCCAGCGAGCGCCAGCGCCGCCGCGAATCAAGCCGCAGCCAGGCCAGGACTATCCGCATGGCCGCACATCCGCCCGTCGGCCGGCGGGCCTGCCCTCGGACGGCCGGGCGCTGCGATCCATGACTCAAAGTAGATGGCCGGCGGCCGGTAAGTCCAAGAGTGGTAGGACGACACCTCGGGTGAGCTGCCATCCTCGCCAAGCGGCATGGTGGCACCAATCCCTGCCGCCCGGCCCGCATCCGGCGAGCCCCGGGCCGCTAGGGTGCTGCACGCCCGATGGCCTGCAGGCGGTCGCGCTCGGCAGGCGTCAGCGCGGCGGCGACCGCGAGCGCGGCCGTATTCGCGGCGACCTGCTCCGGCCTGGTTGCCCCGAACAGCACCGTCGTCACCGATGGGTTGAGCAGCGCGAAGGCCATTGCCAGCTGGGCCGGGTCCCGGCCGGTCTCGCTGGCGAGAACGGCAAGCTCGCGCCCGGCCGCCACCGCGGGGACGAAGCCCGGGGCCTCGAGCATCCCGGCGGCCCGGCCGGCGGACGGATCGTGGTCGTACTTGCCGGTCAGGATGCCGCCGACCAGCGGGTAGGAGGCGACGATCGCGATGCCCCGCTCGGCGGCCACCCGCTGCAGCGCCGGATCCTCGACGGCCTCGCGCATGACCAGGCTGTACGGCGGCTGGGTGGCCACCGGCCCGGCGATCCCGGCCTGCCCGGCGAGCCGCCAGGCACGTTCCATCAGCGCCGGCGGCCAGTTCAGGGTCCCCCAGGCCCTGGCGGCGCCGGCCCGGATCAGCCCGCCGATCATCTGCACGGCTTCCTCAAGCGGCACGCCGTCCGGCGGCGCCGCCGAGTAGATCATGTCGACGTAATCCAGGTCCATCCGGCCCAGTGAGCCCGCCAGCTCCTGCTCTGGCGACTGGTCCGGCCAGAATTCCCACCACAGCTTGTTCGATACGACGGTGTCATCGCGGCGCCAGCCCGCGCCGCGGAACAACTCGCCGAAGACCACCTCGGAGTAGCCGGTCGGAATCGGCGCGCGCCCCGTCTCGTCGTCGTAGCGCGCATCGTCAAGGAACGTGATGCCGGCGTCGCGGGCTGCCCGCATGACCCGGATTCCCTGCTCGCGGCTGATCCGCTCGAAGGTGCGCCACGACCCGAGCGCCAGCCGGCTGACCCGGATGCCGCTGGCGCCGAGAGGGACGCGGGGGATGCCTGTTGCCGTCATGTTCCCTCCTCTGCAAACGGTAGCGGGAACCGCCTTCGCCGGGACCCTCGCCGGGGGGCCTTCGCCGGGACCCTCGCCGGAGGGCCTTCGCCGGGACCCTCGATGGCTGCGGGACCTTTGGGGGCCGGGCGGCGCTGGCGGCCTTCAGCGGGCCGCGAAGACACCCTCGCTGGGGAAGGCGCCGGCCGCCATGACGAGGCGCGTCATCGCCTTTCCTATCCTGATGACTTCCTCGGTGCGCTGGTCGCCCAGGTGCTGCCATGGTGCCGCTGCCATCCGGTCAGTCGCGGCCTCGACATCTGCCCGCAGTTCCTGCCCGGCGGGCGCCAGCACGTCGTCGGCTTCGAGCAGGCCGCGGGCGATGAGGTCGGCCACGGCCTGGTCCCACGCCGCCCTGCTCCATCCCCGGCTGGACCTGGCGAAGCCGGGCACGAACCCCCGGCCGGTGGCGACATGGGTAATCAGCGCCGCAAGGCCGCTCAGGCCCGAGGCCAGCAGCGCCGCGACGTGACCGTCGCCGCGGTGCTCGCGCAGCAGCGACAGCCCGTGCCACAGCACCAGGTGCGGGGCATCCGGCCAGTCGAGGTCGGCGTGGCCGGCGTAGAGAGGCCGCCCCTCGGCGCTGCATGCGCTGGCTGCCTCCCGGACCAGGCCGGCAAACGCGGTCATGTCGGCAGAGGCGACGACATCGGGGCCAAGGAGGCGGGAAAGCGCAGCGTCGGCGGCGGCGAACCGGGCCTTGATGACGGCGGCCGGGCTGGCGAGCTGCCACGCTTTCGGGATGCACCGGGCCACCAGCGCCGGATTGAAGTTGTAGAAGGTCGCGGCGACGACGCCGCCGCTGACCGCTCCCATCGGTGCAGACCGCCCGGCGAAGTAACACATCCGGCCCGGCTCGAGCCCGGTGGCAACCAGCCGCTCCTCGGTCTCCGGGGCGAAGTAGATCAGCGAATGCAGGGCATTGGTGGCGTTATGCACGCGCCGCGCCAGCGGGGAGGCCATGCCGGAAACGATAGCGACCAGCCCCTGCACCGGACACCGCCGGACCCGGGGACATCGGTCAGCGGACTCGCCCGGCCAGGCCGGCCGGCGACCGGCGGCCAGGCTCGAGGCCAGCGCCCGGCCGATCCCCGGGAAGGTACCGAAACGATGAACACCAGCTTGACGCGACTAACCCCGGTCGCTGACCGGGACAGGCACCCGGGCCTGCCGCCGCTCCGCGTTAAGGTCAGCACGGGCCCATGGATACGCGGCTCGATGAGGCTATACGCCCATGATGGCGCGTCTGCATGGGCGGGCCGGCCGCGAGCCGGCCGCGAGCCGGCCGCGACCGCCGAAGGCCCGCGAGGACGCCTGGACCGGCGAGGACCAGCCAGGACGCTGACTCGCCGCGGCTAGCGCGAGTAACGAGGAACGAGGACGAATATGGCTGATCAGCCGCCCGCACTGCCGTCGGTCGCGCTGCTGGGCACCGGGATCATGGGCCTGGGGATGGGCCGCAGCATGCTGCGGTCCGGGCTGCCGCTGCGCGCCTGGAACAGGACGCCGGCCAAGGCACAGGCACTGCGGTCCCATGGCGCGGTCATCGCGGCGACTCCGGCGGATGCCGTCAGGGACGCCGACATCATCGTGACGATGCTGTCGGACGGCGCCGCTGTCAGCGAGGTAATGACCGCGGCCGCGCCCGGCCTGCGCGAAGGCCAGGTGTGGGCGCAGGCGAGCACGGTCGGGGTGGCCGGCCTTGAGCCGCTGGCCGGGCTGGCCCGCGAGCACGGACTGCTGTTCATCGACTCGCCGGTGCTGGGCACCCGCCAGCCTGCCGAGCAGGGCGCGCTGACCGTCTTCGCGGCAGGCCCGGACGCGGCCCGGCCCGCGCTGCAGCCCGTCTTCGATGCGATCGGCCGCAAGACGGTGTGGCTGGGCTCGGATGCCGGGACGGCCTCCGCGCTCAAGCTGGTCGTCAACAGCTGGGTCCTGGCCCTCACGACCAGCGCGGCCGAGGCGCTCGCCCTGGCCCGCGGCCTGGGCATCGACCCCGAACTGTTCCTGCAGGCCGTCGGCGGCGGGCCGCTCGACTGCGCGTACCTGCAGAACAAGGCCGCCGCGATCCTCAGCGGCGACTTCGCCGCCAACTTCCGCCTGGAGCTGGCCGGCAAGGATGCCCGCCTTGTCACCGAGGCGGGCCGGGCGGCCGGCATCCGGCTGGACGTCGCGCCCGCGGTGGCCGAGCGGTTCCGGCGGGCCGCGGATCTCGGTCACGCCGACGAGGACATGGCCGCGACCTATTTCGCGAGTTTCGACGGCGGCGAGCCGATGGCGGGCAGCACCGTCGGCTAGCCGCCGCGCCAGGCCGCTAGCCAGCCTTTCGCGGCAGCCCTGGCTCCGGCATCGGCGGGTCATCGCCCACGATGACGCCTCCCCCGTGGCCCCAGGTCAGGTAGCGGTAGGTCAGGTTGACCAGCGCGGAGATCCGGTTGCGGTTGCCGAGCAGGGTCACCAGGTGCAGGCCGAGCCACGCCAGCCACGCGAGCGTGCCGCGCACGCGGATGCGGGCGGGCAGCTGCACGACGGCGGACCTGCGGCCGATGGTGGCCATGATCCCCTTGTCGTGGTAGCTGAACGCCGCGATCGGCTGCCCGGCGGCCAGGGCCGCGATCTGCCCGCCGGCGTGCCTGCCCATCTGCAGCGCCGGCTGGGCCAGCTGCGGCAGCGGGTGGCCGTCGATAAGCGCGATGTCGCCGACCGCGAAGATGCGGTCCTGCCCGGTCACCCGCAGGTCCGGGCCGGTCACCAGGCGGCCGCCCTTGCCCTGCGGCAGGCCCAAGCGGCCTGTGCCGTCCGGCGCCGCGATGCCCGCTGCCCACACCGTCAGCTCGCTGCCAAGCTCCTGGCTGTCGGTGAGGATGACCCGGTCGGCGGTGATCTCCCGGATCCCGGTGCCCAGCCTGACGTCGACGCCGCGGGCCTGCAGCTGCCTGCGCGCATACTCGCGCAGCGACCGGTGGAACGGCGCCAGCAGCTCGTTGGCCTGCTCGATCAGCCTGATGTGCACGCGCGCCGGGTCGATGTCAGGGTAGGAGCTGGCCAGGGCAATGTTGCGCAGCTCGGCCAGGGTGCCGGCCAGCTCGACGCCGGTGGGGCCGCCGCCGACCACGGTGACGCTGACCTGCTCGTCCAGGCCGGCCGCGGTCAGCTGCTCCAGGCACGCCATGATCCGGTCCCGCAGCGCGATCGCGTCATGCCTGGTGTACAGGCCGAAACTGTACTTGTCCGCCCCGGTCACGCCGTAGTAAGCGGCTGACACCCCGGTCGCGAGGATGAGGTAGTCGTAGCCGAGCCGACCGCCATCGGCAAGCATGACCTGCCTGGCCCCGGGATCTAGGCCGGCGACCCAGCCGCGGCGGAACGTGGCGCCGTACTTGCGGGCGAAGCCGCGCAGCGGGTATGCCACGTCGCTGGGGTTCAGGCCGCCCGTCGCCACCTGGTAGAGCAGCGGCTGGAACGTGCTGTAGATGTTGCCGTCGACCAGCGTCACCTGCATGCCCGCCCGCCTCAGCCGTGCCATGGTCGCCAGCCCGCCGAAGCCGGCCCCGACCACCACTACCCGCGGCTGTCCCTCATGCCCCGCAGGCCGTCCGGGCCGCCGCCACCACATCCTGACCACTTCTCCTCCATCCGGGCAGGTACGTCCTGATGCTGCCTACCCGCAGATGGCCGCATCATCCGGCTGCGGGCGCTTACGGCGGCCGCGGCATCCCCGGGTGAACGCGTCTCGCCGGCTAGTCGCCTTTCCCCTGAAACGGGATCCACTGGCGCCAGCCCGGCACGAAAGCGGCAGTCACGGCGCTGGCCAGGCATACGACCGCTACCTGCGCGAGATGCCGCGCGACCTATCCGAGCGGCTGACTGTCCTGGCCGGCAGCCATAAGCCGCTGTCAGCCCGCGGCTGGGTAATCGCGCTGCGGGCCGGCTGCCGCCCGGCGGCAGGCCGGCAATTCGGCGCGGCCCAGTTATGTCGCCAATGCCATGTGGATTATTCAAAACTCTGCGCTCCCATCGCATCGCCACACGTCAGACGCCTGCCAGGTGCTCTGGATGAGGGGTTTTGAATAAGGCTCCATGGATTGTATGGCCGCAGCCGGGTACTTGATGCGGGCCATTGCCTCGTGAAGCGGAGGACCACGGATGTTCGCCGTAATCGCAGCCATCATCTTCGCCGTCGCGTTCGTGATTCGCGTCACCTCGACGGCCACCGACGTGATCCTCGCGCCGATCAGCCTGCTGCTGGCCGGGCTGGTCTTCCTGGCCCTGCACCAGGCGGGCTTCGGCACGGGCTGGTCGTACTCGCGCCGCCGCCGCTAGCAGTGCGCTGGCTCCCTCCGGGGAGCCAGTCCGCCCCGACAGCGGATTGGTCCGACAGCGGTTAAGTTCGCTCCGGTGGTCGCCGGCCAAATGTCAACCGCTGATTTGATCTTGAGGCTGTTGCGGCGCATGTGGCTGGTGGGATTACCACCGGTCTGCTAGGAGGCCGACAGCATCGGAAAGCCCGCTGGCGCGGGCCGGCTGCGCTCCGGCATCCGGGCAGTCAATCCGGCGTGACCGCCCGCCGCTATGCGGCCAGCGGGACCTATTGACACGTGTGCCGGGCGGCGGGAGGCTTCGGCAGGCGGCGTCCTTTCCGCTAATGGCGGGCCTGGCCGCTGGCGGCGCACTGATTTTGCTTACCGGGAGGTTCCGATGGCGGGATTGGCACGGCCAGGCAAGCGCCGGCTGCGGAGACTGGTGCCGTCAGCGGCCGCGCTATGCATGGCCTGCTACGCGGTGGCGGCGGCCGGGCCGGCCGGCGCCGCAAGCACCGCCGCGGCGCAGCCCGCCGTGACCGCGCCCGGCGCCCCGGGCACGATGTCCTTCTTCGACCTCGGCAGGAAGGACTGCCTGGGCACGGCGCGCAATACCGGCTCCAAGGTCTGGTACACGGTGGCGGGCGGCGTCCTTTCCGATGTTTACGAGCCAACGATCGATAACACCGACGTCGGCACGCTGCAGTACATCGTGACCGACGGCGCCACCTTCACGGACCTGCAGACCCGCGACATGACCTACACCGTCGCGGCCGACCCGTCCGGCATGGCCTGCACGGTGACCGCAACCAGCGCCAGCCATGGCTACCGGCTGGTCACGACCTACATCACCGACCCGGCACGGGACACCGTGCTGATGGACACGCGGCTGGCGGCCGCGCCGGGCTCGGATACCGACATCGGCAAGCTGCAGCTGTACGCGCGGCTGGATGCGCACGTGAACGGCGATGGCGGCGGCGGCAGTCAGAACGCGGGCGGGAACACCGGGACAATCGACAGTTCCACCGGGTCTTCCGTTCCAGTGGTGTATAGCAAGTCTGTCGCCAGCCAGGCCGCCAACCGGAGCTATGCGGTTCCCACGTACATGGCGCTGCGCGCGAGCAGCCCGGCCGCGGCGGCAAGCGTCGGGTACGCGGGGACCGCCAGCGACGGCCTGACGCAGCTCGACACGGCGCGCACGCTGACCGCCTACGACTCGGCGCCGGACGGCCATATCACCGCCACCGAGGATGTCACGCCGCGCCACGGCGGCGAGGTAACGCTGGCGCTCGGCTTCGGCCGCACCCAGGCCAGCGCGGTGACCACCGCTGGCGCGTCGCTGGCGAGCCCGTTCGGCCAGACCGAGCGGAGCTACCTGAGCGGCTGGGCCGGCTATGACCGCACGCTGCGCAGGCCGCCATCGCACTTCCCCGGCCTGTCCGGCGGGCAGGCGGCCGACCTGCAGCGCCGCTACTACCTGTCGGCGAACGTGATCAAGGCGAGCGAGGACAAGACCTTCCCCGGCGCGATCGTGGCGTCGGTGGCCAGCCCGTGGGGCCAGGCGGTGCCCGCAGGGACCGCGGTCAACGGCAAGCCGGTGTACTTCGGTTCCTACCGCGAGGTGTTCTCCCGCGACCTGTACGAGGCATTCACCGGACTGCTGACCGATGGCGACATCGCGACAGCGCAGGCCGCCACGCTGTTCCTGTTTGACCATCAGCAGCTGGCCAACGGCCAGCTGCCGCGCAACTCGCTGGTCAACGGCAAAGCCGCGCCGGATACCGGCGGCACGCAGCTGGACGAGACCGCCTACCCGATCCTGATGGCACTGCAGTCCGGGCTGGGCGGGAATACCGCGCTCTGGCAGCAGCACATCCGGCCTGCCGCGGACTTCCTGGTCGCGATGGGGCCTTCATTCGGCTCGGAGCGGTGGGAGGAGCAGTCGGGCTACTCGCCCTCCACGATCGCCGCGGAGATCGCCGGGCTGACCGCCGCGTCGGTGATCGCCGCCCGC
>WNGK01002245.1_pt1 | contig 29166 bp, 20 predicted proteins | sample 5400601 | NCBI WGS metagenome assembly WNGK01 (sample SAMN13153376, study PRJNA577476) | soil metagenome | isolation source: 60 cm soil or saprolite under Garry oak tree replicate 1 | place: USA:California | collected 2016-06-15
GCGCGGCGTGAAACGCTCCGCGTTCAGGGCATGAACAGAGTCAGGTCGACGGCGTCGGCCATCAGGCGGTACCCTGCCTCATTGGGGTGGAGGTGGTCGCCCGTGTCAGCCCACGGCAGCAGGCGCGAAGGCGCTGCGGGATCGCGCAGCGCGGCGTCGAAGTCGATGACGGCATCGAACGCTCCGTCCTCGCGGATCCATTGATTGACGCTCTGCCGCGCCGCCTCGCGCTCGGGTCCATCGTAGGGCGATCCGCCGAACGGCGGGATCGTGGCGCCGTAGATGCGAAGGCCCCGAGCGTGCACGCGGTCGATGATCGTTCGGTAGGCGACCAGCAGGCTTCGCGCGACGACAGCGGCGCTCCCCGGCTCACGCGCGCCGCCGATGTCGTTGACGCCTTCCAGCAGGATCACCCAGCGCGCCCCGCTCTGTGAGAGAACGTCGCGCTCCAGCCGCGACAGCGCTGTGGGGCCGAGGCCGCCGGCTATCACCGTATTGCCGCCGATGCCGGCGTTGAGCACGGCCACGTGCCGGGTGCGCGGATCCGACTGCAGGCGGCGCGCGAGATTGTCGGGCCACCGGTCGTTCCGGTCGGTGTCGGAGCCGCGCCCGTCGGTGATCGAGTTGCCCAGTGTGACCACGGCCGCGCCGTCCGCCACGACGTCGAGCCCCGCGATGACATACCAGTGATCGGTCGTCGCCGCATCCGGCAGCTCGGCCGCCGAGACCAACTGGCCCGCCTGAAGAAACGAGGTGGTCCGCGAGCCGGGATGCCCCGTCACGTCGGCGGGCGCGGCCCCGATCAGCATGGTGACGGCGAGGTCGCTGAGCGCGGGGACGTCATACTCCAGAAGATCGGAGATTGCCATTGCCCCGGGAGCGATCCGCACCGAGTCCGCTCCGGCGAACGTCAGCGGGCGATCGCTCGTGAGGTCGATGGCGCTCCTTCCCCGGGAGCGCGCGATGTGAGCCGACGTGATCGCCAACGGGGTGGTACCGAACGTATTCGAGAAATGCACGCGGACCGTCGGCCCACCGACGGAAATGTGGATCACCTGGCGGAGCGTGCTGCCCTCGAGCCCCGGCGCGGGCGGCATGTTCCGTGGCTCAACGAGCTGTGGGGACGCCGCCCAAGTCCCCAACCACTGCGGCCCGGGGGCGGGGGCGGGGGCGGGGGCTCGAGGCCGGCCACACGCGGTGAACGCCGCCGCCAGGGCAAGAAGGACGACCAGGCGGCAAGGCAGACCATGCATGCGTCAGGGCGTTCGCACCGGCGGGTTCGCCCCCGCCGCCGGTGGCGGCTGACCGAACCCCGCCGGCGGTTGTAACCGGGTGCGGCCATCGCCTGCGATGAACGCTCGCAACTCCACGTACGCGCGGTGCGGGTTGTTCCGCTGCAACCCAGCCCGAATCCACGTCTCATGGTACCAGCGGTCGAACGGCGGGTACTCCGCGCGGGCGAAGTCGGTCTCGAGCTGCTCCAGCGGCGCCAGCGCCTCGCGGATGAGCCGCCACATGGAGGTCGAGTCCGGTGCTTGGAGCGCATCCGCAAGCTTCAGCGCGGCCCTGGTCTGTCGCTCATCGATCCGCAAGCCGAGACCGACGTCGACGGAGAAGAACTGCTGCTCTGCCGTGGTCATCGCGGCCCCGGCCCGCGCCTCCGCCGCCAGGGCCGTGTCCAGGGGCCCGATGCGCGCCTGGAGCGCGGCCAGGGTATCGGCGTTGAACGGCATGAACGGTTGAGCGGTCACGCGACGCCACAGCCGCTCGATGAGGCTCTGCACCGCCTCGGACGCGTACCACAGTTTGTCGGGCGTGTCGAGCAACGCGTGGTAGGCGTCGTACGCCGCCCGGGCCGGGGCGGCCGCCGGAGCGAAGTATTCCCGCGTCCACCACGCCACGAACCGGTCTGCCGGGTCCGGCGCGGCGTACACCGCCGGCGCGTTCCACGTGATGTCGGCGATCAGGCGCGCGCCCATGACGTAGTCGCGCAGCTCCGAGACGTTGACGAGCATGTACTCGCTCGCTCGGGCCTGCACGATGCGGTGGAACTCACCCGCGATCGTCGCGGGCGCCACCGTGTGGGTCGTCTGCTTGCTCAGGTTCCCGCCGAGGTACGCCAGGTGGTAGTACACGCCGTGTTTCCAGCGGCCCAAATCGCTCGGGAGTCCGCGCATGTGACCGTCGTTGTCGTCGGGCCAGATGATGATGACGTCGTCCGGCAACCCGAACGCCACCGGATCGCGGCGGTACAGGTCCAGCATCTCCGAGTACATCGTGAAGTGGAAGATCGGCGTGCGGCCGGGCGGGAGTGCGTCGCGCACCATGGCGGTCTGCAACCCGATCACCTCGCGGAACACCCGCGCCTTGTCGTCGTCGGTGGTCCCTTCGGGCCAGGTGTACGCGCGATCCGACGTGTTCCGCAGCCCCACCGGCCAGATGACGTCCAGGTTGTGGTTCTCCGCGACGCCGCCGCGCCAGAAGGTCAACAGGCCGTCCCGGTTCGTGAACCAGTCGTAGTCCGGCCGCACACCGCGATCGGCCGCCAGATTGAACGTGACGAGGCCGAACGGGTTGGAGACGAGGATGTCGTAGTGGTGCGACGTGTAGTACAGGCCCCACTCGCTCGCCAGCTGCTGCACCTCGAAGCGGCGATGCACGCGGACGTAGGGCGCCACCATGTTCATCCGCAGCCGGAGGGCGGTTTCGAAGAAGCGCCGGTACCAGGCCAACGGCACGTCCCCCGTCTGGAGCGGGTACCCGCGGGCGTCGAACGGACGGGGCAGGATGTCCTCGTCGTCGTGGAAGAACCCGCGATACCGGAACGTCGGCGGCCCCTGCGCGAAGCGCGTGGCCTTGAGGACCAGCGGATCGTGGTGCTCGGGCACGTACCCGGTCCACAGGTAGAGGGGATCGACACCCAGGCGCTCGGAAAGGGTGTACGCCGCGAACGCGGTGCCGCGCGGGTTCGACCCCACCAGCCAGACGGTCTGCGGGGCGGTGACCACGCGGTAGGACTCCCACTGGCCTCGCAGCGTGGCCGCGTCGATCGCCGCCGGAAGCGGGCCGTTCCCCACCGTCGCCAGCCGAATGCTCGTCTTTCCGGGCGTTGGCGTGGCGACGAGGGGCGGCCGATAGCCGCTGATCACCTCTATGTCGCCCGCCAGGAACGTCGCGGCTTGGCGCACGTTGAGGTTTTCGGAGCCGCCGACCACGATTTCGGCGCCGCTCGGGCCTGACGCGAGCACCACATCGCCCGGGGCGGCGGGTCCGGTGCGGAGCCAGGACCCGCGCACCGGTGCCGCCCACGGGTCGGTCTGACCCGCGCCGCCCCTGGGAGCCAGTGAGCATGCGAGCACAAGCACGGGAATAATCGGCCGGCATCGGCTCATCGGATCCTCTCTTTGTCAGGACGGAGGCCGAGCCCCGTCAGCCCGGGACCCGCCGCACGATGGCGTTCACCGCGACGCGTGGTAGCATGCGCGGAAGTGTGCATAGAGGCGATCGTACTCGGCGTGCGCTTCCCGGTCGGGGTGGAGCAGCGGCGCCCGAGTCGTGGTGCGCCGGACGGCGGCCGCGAGGTCGGGAAACGCGCCGGCCCCTACGCCCGCGAGCAGCGCGGCCCCATAGGCGGGACCCTCCTCGCGGTTCACCGTGGCAATGGAAAGGCCGAAAATGTCGGCCAGGAGTTGGCGAATGAACGGGCTGCGTGCGCCGCCGCCGGTCAGCAGCACGCCTTCGGGCGAGAGGCCCAGCTCCTGCAGGATCGACAACGAGTCGCGCAGCGCGAAGCCGACGCCCTCGAGCACCGCTCGCGTGAGATGGGCGCGCGTATGGGCCAGGCTCAGGCCGACGAACGCGCCCCGGATGGCGGCGTCGCGATGCGGCGTGCGCTCGCCCTGGAGGTACGGAAGGAAGGTCACGCCCGCCGCGCCCGCCGGGATCCCCGCGGCCTCCTCCGTCAGCCGCTCGTCGCCGTCACCCCGCTCGGCCAGCTCGCGCGCGAACCGATCGCGATACCAGGCGAACGCGCCGCCCGCCGAGAGCACCACACCCATCACGTACCAGACGGAGGGCGCCACGTGGCAGAACGTGTGGACGCGCAGGGCGGGGTCCACCCGCGGCTCCGCCGTCGGGGCCAGGACCGTGCCCGACGTTCCCCAGCTGGCGACGGCGTCGCCCGGCCTGACCGCGCCCACGCCCGCGGCACCACACGCATTGTCGGCGCCGCCGCCCACGACGGGCGTGCCCGCCGCCAGGCCGGTGGCCGCCGCGGCCTGCGGCGTCACCCGACCCAACACCTCGGCCGAGCCGCCTACGTCGGGGAGCAGGGACATCGGCAGCCCCACCGCCTCCAGGATCTCGCTACTCCAGCGCAGTCGCCTGGGATCGTACATGAGCGTCCCCGAGGCGTCGGACGGCTCGGCGGCGAGCGCCCCTGTCAAGCGGAACCGCACGAAGTCTTTGGGGAGCAAGACGGTGGCCACGCGCGCGAACGCCGTGGGCTCGTGGTTCCGCAACCAGAGCACCTTGGGAAGCGTGAAGCCCTCGAGCGCCGGGTTGCTGACCCACTCGCGCAATCGCGCTTCGCCTCCGGCCCGGCTCGTGATCTCCCGGCATTCGGCCGTGGTCCGTCCATCGCACCACAGCAGCGCCGGACGGACCACGACGCCGCCCCGGTCGAGAAACACCGAGGAGTGCATCTGTCCCGAGATCCCCACCGCCGCGATGTGCGTCGGCGGCTGCCGGTCGAGAATCTGCCGCGTGCACGCGAGGCACGCCTCCCACCACCGGTCGGGGTGCTGCTCCGCCCACCCGGGGTGTGGCGTGCTGAGCGACAGGGGCGCGGTCGCGGAGGCGATCACGGCCCCCGCCGCATCTACCAGCAGGGCTTTGACGCCGCTCGTCCCGATGTCGAGGCCGAGAAGCAGCCCATCGGGAGCGCTCATCGCACACCCAGCAGCAGCTCCATCGTCAGTTGGTCGAGGCGCTCGTAGCCGTAACCCCGCTGGCGCATCGTGGCGAGATCGAACGTCTCGCCCTTCAGGGCGCGGGCGCGCTCGGCGGTGAAGGAGACGCGCTTCGACTCCCCGCCCTGCGCCCGCAACGCGCCCAGGAGCTGCTGGATCTCCGGGTCTCGATCGAAGCGCGCGGCCTTTTCCTTCAGGATCAGATAGGTACGCATGCTCCCTGCGGCGAACTCCCACACGCCGTCCTCGTCCTCCGTGCGGTACGCGTGGCTGTCGAAGTGCCGCATGCCGGGCCAGCGCGCGTCCTCGAGGAGTTTCACCAGGAAGAACGCGGACTTGACGTCGTCGCTGCCGAAGCGCAGGTCCTGGTCGAAGCGCCCGGCCTTCTGCCCGTTGAGATCGATGTGGAACAGCTTGCCCGCGTCGAGGGCCTGCGCTACCGCGTGGGAGAAGTCGAGCCCCGCCATCTGCTCGTGGGCCACCTCGGGATTCAGCCCGACCATCTCCGGGTGGTCGAGCGTATAGATGAAGGCGAGCATGTGGCCGGTGGTCGGGAGGAAGATGTCGCCGCGCGGCTCGTTGGGTTTGGCCTCGAGCGCGAACTTGAGGTCGTATTTCTGCGAGCGCACGTACTCACACAGGAAGTTGAGCGCCTCGCGGTACCAGCCGAGCGCCGTGCGCGGGTCCTTGGCGGCGTTGGTCTCGACGCCCTCGCGCCCGCCCCAGAAGACGTAGGTCCCGGCCCCCAGCTCCACGCCGAGGTCGATCGCGGCCATGGTCTTCTGCAGGGCGTAGGCGCGGACCCGCGCGTCGTTGCTCGTGAACGCGCCGTCCCGGAACAACGGATCGGAGAACAGGTTGGTGGTGGTCATGGGCACGCACATGCCGCTGGTCGCGAGCGCCGCCTTGAAGTCGCGCACGATCCGGTCCCGCTCGGCGGCGGAGGCGCCCGCCGGCACGAGATCGTTGTCGTGCAGGTTGACGCCGTGGGCGCCCAGCTCCGCCAGGCGCTGGACGATGTGCGTGGGGGTGAGAACGGGGCGTACCGCCTCGCCGAAGGGGTCGCGTCCCGGGTTGCCCACGGTCCAGAGTCCGAAGGTGAAGTGGTGCTCGGGGCGCGGCGCGTAGGAGTCGCGTGGTTCGTTCTGCTTCATGGCGTTTGTTGGATGGCGTCGCAACGGGGTTTCTGCCGGTCGGCGGGACAACGGAGCAGCATGTAGTACTCGAGCGGGTGCGCCGGCGGCGCGTAGCCGGCGGGCACGGGCTGGCGGGAGAACGTCTGGAAGTACGCGATCGCGGCGTCCCGCCACCACCGCGCCTCGCGCTGCTGGATCGCGAGGAACGCCGCCACGTCGCGGAAGCGCGCCTCGTCGATCGAGCCCTCGAGCGTGCCCCACTGGCGCGCCATCGAGCTCACCGAGTCCACGCCCGCGCTGTATTCGTGCACCAGCTCCTCCCACAGCGTGCGGCCCGAGCGCAGGCGCTCGCTCCAACGCACGCGGTGGAACCAGAGGAGCAGCCCGTCGGGCACCGAGTCGCGGCTGGCCCAGCGCCGCCGCAGCGGCGGGGAATACTGCTCCAGCGCACCGCTCCCTGCGGCGGTGCGGTCGAACCCTAACCCTAGCGTGTCGGCGCGATGGTAATAGACGGCGGTCTGGTCGGCGCGGCCCCGGGCGACCCAGGGACCGGGGCCGTAGTGGTGGCCGGCGGCCATGATGTGGGCCAGCCCCAGCGGCGTCATGTAGTGCACGACCGCTTCGCGCGACCCGAGCATGATGTCCCTGATCCGAGCGACCACCGCCGGCTCGTTGACGAACGTCATCCGGATCCACTCCTCGGCGATTTCACCCGACGACAGGGTGTGATCCCACGCGAGGCGCCCGAACGCGTACCAGTTGGCCTGATTGAAATGCGAGCCCGTCCAGTTCCGGTCGGTCCCGATGTTGGCGACGCCGGCGATCCCGGTCCGCGCGTGCCCGTGCAGCGAGCCGTCCACCACCCGTCCGACGGTCGAGCCCTCGCCCCGCGCGTAGGTGTCCGCGTCCAGCACTTCCTCGAAGAGCGGACCCAGGAACACGAGGTGCGTGTCCTGGCCCAGGTACTCCTTGGTGATCTGGAGCTCCAGCATCAGCGGGGTCCGGGGCATGGCCCCGAACAGCGGGTGGAACGGCTCGCGCGGCTGGAAGTCGAGCGGTCCGTTCTTGACCTGGATCAGCACGTTCTCCCGGAACGCGCCATCCTGCGGCGTGAATTCGTCGTACGCCTGGCGGACGCGGTCCGTGGCGACCTCGTTGCTGTAGACGAAGGCTCGCCACATCACCACGCCGTCGTGCGGAGCCAGGGCTTCGGCGAGCATGTTCGCGCCGTCGGCGTGGGTGCGCTTGTAGTCCTGCGGCCCCGGCTGACCCTCCGAGTTCGCCTTCACGAGGAATCCACCGAAGTCCGGCACCACGCGGTAGATCTCATCCACCTCGTGCCGCCACCACGCCGGGACGGCCGGGTCGAGCGGGTCGGCGGTGGCGAGGTCGCCCAGCTCGATCGGCGCGCTGAAACGTGCCGTGAGATACACGCGGATGCCGTACGGGCGGAACACGTTGGCGAGCGCGGCCACCTTGACGAGAAACTCGGGTGCCAAGACGCGGGCGTTGGCATTGACGTTCGTGAGCACCGTGCCGTTGATCCCGAGCGAAGCGTTGGCACGGGCGTAGTCGCGGTAGCGTGGGTCCAGCGAGTCGGGCAACCGGGACCAGTCCCACAGCGAAAGCCCGGCGTATCCGCGCTCCACCGACCGGTCCAGGTTGTCCCAGTGGTCGAGCAGGCGGAGCCCGATCTTCGGCGCGCTGACGACGGCCAGGTCCCGAAGCGGGCGATCGGTCTGGAGCAGGCGGAGCAGGGCGAAGGCGCCGTACAACACACCGACCTCGCGGTTGGCGGCGATCACCGTCGTCTGCGCGCCGCCCACGCGCAGCGCCCGGAGGACGAACCCCTCGGCGCCTGCGCGCCGCAGGTCGGCGGCGAGCGGCAGTGCGGCGACGAGTCGCGAGGTCCGAGGCGTGCCCGCAATGATGGCGCCGTCTCCTCGGACACGGTCAGCCCGGCGGACCTCGGTCCCCAGCAGTCCGTGCAGACCGACGGTCAGCTCGTCGCGCGCGGCGCGCAGGGTGGGCGAGTCGCCCTCGACGACCAGGTGGGAGAGCGCCGCGCGATACTCACCCAGGCGCTCCGCATCGGCGACGAGCCGGTAGCGCAGCCACAGGTCGTACCCGTCCTCGGCAGGTGGTGGACCCGGCGCAGCGGTGCTGAGCAGGACGCACCACGGGAGCACGGACCGGAACAGCACGGACTGTCGCATGCCGGGAGACCGCGTCAGGCGGGCACGTGCGGAACGCGCCCGTCGGCCGGATCGGCCCAGCGGGTATTCGGGATCAACGGGGCCCAGCCGGGCCGCAGCGGGTCCTGGTCGTACGGATAGGGCCCGAGCCGCAGGAACGACTCGTGGTACTGCGCCAGGCGGTCGCGGTCGAGCTTCACACCGAGCCCCGGAGCGGTCGGCACGGGGATCGCGCCGTGGCAGTACTGCAGCTTGCCGCCCTCGATCACGTCGTCGAGGAGGTGGTGGTAGTGGGCATCCGCGGCGAACGTGAGGTTCGAGATCACGGCGCCCAGGTGCAGCATGGTCGCCAGCTGGATCCCCAGCTCGCCCGAGGAGTGTACCGCCACGCCGAACTGGAAGGCTTCGCAGATGCCCGCCGCCTTGACGCAGGCGCGGATCCCGCCCCAGAACGTCGTGTCGAGGAGGATGACGTCGACTGCGGTCTGCAGCACGTTGGCGGCCAGCTGCTCGAAGCCCACGACGACGGTGTTCGTGGCCAAGGGGATCCGGATCCGCTCGCGGGCGCGGCGCATGCCGTGCAGCCCGAAGACCGGGTCTTCGAGATAGTCGTTGTTCAGGTTCTCGATCTGCCGCCCGAACCAGACGGCCACCTCCGTGGACCAGACGCCGTTGGGATCGAACCGGAAGCCGTCGTCGGGCAGCGCCGCGGCCAGGGCGCGGTAGCAGTCCAGCTCGTAGCGGGGCGGGAACACCCCGCCCTTGAGCTTGTGCGTGGTGAACCCGCACTGCTGCTTGAGCGCGCGCGCCTCGGCGACGAGGTGGTCCACCGTGCGGACTTCACCGGAGCCGTCGCTGGCGTTGGGGTAGCGGAAGAACAGGTACGAGGCGAACGGCACCTGATCGCGCAGCCGGCCCCCCAAGATGTCGCTCACCGGCACGCCCCACTCCTGCCCCAGCAGGTCCAGGCACGCGAACTCCAGGGCGGCGAGCATCTGCGTGCGCAGGTTGTAGAGCGAGGCGGTGGGGTTGGCGATCAGGAAGCGCATCTCTTCGAGCCGCGCCGGGTCGCGCCCGACCAGGTACGGCTTCAACCCGAGCACGGCGGCACTGGCGGCTTCGCCCCCGCCGCCCAGCTCGCCGAGGCCGATGCGGCCGTCGTCCGTCTCGACCTCGACGATGGTGCGCACGAAGCGGCCCCAGTGACACCCGTTCGCGTGGCGCAGCGGGGCCACCAGTGGAACTGAGACGGGCGTGGCGCGAATGTCGGCGATCTTCACGGGTGATAAACTGATCTTATCACCGGCTCGTGGCAAGCGCCGGCTCGAGGCGCGGCACGAGGAGATGCATGAGGAGCAGGGCCCCGACGTAGGCGAGCCCTAGACCGGCGAAGATGGGCGCATAGTTGCCCCCCGTCATCTCCAGGATGGCCCCCGTGAGCCGCTGGAAGCCGAACGCGCTGAACAGGCCGGCGCACCCGCCGATGCCCACGACGGACCCGACCGAGCGCTGGGGAAACATGTCGCTCACCGTCGTGAACAGGTTGGCCGACCACCATTGGTGCGCTCCGGCCGCGACGCTCACGATCCCCACGGCGACCCACAGGTTGCCGGCCGACGGCGCGAACATGGTCGGGACGATGCACAGGGCCGCCGCGAGCAGGGCGGTCTTGCGGCTGAGGTTCACGCTCCAGCCACGCTTGATCAGCGCACCCGACAGCCATCCGCCCGTGATCGAGCCCACGTCGGCGGCCACGTAAATGACGACCAGCGGGCCAGCGAGGCCCGCGAGGCGCACGCCGAAGCTCGCGTCGAGGAACTTGGGGAGCCAGAACAGATAGAAGAGCCACACCGGATCGGTCATTGCCTTGCCCACGATGAACGCCCAGGTCTGGCGGCGCGCGAGCAGGGTGCGCCATGACGTGGGGCCCGGGGGCTCGGCCGGATCGCTCCGGATCCAGGCCAGCTCGGCGCTCGAGAGCCGGGGCTGCCGGTCCGGGTCGCGGTAAAAAGCCAACCACAGGGCAAGCCAGATCATGTCGAGCGCGCCCGTGGCGAGGAACGCCCAGCGCCAACCGAGTGAGAGCGCGATCCACGGAACCAGCAGCGCGGCGACCACCACTCCGACGTTCGTGCCGGCGTTGAACACGCCGGTGGCGAGCGCCCGCTCCCTCTTCGGGAACCACTCCGCCACGGTCTTGACGGCAGCCGGGAAATTGCCCGACTCGCCCACGCCGAGCAGTGCGCGCGCCACACCGAAACCGGCGACGCTGCGCACCAGCGCGTGCCCCATGGACGCCAGACTCCAGACGAGGACGGCGATCGCCAGACCGGTGCGCACGCCGATGCGATCCATGATGCGGCCCATGACCAGCAGCCCGAAGCCGTAGGCGACGCTGAACCAGGAGACGATGGCGGCGTAGTCCGTCTCCCTCCATCCGAGCTCGCGGGTGAGCGTCGGCGCGAGGATGCCGAGCACCTGGCGATCCAAGTAGTTGACGGTGGTCGCCCCGAAGAGCAGGGCGAGAACCGTCCAGCGGTGCCCGAATCCCGGCGGTGCGCGATCAGACACCGCTGGACACGCCGAACCCTCCGTCCACCGGAACGACGGCGCCGGTCACGAACGACGCCGCGTCGCTGCACAACCATTGCACCGCCCCGACGATCTCGTCGGGCCTGCCGAAGCGACCCATGGGCGTATGGGCGATGATGGCGCGGGCCCGCTCCGTGTGGCTGCCGTCGGGGTTGAGCAGCACGCTGCGGTTCTGCTCCGCCACGAAGAACCCCGGCGCGATGGCGTTCACCCGCACCCGGTCGCCGTGCCGGCGCGCCAGCTCCGCCGCCAGCCAGTGGGTGAAGGCGTCGATCCCCGCTTTCGCGATGGAATACCCCAGCACGCCGCTCAGCACCCGGCGCGCGGCCATCGAGGAGATGTTCACGATGCTGCCCGAGCCCTGGCGCCCCATGGCTTCGCCGAACGCGAGCGACGGGACCACGGTCCCGTGGAGGTTGAGCCGGAGCACCTCGTCGAACGCGTCGAGCGGCACGTCGAAGATCGGCCGGTCGTCGCTGCGGGCGCGCGCCACGTTGCCCCCCGCGGCGTTGACGAGAATGTCCACCCGTCCGCGGGTCTCGAGCAGGTCGTCCCGAGCGGCGCGCACTTGCTTCTCGTCCAGGACGTCCGCCACGAGGGCGAGGGCATCACCGCCGCTCTGGCGGATCGCCTTGGCCCTCTCCTCGGCCGTGGCGCGTCGCCGGCCCAAGATCGCGACGGCGGCTCCCGCATCCGCCAGCCCCGAGGCGATGGCGCCACCGAGCACTCCGTAGCCACCCGTGACGACGGCGACGCGTCCGACGAGCGCGAATGGGCCACGCCCATCGTGACGCATGTGACGACCTCCCAGAGCGGCGTGGTAGCGCGGGAATGTGCTGCGCGTTTCCCCGGGTCGGCAATCCCGCCGCGGCAGCGTCGGTTTGCCATCCCGAAAACACGTGGTCATCTTATCACTCTTGCCCCGGAAAGCGAGCCCCTTTTTTGACGGGAGGTTCTAGGTGACGCGGATACCCGCCGTGGCCGTGCTCTGCGGCGCGCTCGCCGGCGCGGCCCGAGCCCAGGCGCCCGCCTGGCAGAACCCGTCCCTGTCGTTCGAGGAGCGTGCAGCGGACCTTGTCGGCCGCATGACGCTCGAGGAAAAAGTGTCGCAGATGATCGACCGGGCGCCTGCCATCGAGCGGTTGGGGATCCCCGAATACAACTGGTGGAACGAGGGCCTCCATGGGGTCGCGCGCTCGGGACTCGCGACGGTTTTCCCCCAGGCCATCGGCTTCGCCGCTACGTGGAACGACAGTCTCGTCTTGCGTATGGCGACGGTGATCTCGGACGAGTTCCGCGCCAAACACCACGACTACGCTCGGCAGGGACAGCGCCAGCGGTATCAGGGCCTGACGATCTGGTCGCCCAACATCAACCTGTTCCGCGACCCCCGGTGGGGGCGCGGGCAGGAGACCTACGGCGAAGATCCCTACCTCACCGGTCGGCTGGCGGTGTCGTTCATCCACGGGCTCCAGGGCGACGATCCCAAGTACTTCAAGGCCATCGCGACCGTCAAGCACTTCGCCGTGCACTCAGGCCCGGAGCCGCTCCGGCATGAGTTCGACGCCGTGGTGAGCGAGCGGGACCTGCGGGAGAGCTACCTGCCGCACTTCGAGGTCGCGATCCGCGAAGGCGGCGCGTATTCGCTCATGTGCGCGTATAACCGCGTGTACGGCAAGCCCGCATGCGGTAGCGACCTGCTCCTGCAGAAGGTCCTGCGGGGCGAGTGGCATTTCCCCGGCTACGTGGTCTCCGATTGCGGTGCGATCGACGACATGTACCTGCGGCACCGGGTCGTGCAGACCGCGGCCGCGGCGGCGGCGCTGGGTGTGCGGACGGGCACCGACCTCGATTGCGGCCGGGTGTATCCCAACCTCGCCGACGCGGTGCGCCAGGGCCTGATCACCGAGCAGGAAATCGACCGATCGCTCGTCCGGCTGTTCGTGGCGCGGTTCCGCCTCGGGCTGTTCGACCCGCCCGAGCGGGTGCGGTGGGCGCAGATCCCGATCTCGGTGCTCGACCGGCCGTCCCATCGCGCCCTGGCGCTCGAGGTCGCGCGCCAGTCGATGGTCCTGCTCAAGAACGCCGACCACGTGTTGCCGTTGCGACACGACCTCGGCACGATTGCCGTCGTCGGGCCGAACGCCGATCAGTGGCGCATGCTGCTCGGCAATTACAACGGGATCCCGGCCGATCCCGTGACGCCACTGCGCGGAATCCGTGAGGCGGTCTCACCGCGGACCCGCGTCCTGTACGCGCTCGGCTCGGATCTCGCCGAAGGGTTCCCGGTGCTCGCGAGCGTTCCCTCGTCCGTCTTCACCACCGGACGGGGACGGCGCGGCCTCGACGTCGCCTACTTTCCGAGCCGCACCATGCAGGGCGAGCCACTCTACCGCGGCGTGGACACCACGCTGGACGCCAACTGGGGGGCCGGCGCGCCGCGCGCGGACATGAACGGCGACGATTTCGGCGTCCGCTGGACCGCCACCTTCCAGCCGCCCGTCACCGGGACCTACCGCCTCGCCCTGGTCGGCACCGTCAAGTTCCAGCTGTATCTGGACGACAGCCTGCTGGTCCGGTCGATCTATCCGACGCACGACGGTGAGTTTCCGGACCCGCGCTTCGCAGAGACCGAGCCGCTCCGGCTCGAGGCGGGCCGGCGCTATCGCCTGCGGGTGGACGGACAGGAATCCTACGGCGAGGCGCAGCTGCAGCTGCTGTGGGCCACGCCCGTCGAGGCACTCGAGGCGGAGGCCGTGCGAGTCGCCCGGCAGGCCGACGCGGTCGTCCTGTTCCTCGGCCTCACGGCCAGGCTGGAAGGGGAGGAGATGCGGGTCGAGATCGACGGCTTCCACGGCGGCGATCGCACGCGGATCGACCTGCCGGCCCCGCAGCAGCGCCTGCTGGAACGCATCGTGGGGCTTGGGAAGCCGACCGTGCTGGTGCTGATGAGCGGGAGCGCCGTCGCGGTGAACTGGGCGCAGGAGCACGTTCCCGCCATCCTCGAGGCGTGGTATCCGGGTCAGGCCGCCGGGACCGCGATCGCCGACGTGTTGTTCGGCGACTACAATCCCGGCGGCCGGCTGCCGATCACGTTCTATCGTAGTGTGGCCGACCTCCCGCCTTTCGACGATTACCGCATGGCCGGGCGCACTTACCGTTTCTTCGACGGCATGCCCCTCTACCCGTTCGGGCACGGCCTGAGCTACACCACCTTCGCGTACGATCGCCTCCGATCGAGCAGCGACACGCTGCGCGGCGACGCCACGGTCACCGTCTCGGTCGACGTGAAGAACACGGGCACCCGCGCCGGTGACGAGGTGGTGCAGCTTTACGTGCGACACCCGCGCTCGGCGGTGCCGCGCCCCAGGCGGGACTTGCGGGGCTTCCGGCGGGTGACGCTTCGCCCCGGCGAGACCCAGACGGTCGAGTTCCCACTCGCCGGTCCCGCCCTCGCCTACTGGGATCCGGACGCGCACCGCTGGGTCGTCGAGAACGGACCCGTCGTGGTGGAGCTCGGCGCCTCGTCCGCCGACATCCGCCTCAAGCAGGAGATCACGGTCGCCGGCCCACGCTGAGCCCTCACGGCTCCCGTACATGGGGTGGCGGCGGGGGCGGCTCCGCTTCCATATTGCGGCCCCGACGCCAGAGGCAGCACGTGACGACGCCCGCCCCCCTCCCCCTCCCCCTCCCCCTGCCCGACGACTCCTGGGCGGTCGACGAACGCTCCCTCAAGCTGTTCGTCGATGCCCTCAAAGGGCCCCCGGCCGAGCGCGCGTGGTACGAGCTGCGGCGCGAGGCGGAGCGCATCGCCCTGGTCCCCGGGTTCGACCGGTTGATCACGCTCGACGCCAACGCGATCAAGGAGCTGCCCCACCAGATCGACGTGGCCCAGCGGGTGCTGCGCGACATGGGCGGCCGGGCCATCCTCGCCGACGAGGTAGGCCTCGGCAAGACGATCGAGGCGAGCATCATCTATAAAGAACTCGCGATCCGCGGCCTGGCCCGGCGCGCACTGATCCTCACGCCGGCCTCGCTCGTGGGCCAGTGGCAGGGGGAGCTCGAGGAGAAGTTCTTCGAGCGCTTCGACACGCCGACCGATCCCGACGACTGGCAGCGCGGGACCATCACCAGGGCGATCATCTCGCACGACCGGGCACGCTCGCGGCGGCACGCCGAGGAAATCTTGAGACACCGCTGGGACCTCGTCATCGTGGACGAGGCGCACAAGGTGAAGAGCCACCGTGGCGCGACCTACCAGTTCATCGAGAAAATCGAGCGCGACTTCATCCTGCTGCTCACCGCCACGCCGCTCCAGAACGACCTGCGCGAGCTGTACAACCTCATCACGCTGCTTCGGCCCGGCCAGCTCGGCACCTGGCAGGAGTTCAAGACCGAGCACCTGGTCTCGGGCGACCACCGCCAGCCGCGCGATCCCGAGGGCCTGCGCGCGCTCACGCACGAGGTCATGATCCGCACCCGGCGCTCGAGCGTGGTCGACGACCTGAATCTGCCACCCCGCCGGCCGCGTCACCCCGAGGTCAAGCTGACGCGCGCCGAGGCGGACCTGTACCAGCGGACGACGGAGTTCCTGCGTCGGCTGTACCGGGAGGGGTTCATCCAGCCGGCCGAGCAGGAAGAGGCGGAGGACGGGGCGCCGCGCCGGCGGCGGACCAAGAAGGGTATTCTGCAGCTCGCCGTCATCCACCTGCGCCAGCGGCTGTGCTCTTCGTCGCGGGCGCTCGCCGAATCGCTCGCGCACCTGGCCGAGAGCGAGCGTATCAGCCCCGAGTACCGCACCATCGCGAAGCAGCTCGCAAAGCGGGCGGAGGGCATCAAGACGCACGCCAAGCTGGATGTGTTGACCCAGCTCCTGAAGGAGACGCCGGACCGCCTCGTGGTCTTCAGCGATCACCGCCCGACCATCCAGCTGATCGAAGAGCGCGTCAAGAAGCTCGGCCGTCAGCCGGTTGTCTATTGGGGCGCTCACTCGACCGCGGAGCGGGACAAACGCATCCGCGCATTCCACGAGGACCAGCGCAGTGTGCTGATCGCCACCCGCGCCGGCAGTGAGGGACGCAACCTTCAGTTCTGCAACGTGCTCGTCAACTACGACCTGCCCTGGAACCCGATGGTGGTCGAGCAGCGCATCGGACGCCTGCACCGCATCGGGCAGACGCGCGAGGTGCACATCGTGAACTTGGCGGCCGCCGGGACCATCGAGTCGTACATCCTCCAGCTGCTCGACCGGAAGATCAAGCTGTTCGAGCTGGTGGTGGGCGAGCTGGACCTGATTCTGGGCGAGTTCGGGGGCGCGCAGGAGTTCGAAGGCCGACTGGCGCAGGAGTGGCTCGCCGCCGAGAGCGAGGCGGACTTCGCGCGCCGGGTGGAGGCGATGGGCGCCGACATCGAGAAGAGCAGCGCGGCGGGCAAGGAGCAGGAGCAGCTCAACTCCCTGATTGCGCCGGACGACAACGCCATGCGCCTGGAGCGCCGGTTCCAGGCACTGTCGATCCCCGGCCGCTTGAGACTCGGGTTGGGCACCAGCCAGGTCGTCAAGGCCGCCGGCTGGGAGGCGAAGCGCCACAAGCTCGGCGTGCACGTGACGGAAGTGCTCGAGGCGCTCGAGTCGATCGAGCCGGTTGGGGGCGTCACGACGCCGCCGCAGCCGGCCGGCACGCACCCCGAATTCGGAGCGCTGGTACGGCTCACCGGCCTGACCAGCACCGGACGGGCGATCGCGCTGGTGGCGCGCGTGGACCGCCTGCCCCTGGTGCTGGTGGACATCGCAGTGGATGCGGTATGAAGCGCCGCCCCCGCAAGCCACAGCGCAAACGTCGCCCGAAGAGCGCGAGTAAACTCGCGGCTCGGCGTCTGCCCGTAAACGGGCCTGCCGTAGCCGCTTCAGCGGCAGGGCCGAGCCGCGGCTTTAGCCGCGACTCGCCGGTCGCCGACGCCGATCCGCTCGCGGACCCACGTATCCGGCCGCTGCTCGAGCGCTACTGCGGGCTCGCCGGCGTGAAGCAGGTCGCGCTCGGCCCCGATCACTCCAAGTTGAGTCTGCCCCAGGCGGAGCGGCCGTTTTTCAGAGACCGCGAACGCTTGAGCGTGGCGTTCTCGCTCGACGCGCTCGAGCGCGACCCGGACGCCGAGATCGCCGTGCTCGGCAGCCCCTTCGTCTCCCAGCTGATCGAAGCGATCCGCACACGCGCCGCGCGCCTGTCGCTCGGGCTGATCGCGCCGGGCGACGCGAGCGATCCGAAGCGCGTCGAGCTGACGATTCCCGTGCGGGACGGCACGGTCAAGCGGAGCACGACTCGCATGGCCGTACATCCGGTGGGGCGACTCGTCGCACGCGTCGTGCTGCGCGCCGGAGCCGGGCTTGAGGAAGCGGTGGTCGAGAGCGACGTGTACGACCTGTCGGCCGGCGCCCAAGTGGCCGACGATCTGGCCGGCGCGTTCCGGGACTTGGAAGCGGGCCGGGGGAAGCCCGCGGACCCGTCGGAGGCAGGTAAAGCCGCACGCATCCCGGCCCGGGAGCCCGGGGACATGCTGCGTCTCCTCTTGAGCCATCTCCAGGAAAAATCGGCGGAGCGGGTCGCCGCGCGACGCGCGGCCGCGGAGCAGGCCCTTGCCGCCGAGCTGGGCCGCTTGGACCGCTACTTCGAGTCGATCCTCAAGGAGCAGTCGGACCCGGAGGGCATTGGCACCGTCACCGCGCTCGCCGAGCGGCGCCGCACCGAGGAGATCAGGCGCAGCCAGGTGAAGGCCGTCGTGCATCCGTTGCAGCTGATCGAGGCGACCGTCCTGGTGCAGCGCGCCGAGTGGCAGCTCGAGTCCGCGCTCGGGCGGCGCGCGACGTTCAGCGCGCAGCGGTCGCTGACCGGTGCGGCCGCCTGGATCATGACGTGTCCTCATTGCGGTCGCGCGCCGACGGCGCTGGTGATCTGCCGCCACGATCACTGCGGCTGCGAGGCGTGCACGTCTCGCTGCTCGGTTTGCGGGGAGCATTTCTGCGCCGACCACGGCATCGCGCACTGTCGCGTGGACGCAGAGCCGGCATGCGATGAGCATGTGCGCGTGTGTCCTGCGTGCCGCCTGCAGTATTGCACAGCGCACGAGGGTGTGTGTGCCGAGGACGGGCAGGCGGCCTGCTCGGCATGCCTCGCGCCGTGCGGCAGCTGCGGCCGGGTCGTCTGCAACCGCCACGCGGAGCAGAGCGGGGCGGAGGCGCCGAAGGGAAGCCGGCGTCTGTGCACGGCGTGCCTCAAGTACTGTGAGGGCGGGACCAACGAGCCGGTCGGCGTGGACGAGGTGACGCAATGCGCGAGCTGTGGCAACTCGGTCTGCACGGCGCATCAGGCGGTGTGCGCGGTGGACGAGCAGGTGCACTGCTCGCGGCATCTGCGCCGCACCGACACGTCGCGGCGCCTGGTGTGCGCGCGACACCGGGCCGGCTGTGTCGAGGAGGCAATGACCCTGTTCGCCGCGGATGAGGTCGAGCCCTGCCCCGTGTGCGGCAAGGATGCGTGCGCCCGGCATCGCGCTGCGTGCGGTTATTGCGGCCGGCAGGTGTGCACGGCCGACCTGGGGCAGCAGTCCCGCCGCTGCGCGACCTGCGCGCAGCTGGCCGCGATCGCCGACCCACCGGAGACGGTCGTTACCGCCGCGCGAGCCGTGACCGGCGGGGGGCCGAAGCCGTCTCGCGCCTGGCGGATGGCTCGTGACCGGAGTCACCTGGTGGTGGAGGTCGATCTCGGGTTGCGGCGCAAGGCCGTGTTCACGCTGCGGCACGGCGAGACCGTGCCCGACGGGGTGGTGAAGCATTCGTTGCTGGGATCGAAGCGGCGGAAGTGAGACCGGCCCCCATGCCTCGCGTCCGGCTGCTCATCGCCGGGGCTCTCCTTCCGGCCCTTGGGCTACCCAGCCCGGCTAGCGGCCAGGTGTACTTCGGCCTCGACGCCACTCTGAGCTCGCCCTACGTGTGGCGCGGCGTGACGCGCGCCAACGGCTGGGTCGTTCAGCCGGAAGGGTTCGTCAGTCTGCAGGCGGGCGGCGGGTTCCTGTCGGGCGGCGCGTGGGCGAGCTACGAGCTCGGTAGCGCCGGGCCCAACGACCTGTCGGATCTCGGCACCGGCGGCGCCGGCCTCGCCGAGCTGAACTACTGGGGGCAGGCGACGTGGTCCCTCGGGCTGGTGCAGGCGGCGCTGGGCGGGATTCGTTACACCTTCCGCGGAACCGCTCCGTCCGCCGGCCGCACGCGCGCCGACAACACGACCGAGCTGTACGTGGAGCTACGTGGCACGTCGAAGTACGTCGTGCCGGGCGTCGCCCTGTGGCTGGACGTCGACCGCGTGCGCGGGGCGTACGTGGAGGGGAGCGTCACGGTGCCGGTGCTCGCCAACCCGCTCGCCAAGCCGTTCGTCGCTCTGATCACGCGGGCCACCGTCGGCTATACGGTCGGCCAGGAGGGTGCGTACTTCGCGCGCGCCGGCGTGACGCACGTGGATTTCGCCGCTTCGAGCGACGTGACGCTGCGGCCGCTCCGCGTGCCCACCGTGCTGCGGCTCGAGGGCCACGTGCAATTCAGCACTGACGACGCGACCCGGCCCACCAGCGCTCGCCCGAGTGAGGCGCGGCGCAGCGGCAAGCTGTGGGCGGCGCTGGCGCTGCGGTTCTTTCCGACGATCGTGTCATGGTGAGCGCGCGCATACAGGCCGCCCTGGCGGTGTCGCTCGTGGCCTCCGCGTGCAGCATCGCGTACCACGAGCTGCAGCTGCCGAGTCCCACCTCAGCCCGGCCGGCGCCGGCTGCGTCACCCGGCCTGCGGGCGGGATTCGGCCGGGCGGACATCACACCTCCGCCCGGGGTCGGACTCGCCGGCAACGGTCCGGAGGGCCGCCGCGCCGCGGGCTATCGGGTGCATCTGTACGCGCGTGCCCTGCTGCTCGAGGATCGGACGGGCGAGCGCGTCGCGTTCGTCGTCGCCGATCTGGCGCAGGTCACTCCGAACCTGCACCGTCTCACCGCCCAGCGGATCCGCGACTCGACCGGGATCGGCGCCGATCGCCTGGTGATCGCGGCCACGCACGTGCACGCGGGCCCGGGTCATTTCTACGCCGAGCGCCAGTACAACCAGAGCACGTCGCAGGTCGAGGGCTACGATTCGGCTATGGTCGAGTTCCTGGTGTCGCGCTTTGCCCGCGCCGTGCTCGACGCGCAGCGCGATCTGCGCCTGGCGCGCGTTGCGTGGAGTGCCACTGCGGTGTGGGGACACACGCGTAATCGGAGCTACGAAGCCTTCCTGCGCAACAAGCCGGAGTGGACGCCGCCCGCGCCGGTGACTCCCGGGCTCGACCCGGCGCATCGCGCCGTGAACCCCCTGTGGACGCTGGTGCGCGTCGACCAGCGGGGTCGCGGTGCGGACAGCGCCTATCGGCCGGCCGGCGCCCTCAGCGTGTTCGCCATACACGGCACGGCGGACGCCCCGGAGAACGAGCTGCTCGACGCCGGCATCCACGGGATCATCGAACGGGGGCTCGAGCGGCACGTAGACTCGCTGAGCCGGCGCGGGGCGGGCTATCACCTCGTGGCGAACGGAGCGGAGGGAGACGTTTCCCCTGACTGGCCGGCCCAGTCGCGCTGCGGCGCACCGATGCTCCGTCCCGTGGTGGGGCCGGGCGGGCCGCGCACCCCGCCCGCGCCGTGGGAATGGCGCGACCCAGCCCCGGCGTGGATGGGATTATGCCTCGCCGCCGCGCGCCGCTACGTCAACACCGCCGGCGACTCGCTCGCCGCGCGCGCCGCCGCCCTGTTCGACTCGCTCGGGCCCGGTCTGCGCGGCGACCTGCGCGTCGCCGTGGCGTTCCGGACGCTCCGCCTCAAGGGCGATCCGCGCCTCTGTCCCTATCCCGAGGCCGGCTCGTCCACGGTGGGCGGCGCCGAGGACGGCCGCACGCGTCTGTACGGGTGGCGCCTGTTCGGAATCTTCTCGCTCGGCCTCGAGGAGGGCGGGCACGCCATCCGTCCCAACCCGCGGCGCGCTGCAGCGCAAGCTTGTCGTCGGGGCGCACGGCCTACCGGAGGTCGCCCAACTCTCGGTGATCCGCCTGGGCGATCTGCTGCTGGGCGTCGTGCCGGCGGAGGTGACGACTCGGGCCGGTGCACAGATCGAGCGCGCGATCGCCGATAGCGCGCGCGCCGCCGGGCTCGAGCCGCGCGCCGTCACGATCGTCGGGCTCGCCAACGGCTACATGCAGTACGTCACGACCGACGCGGAATACGGCGAGCAGGCCTACGAAGGCGGCTCCACGCTGTTCGGACCGAACAGCGCCGCCGTCCTTGCGGAGGAGCTCGGAAAGCTGGCCGCCTCGCTGGCGCGCTCGGGCGCGAGTCCGGCGAACCTGGTCGACTCGATCGCCGCCTATCCGGGGAAGTCCCAAGCCATCCTGCCGCGGCGCACGGCCGGCCCCCCGCCCGAGCGCGTCACCCGGGGAGTGCTGAGCCAGACCTGCGCCCGCGACACGCTCGTGGCGCGGTGGCGAGATCTGCACCCGGGACGCTTGGTGCCCGCCGACGGGCCGGTGCTACGGATCGAACGACTCGTGGGGGAGCGCTGGGACACGGTGGTGGAGGACGGAGACCGCGAGCTCGAGATCCGCGCTGTGCGCTCGCTCGGCGACCGGGGCTACGTGTGGGAGGCGCGCTGGCGCCACCCGGCGCGGGACGGTCCGTTCCGGGTCGTGCTGGTGGCGCGCGCGGGGCTGGCCGAGGTGACCGGGGAGAGGGTCCGGTGCTGATTGACGGTGAACGTGGGTAGACGCGGCAGGAGCAGCCATCCCGCGTTCGATGCGCGCGACCCGCTGCTCGACGCGCGGGCCGATGCCGAGCTCGACCTGCACGGGCTCGGCGCGATCGAAGCGCGGTCCGCGGTGCGCGCCTTCCTCGAGACCTGGCGGCGCCGCAAGCCCGGTGCGGTGGTCCACATCATCACGGGGAAAGGGAAGGGGTCGGCCGGTGGGCCCGTGTTGCGTGGCCTGGTGAAGAGTCTGCTGCAGGGCGAGCTGCGCGGGTTGGTGGCGGAGTGGGGGTTGGACGATGGGGAGGGGGGATACCGGGTGAGAGTGCGGTAGTTCACTCGTACATCTTCCCCGTATCGGCCCCGGCCAGCTCCACCAAGAAGCCCGCGATCTTCTCGCTGACTAGGTCGACGTACCTGCGCCCCTTCTCGGTCGTCGCGGCTGCGGGGTTCCCGACCCCCGTGTCCTCCGTCACCTGGCGCCACTGCCGTGGCGCCCAAGCCCAGCCTTCTCGCAAGCCTGCGATCGTGAACCGGCGCGCCGTGCCGGGGCCGGCCTGCGACAGCGGCCGCACCAGCTCGGGTGCGAGATGGAGCATGACGCTGGTCTCGAGCTCTCCCGCATGGTCTCCCAGATCGGCGAAAAACGGCTTCGGATCCACGACTTGGTACCAGTTGACCGTGCATAGAAACAGCGACACCGCCGGTTGGAGCTCACGGATCATTTGGCGGAAGTCGTTCCCGCCGTGCCCGTTCAAAATCACGAGCTTGCGCATGCCCTGGCCGGCGAGCGCCGTCGCCACGTCGCGCAGCACCAGCGCCTGTGTGCTGGGGTTCATGTTGAGGCATAGCGGCAGATCGAGCTGGCCCGTGTTCACGCCAAACGGCACCACCGGCAGCACCACGACCCGTGCCCCCCGCTCCCACGCGATGCGCGCCGACAGGTCCGCGATCCGCTCGGTCTCGACGTTGTCGGTCGAGTACGGCAGGTGGCGGTTGTGTGGCTCGCACGCACCCCATGGCAGCACCGCGACCTCGTAGCGCGCGTCGCGCACATCCTTCCACGTCAGCTCGTTCAGGATATAGGGGCGAGGCGGCATCAGCGCGGCACCACTCGCGCCTTGGCCAGATCTCTCCAGCTGACGGTTACGAAGCCGCGCTGCGCTACCACTCTCAACACATGCTCCTCCAAACCTGGCCTGGCACGATGACGGGTCGGACCGCCGGCCACCCAAGATCGTCTACCGGAGTAGGGTCGGCCAGAGCCACTGACCCCGGGCGCGAGCCCGGGGATCACGGGAATAGGAGGGTATCTGGCTGTCAGCCCAGCATTGCCACCACGCGCCGAATCCGCTCGGCGTCCGTCACACTCCACTCGTACTCACTCCGCGGCGCCGCGCTGCCGATCGTGACCGCCGGCGCGCGAAAGGTCATGCCGCTCTGGCGCGCGACCGCGCCCGTGAGATGGACCTCGGTCACGCCGGTGGCGCGCACCAGGTCCGCCACATTGTCTACCGTGATGCCACCCCCGGGGAGAACGGCGATGCGGCCCGCCGCCTGCCGCACTGCCCGCGCAATCATCTCCACACCCTCCGGCGCCGTCGCGGCCTGGCCCGAGGTGAGCACGCGGTCTACGCCGAGGGCGATCAGGGTCTCGAGCGCGCGGCCCGCATCGCGGCACACGTCGAACGCGCGGTGAAACGTCACCCGGAGCGGCCGGGCGGCGGCGATGAGCTCGCGCGTCCGGTCCGCGTCGATCTCTCCGTCAGCCCGCAGTGCGCCCGTCACGACGCCGTGCGCGCCAGCTTCCTTGGCCCGCCCGATGTCCTCGAGCATCACCGCGAGCTCGGCCGCTGAGTACAGGAAGTCCCCGCCGCGTGGCCGAATCAGGACGAAGATGGGGATGTCGAGCCGCGCCCGACAGACCGCGAGCGTACCCGCGGAGGGAGTGGTGCCACCCTCTACGAGATTAGCGCAGAGCTCGATGCGGTGCGCGCCGCCTCGGGCGGCGGCGAGTGCTGATTCAACCGAGTCGACGCAGGCTTCGACGACGATGGGGGCGGGCATGGGGCGACGATGATTAGGAGGAGTCGTCGGTCGCTTCGCCCAGCTGCTCGACCGCCAGCCGCAACCGCGCGACCGCCGTCTGAAGGAGCCACCGGTCCACGTCGATGAGTATGCCCTGGTCCAACGCGTAGGTGAGCAGGTCGACCGCCGCCTGGATCTGGTCACCGGCGGTCTCCAACTCCAGCCGCCGCTCGAGCCCGGTGCGGCGCTCGCTGCCCCTCCGACGCTCGAGCTCAACTGGCGTCTGTTTGTTTCGGCGGTCGGCACCGCCGCGCCGGTCGGCCTTGTCTCGGCGATTCTTGCGTTCGGCCATGGGCTCCGAATCTGCACCGTACCGGCACGGCGCGCGAGCGTCGCGTACCCTTCACAGCGTTCCGCTCGCCCTCCATCTTCCATGCACCGGCCACAAGGGCACGGGCATGGTTGCACGCGAGCACCATAGGGTCGACCGGCGGCTGCTGCCGCCCCGGCGCAGTGACAATGAGCGCCGGCTGGGCGAGCGCCGCGTGGAAGTCATCTCGCTCGACGAGGAGCGGCGCGACCAGGCCGAGCGACGCCGCGCTCCTGACCGCCGCGAGCCCACCGGCCGGCGTCAGATGGCGGCGCGCGGCGCCAAAGTCGTCGTGCTGGTGGTGACCGACCAGGAGGACGAAGCCCGGCGGGTGCGCGACCTCCTGGCCGACGCCGCTCCGGAGCGGTTCGCCGTGGCAACGGCGGCGCCGCAAGCGTCGCTCGGTCGGTTGACGCGGGGCGGAATCGACGTCGTGCTTCTTGCCATGTCGCTGTCCACCCGCCGCGGCTTCGCGACCTTCACGGAGCTCCGTGCGCTAGCGCCGGCCGTACCGTTCCTCTTTTTTCTTTCGAATGCGGAGGATGAGCGCAACGGCCTCGAAGCCGTGCGCGCCGGGGCGCAGGACTTCCTCGTGCAGAGTGAAGTCGACGGTCCGGTCCTGGCCCACGCCCTCCAGCTCGCGATCGAGCGGAACCGGCTCCACGCCGCGCTGCTGGACCTCGCCCTCGTGGACGATTTGACGGGCCTGTACAACCGGCGCGGCTTCCTGACGCTCGCGACCCGGGATCTCCGCCTCGCCCGCCGGGGCAACGAGACGCTGCTCGTGGCGTTCGCCGACCTGGATGATCTCAAGGGCGTGAACGACACCGCCGGCCACGCGGTCGGCGATCGCGCGCTGCGCGACACCGCCGCCCTGCTGCGGCGGACGTTTCGCGACTCGGACCTGGTGGCCCGGATCGGCGGCGACGAATACGCCGTGCTGGTGCGCCACGCGGGGCCCGACAGCGCCGGCGTTCTCGCCGAGCGATTGAAGCGACAGGTGCGCGACCTCAACCGCCGCGCCGCCCGACCCTATCAACTCTCGATCAGCCTCGGCTTCGCGACGCACAAGGCGAGCACCCTCGGCTCGGTGGCCGGCCTGCTGGACCGGGCCGACCGTGCGCTCTACCGGGACAAGCGGCGCAAGCACGACGCCGGCTGACCGGGACCCACCCATGGCGGTCAAGCGCCAACCGCGCGGCACCGATCCCCACCGCTCGCTCCGGGACCACCTCGTCGAGCTGCTGGAGGGGGGTCACGCCCACGTCTCGTTCGAGGATGCGATCGCCGACTTGCCACCTCCGCTTCGGGGCACGAAGGCTTCCGGCCAGCCGTTCACTCCCTGGCGTCTGCTCGAGCACATCCGCATCTCACAGTGGGATATCGTGGAGTTCACGAAGCGCGCGACACACGTCTCGCCGCAGTGGCCGGCGGGTTACTGGCCCGCGAGCGACGCGCCACCCGACGCCGCCGCGTGGGATAAGAGCGTCGCCCAGGTGGAGCGCGACCTCCGGACCATGCAGCGACTCGTGCGCGACCCGGCGACGGACCTCTTCGCCCGCATTCCGCACGGCACGGGGCAGACCGCGCTGCGCGAAGCGCTCGTCCTCGCCGACCACAACGCCTATCATCTGGGACAGCTCGTGTTGGTCAGACGCCTGCTCGGCGCCTGGAAGGGGGCCTAGAGATGGGAGCGACCCGGTTTGCAAGCCCGATCGGCGAGCTCGTGATCACCGCTTCCGACTCCGGGCTCACCGGCGTGTGGTTCCCGGGCAAAGGGCAGGTCGCGGCCGCCCCGCCGGACGACGGGCGCGGACCAGCGAGTGCCGTTCTCGCTCGAGCCTGCGAGCAGCTCGCGCAGTACTTCGCCAGGAGTCGCACGACGTTCGACATCCCGCTGGACCCGCCCGGCACGCCGTTTCAACGGCGCGTGTGGGACGCGCTGCGCGCTATCCCGTACGGGACGACGCTGAGCTACAGCGAGCTGGCGCGCCGCTTGGGCGACCTGCGGGCCACCCGCGCCGTCGGCGCCGCCAATGGGAAGAACCCGATCCCCATCATCGTGCCCTGCCATCGCGTCGTCGGGGCGAGCGGCGCGCTCACGGGGTTCGGCGGGGGCCTCGACCGCAAGCGCTGGCTGCTCGAGCACGAAGGGGCGCTGACGACCTCGATTCTCTAAATGCGGAAATGGCTGCTTCCTGTGTGCCTGGTTGCCCTGCTGGTGATCGGCGGGACTACTGGTACCAGCGGTACAATCGAATGGCATCCGGGTCGGAACCGCGCGAGTGAACTCGCGGCTCGGCGTCTGCCCGTAAACGGGCGTGCAGTCGCCGCTTCAGCGGCAGGGCCGAGCCGCGGCTTCGGCCGCGACACATGAGCGCGGGGATACCGCGTTACCGGTCGAACGCCGCCTCGATCTCCTGAGCAGGGTCGAGCGGCGCGTCCGACAGATTCGTGAGGATCGCGACCACCACGCGGGAATCGCGATCCAGGCCGAACACCGTCGTCCCCCCGACCGAGCCGCCGCCGTGGAACGCCCAGCGGTGCCCCAAGCTGTCGGTTCGCAGGAACCACCCGACCCCATAACCCGTCTGCTCGCCCGCGCTGGTGCGCTGCGACGTGAACAGCAGGTCCAGCGCCTCGGGCTGCAGGAGCCCCGGCTCGAGCAGCGCCGACCCGAACTTCACCAGATCCTCGGCCGTCGACACGAACCCGCCTCCCGCCCACTTGTAACTGTTGTCCACGGGGGGTGCGATGTGGTAGCGCCCCGCGCTGTCGCGATCGTAGAACTGGGTACGGCCCGGAATGAGGCTGTCGGCGCGGTCGGGCGCCGTGTGGGTCAGGCCGAGGGGACGAAACACGTGTGCCGACATGTAGTGCAGGAAGTTGTCCCCCGATGCGCCCTCCACCACCGCGGAGACGAGATTCCAGGCGTAGCTCGAGTAGGAGAATCGCGTGCCGGGGGGAAACAGCAACGAATCGTCCTGGAAGATGGTGAGACCGTCGAGCACCGTGGCGAATCGACGGTTCAGCAGGAATTCCTCACCCTTGTAATGCCTGATGCCGGCGAGATGACCGGTGAGCTGGCGGGTCGTGATGGGGTAGCCTTTGTCCGGGAACGACGGCACGTAGCGCTGAACTGGCGCGTCGAGATCGAGCTTCCGCTGCTCGTACAGCAGGGCGACGGCCGTGGCCGTGAGCGGCTTCGATACGCTCCCGATGCGGAACTGGGTCTCGCGCGTGACGGGCTTCTTGCGCTCGGCGTCGGCGTACCCGAACCCCTCCGACCACACGAGCCTGCCGTTCACCGCCACCGCCACTTGGACCCCGGGGATCCGGGTCGCGAGCCGCTCGCACACGAGGGTGCGCTCCCGCGCCACGGTCGCCGCGTAAGCGGCGGGGACACTCCCGGCCCGCCGAGAAACGCACGCGGGTTCCTGTGTGGAACCGCTGCCGCAGAGGATCGTGGAGGTCAGCACGATCAGGGCGACGGTGGCAGAATTGGCGACCATGAAACGAGGAATCTACTCGCTGACGGGCAGGGCGTCAGAACGGGGGATAAAGACTTCCTGACCCCGGGCGCAAGCCTGGGGATCACGGAACGAGCAGAACTCCGAAGCGGCCTCCTAGGGGATAGCTTACCCTGCATGGAGGGCGTGCGGGAAGACCTGGCGGCGGCCCTGGCCGATCGTTACGCGATCGATCGCGTCCTGGGCCGTGGCGGCATGGCGACCGTGTACGTCGCCGAAGACCGCCGTCACAGCCGCCAGGTCGCGATCAAGGTGCTGCGGTCCGACGTCGCAGCCGCGATCGGTGCCGAGCGGTTTCTGCGAGAGATCACGATCGCGGCACGCCTCACCCACCCCCACGTGCTCCCGCTGATCGACTCCGGCCAGGCGGCGGGATCTCTCTATTACGTGATGCCATATGTGCGCGGGGAAACGTTACGGCAGCGCCTGGTGCGCGAGCAACGGCTCCCGCTCAAGGACGCGCTCGCCATCGCACGGGAGCTGGGCGCGGGGCTCGACTACGCGCACCGCGAGGGGTTCGTGCACCGGGACGTGAAGCCCGAGAACGTGCTCCTCGTCGACGGGCACGCGGTGATCGCCGACTTCGGCATCGCGCGCGCCATCTGTCAGGCCGGCGGAGAGCATGTCACTGAGGTCGGGCTCGCCATCGGGACGCCCGAGTACATGAGTCCCGAGCAGGCGGCGGGCGATCGCGAGCTGGACGGGCGGTGCGACGTGTACGCCTTCGCCTGCGTCATCTACGAGATGCTGGCCGGGGCGCCGCCATTTTCCGGAGCCAGCGCCCGCGCCATCATCGCGAAGCACCTGAGCGAGCCGCCGACGCCGCTTCGCGCCCGCCGTCCTGACGCGCCGGCCGCGGTCGAGCAGGCGCTCGCGCGCGCTCTCGCAAAGGATCCGGCGGACCGATTCGCGAGCGTCGCCGATCTCGTGGCGGCCCTGGAAGACACTCGGGCCGTGGCCGCAGTCCCGGCGCCGGCCGGCAAGACACGCTCCATCGCCGTGCTGCCGTTCGTGAACGCCAGCGCCGATCCCGAGAATGAGTACCTGAGCGACGGCATCAGCGACGAGCTGATCAACGCGCTCACCAAGGTCGACGGGCTGCGGATCGCCTCGCGCACGTCCGCGTTTGCCCTCAAGGGAAAGCCGCAGGACATCCGCGCCATCGGCGCCCTGCTCGGCGTCTCGGCCGTGCTCGAGGGGACGGTGCGGAAGTCGGGTGACCGGCTGCGCATCACGGCGCAGCTCTCCGCGGCCGACGACGGGCGCAACCTCTGGTCGGAGCGCTACGATCGTACGCTGGACGACATGTTCGCCGTTCAGGACGAGATCTCCCGGACCATCGTGAGCACGCTGCGCACCACCTTCCTGGCCGACCTCGCGGATCCCACGCCGCAGCGCTATACGCACAACCTCGAGGCCTACTCGCTTTACCTGAAGGGCCGCTACTGTTGGAACAAGCGCAGCCAGGAAGGCGTGCTCGAGTCGATTGCCTTCTTCAAGCAGGCGATCGACCTCGATCCCGGATACGCGCTCGCGTACTCCGGGCT
>WNGK01004551.1_pt1 | contig 29166 bp, 20 predicted proteins | sample 5400601 | NCBI WGS metagenome assembly WNGK01 (sample SAMN13153376, study PRJNA577476) | soil metagenome | isolation source: 60 cm soil or saprolite under Garry oak tree replicate 1 | place: USA:California | collected 2016-06-15
AACACGGGTCCGATGCGGTCGCCGAGCCGTACGCGCCGGCTCGCCCACTGCAGAAGCGCGACCAGCGGCGATCCACCGAACTCGTGGGCCACGATCGACACCAGCCATGTTGCGGTCCACGCCGCCAGAGTGACGACCGTGGGCGCACCCGGCGCGGCCACGTAGAGGGCGGCGGCGGCCCCCACGTAGCCGGCGAGAGCGAGGTGCCCGGCGGCAAGCGACTGGCGCGTGGATGCGACGGCAACGAGCGCCAGCGCCGCGAGCGACCACAGGACAGGACGCGCGCCGATGTCCAGCTTGATGGCATCGAAGAAGAGGATCGAGGCCCAGGTGAAGGCGGCGACCGACGACCAGATGCGGGCGACCGGCCAGCGAGGGGCGAGCGCGAGCGAACTTCCGGCCAGGACCACCCCCGCGGCGAGTTCGAAATCCGAACCGGTCGGCAGGCTCGAGGCGGTTGCGATGATGATCGCAGCTGCCGCGGCGGGCAACCACCAGGCATAGAAATTGTCGGCCGGGCGCCAGCGGCGGACGGCCAGCGTCAGGACGAGCAGCAGCGCCGCCAGGATCAGGAGCGCGCGACCCTCGGGAAGGAGGCGCCAGATTCCGCTCGCGAATGCGAGGGGGAAGGCCGCGGCCGCCACCATCAGGGCGATCCCAGATTCCCGCGCCGATAGAGCGCGCTGGGAGGGAACCGGCCACAGGCGGCGCGACTGAACCCAGGTGGAGGCCGCTGCGCCGGCGATGAGTGCAGGCCACGTCTCGGGGAGCGCCAGTCCCAGGCCGATGACGAGTCCGGTCAAGGGGATGAAGAGCGCGTAGGTGTGTGGGCGCCTGCGCTCCTGCCATTCGAGAATGGCGAGATACCCGAGGGTGGCGATCATTCCCACGGACGCGACAGTCCATGCCTGCGCCACCGCGCCGAGCGAGGTGGCCAGCAAGAGCGACTGGAGCAGCGAAAGCTGAAGCGCGCGACGCGAGTCGACCGCCAGCAACTCGACGCTGATGAGGGCGGCCAGGCCCGTCAGAAGGATGGGAAGGGGCGGACCGCCCTCCGTGACCGCGAACAGGATCGACAGCGTATAGACGGCGGCGATTCCCGGAACCGCGGCGAAGCGGGTTGGCTCAGCGAAGCGGTTGTTGGGTCGCAACCGGGTGGCCATGATGGTGAGGCCAATGGCAGCAGCGGTCAGGGCCACCTGCTCGGGCGAATAGGTGCCGCGGAAGTAGAGGCCGGCGGTCCAGATGGCGGTCCAGAGCATGGGAGCGACCAGGTATTTCAGCGGGGATACCGGACGACGGATGACGGTCGCCGCGTAGAAGACCGCCAGCGCCAGCGCCATGCCCGCGCGGAGGGCGAACTGGATATTGTGGGCCGGGACCAGCGTGCTCAAGGCGGCCGAGAGAAGGATCGGGACCAGCGCCGCGCCGAGCAATTCCAGGCTGACGGAGACCAGGACGGACCCGCGCCGGTAGAGCATCCAGGACGTGATGCCCAGGAACAGCGGGATGGCCAGCGGCCCAATGGAACGCAGCAACTCGTTCTGGACGCTCGCGTAGGCGAACAGGACAAAACCAAGGGTGCCCACAAAGGTGAGCAGGACGCCGAGGTAGGCGAGCCCGTGGACGGCGAAGTCGGACCGGACCACCAGCCGGGCCTTGCGTAGCTCTTCGATTAAGGGCGACCATGCAGGGGGGCGAGCCGGAGCCGGCGGCGCGGGCGTTGTCAGCGGAGGCGTGGCTGGTGGGAAAGCCGCGGGCGCTGCCAGCGGCTCCTCTGAAGTTCGCGGCACGGCGACGGGCGGGTTTGCTTCGGGGGCTGGCACTGGTCGAGGGCGTTCGAGGTCATTGGCGAGGATAGCGAAGGCGTTCGCATTGATCAGGCCGCGGTCGAAGGCGCTTTCGAGGAAACGTCGCGTATATGTAAGGTTGTCGTTCTCCGGCTCCGGGTTTGGCTTGTTACCTGCATCGCCAGCCAATTCCGCCCGCGGGCTCTGCCTCGCCGGCCAGAAAGGAAGGCCGAGGGCGACGACCCAGCCGATTACCGTCCAGCCAAGCAGCGCGTTGATCGTCAGAGTCCCGCCCACCCGGTTTTTGCGGGCGATCGCAATCATGGTCGGCAGGAAATACAAAAGGATCAACACCAGCCACAGAAGGCCGTCCATCGCTAGCCCTGACCCCTCATATCCCCTCTAACGGCGCAACGACCAGTGCCGTCACGCACGAAGGCCGAGCTTGAGACAACCCGCTGCTTCATTTCCTAACCTGAGAACCGAAAGCTCGTAGCGATCTGTCGGAAAAGGGGTGCTGTCTCCACGACGCGGCTGACCGGGGTCAGGAACGTCAGGACGTAGTTGTTCCACGTGGTGCCGTCGCCCCTCGGAAGAAAGTACTGGGTGACCGCAACGAGTGTCACCTGGCCGCCATCGCCCTTCACGTTTCGGCAGATCTGCAGCTCCACCGCATCCCCGGCCGGGAGGCTGGGCGCCGCACCGGTGACAGGGAGCACGACCTCCGGATTGTCGCTCAGGTTCGCCGCTTCGCCCTGGAAGATCACACCAACCGGCGGGATCGGGCCCTGGCGATCCACTCCGTTCTCGACGCTCAGGAAGGTGAAGTCAACCCGGTTGCTCTCTCCGGCGGCAAACTGGCCGCCGGTGCCTTGCTGCCCAGGCCTCTGGCTCCAGGTCGGAGGAAGGGCCAGCGTGAACCCGGGCCCAGCGTACCGATTCCACCCGGATCCGGGCGGGGAGGCGTCGAGACTGGGAGGGACTTTCGCGAAGGCAGCGTGGCATTCATCTGCAGGGATGGCAGGCGTCCCGACCGGTGGGACGGTCGGCGAAGCACTCTTCGCGGCTACCGTTTGTCGTCCGCCGCAGGCGGCCAGCGAGGACGCCAACAAGGCCAGGCCGAGAATTCGAGTAAGGATCGCTGTCGTCGGGGGTGTTGCGTACATAGTTGCCTCCTTAGCATTTCGCGGCCTCTTGAGCCGGATGCCATCACCCTATGGGCCAGTCACCGGCTTGCCATCGTGGGAACCCCCGATCTTGCGGTACGTACCCTCGGAGGCGGCTTCTTGACTTTCGGTCGCCCGCCTTTTATGGTCGGTTGGCAGGTACGGCTCGCGCTCCGAGCGCTTCCTACCCGTAGGCGGAGGGGACTGACACAAGCCATGGGCGTCGACCCGGCGGCCCACACCTCTGCAGTCCTGCACCTCGGTCGCGCCGGGCCCGGGGATGCCGCGGAGAGGCATAACCTCCCCGTCCAGCTCTCGAGCTTCATCGGTCGGGAGCGCGAAATGGCGGAAGTCGGCCGCCTGCTTGATACGGTTCGCGTCCTGACGCTCATTGGATCGAGCGGATGTGGCAAGACGCGCCTGGCGCTTCAGCTCGGAATGGCCCTCCTCGACGAGTACGAGGACGGTGTTTGGTTCGTTGACCTGGCCCCGCAGAGCGACCCAGGGCTGGTTGCGCAAACGGTGGCAGTCAGTCTTGGCCTTCGGGAAGAGCCGGAGGTTCGGCTCATCCAGACCGTCACCGGGCACCTCCGAACCCGGAACCTGCTGCTCATCCTGGACAATTGCGATCACCTCGTGGATGCCTGCGCGAATCTCGTGGAGGCACTCCTCCGTTCCTGCCCGCGCCTGCGCATCCTGGCCACGAGCCGGGAGGCGCTGAGAGTCCCGGGCGAGATGGCCTGGCGGGTGCCGCCGCTTGCGGTCCCAGAGGCAAAAACCACGCTGCCGTTCGAGAGCATGAGCAAGTACGATGCGGTACGTTTGTTCATCGATCGCGCACGTCTGAACGAGCCCGCGCTGACGCTAACCCCCCACAACGCTCGAGCGATCACGGAGATTTGCGGGCGACTCGACGGGCTCCCTCTTGCGATCGAGCTCGCCGCCGCCAGAGCGCGACTGATGCCGGTGGGTCAGATCCTCGACCGACTGGCCGACCGCTTCCAACTTCTCACCGACGGAAGCCGGACAGCCAGGTCTGCACATCGCACGTTGCGTGCCGCGGTGGACTGGAGCTACGACTTTTTACCGGACCCGGAGAAGGTCCTGTTCCGACGCCTGTCCGCGTTCTCGGGCGGGTTCGGACTGGAAACAGCGGAATCCGTCGGTGCGGATCCAAGGCTCGAAAATCACACGGTGCTGGATCTGCTGGCGGCCCTGGTCGACAAGTCGATGGTCGCCACACGAAAAAGGTCTCGGGGAACGGCACGGTACCATCTCCTCGAAACGCTCCGGCAATACGGCGACGAGCGCCTCCGCGAGAGCGGCGAAGTTGACACGGTTCATCAGCGGCATGCGCAGTACTTCCTAGCCTTCGCCGAAAGGGCGAGCACGGAGTGGCTCGGCCCTGACCAGGTGCGATGGCTGGAGATGACGGAAGAGGAGCAGGACAACCTCCGCTCGGCGCTGAAGTGGTGCCTAGCGCGTGACCAGGAGGCCGGGCTGCGGCTCGCTGCGACTATGGCCGATTTCTGGCTGCTGCGCGGCTACTTCAGCGAAGGGCGGGGCTGGCTGGAGGCGGCGCTGAAGGCCGGATCCGACAACAGGCCGAGGCGCGTTGGAGCCCTCTTGGCCGCCGGCCGCTTTGCCTACTACCAGGGCGATTACGACGGGGCTCACAATCGCTACCTTGCCAGCATGACCATCTCGCTCGATCTGGGCGATCAAGAGGCACTAGGCCGAACGCTCGTTTTCATCGGTGAAGTGGCCACCGCACAGCAGGACTACTCACGTGGCCGCTCCGAGCTGGAGGAAGGAGTCGCGATCAGCCGCAAGTGCGGAGACCAGCGGACGGTTGCCACTGGCCTGCTAACCCTTGCCCTGCTGTCGGTGGTTCACGGCGAAGTCGAGCAGGCTCGTTCTCTAGCCGAAGAATGCCTGGCTATCTGTCAGAAGCTTGGAGACCGATCCACCATGGTGAATGCGTTCTTGAACCTGGCCATCGCGGCCTATCTGCAAAAGGACTACGCCGCGGTCCGCAGCTTGAGCCGCGAGGGCCTGACCATCAGCCACGAGTTGGGGAACCAGCTGGCAATCGCGACCTGGCTCGAGGCATTCGCGATTCTGGCCGCGGTCGAGTCGAAGCCAGAACGCGCGATACGCCTCTTTGAATCGGCCGCGTCGCTACGTCAGGCGATCGGCGCACCCCCGGCGCTGGCATGGCAAGCTGGCGTCCAGGAAGCCCTGGTTGGTGCCCGGACCGCACTTGGAACCCGCGCGGTCGCTGCGGCATCAGCCCAAGGGGAAGCGATGACGACAGAAGAGGCCATCGCCTACGCGCTCGGGACTGAAGATGATCTGCCTGAGTCTCGAACTGGACAACCGAATCCGCTCTCTCGGCGCGAGGAGCAGATCGCCGTACTCATCGCAGCAGGACTCACCAATCGCCAGATTGCCAGGAAACTCTTCATCGCCGAGCGCACGGCGGAGACGCATGTCGACCACATCCTGAATAAGCGCGGCTTTCACTCACGCGCCCAAATCGCCGCCTGGGTAGCCGAACGGGGAATGACGGCTGCTGCTCCCGAGCACGGTTAACAGCAGGCAACTTGTCTCCAGAAACGTTTCCAGGCCTTGCAGTTGTGACGCTCGGTGGCTATGGTGTTTACCAAGAGCGCCTGCCGCCGGGTCCGGCGCGCACGGCGGCCTCGGCAACCGATGCATCTGGCAAGGAGGGATCGAGATGAGCGAACTGCGACTAAGCCGGCGGGGACTGCTAGGGGCTGGGGCGGCCGGAACTCTCGGTATTTTGGTGGCTCCCCAGGCGGTGCTTGCTCGAGAAGAGGTCGTCAAGCTCCGCTGGGATCTGGCGGTGAACGTACTCGGCGCGGTCGTCCCTGGAGGATCCGTCGTCGCGGACGATGCGGCCACAGACGACGTCATCATCCTGACGGGTTCGGGTTTCGCGAGGCCCCATCAAGGCAAGGCCAGCGGCGGCGGGACGTGGGTGCGAAGGCATTCGGGTTTCTCTTTCGTTGATGCAGGCGTGTTCCTCGTGACGGGGTTCAACAGCTTTACCAACGGCGGGGGCAGCCTTGCCGGGACTGGTGTGACGGATGCCATCGGCGAGCTCGACCAGACGACCGGCGGTGTACTTTCGCTCAACGTGAGCGCCGTCGGCGGCAGCACCCCGCCGTTCACCGCTGTACTGGAGATCCATTGCAGCCTACCCGGGAGCAGCACTACCACGGGAGGCATCAGGCTAGTCATCGCGCAACTTGGGCTGGACTTCGAACCCCCCGAGAAGGGTGGAGGCATCCTAAGTGGCTCGACGCTTTTCCACGTCCTGGAGGGGTCTGTCCTGTCCTCGAGTTCGTGAGACTTTAACATCGCCCTGCCGGGAAACGGTTATTAAGTAGCAGACGACACCATTCTCTGGGTAACCACACAGCAGAGGAGGCGCCGTGTTGCTCAATGATCAACCGCTCTACGTCTTCGCGCTGGGCGATGGCGCTGGCGCGGCGGCAGTTGTCTCGGGATCAAGTCCGTCGCCGGCCGTGCGAGGGTTGTCGATGCAGTACTCGACATTCGGGAGTCCCCGAAAGTCGGTCTCCCGCATGAAGCGCATCCCGAGCTTCTCCATCACTCGGATCGAGGCTCGATGCCGGGCCAGTGTCTCGGCGACAACTCGTGCGGCTCCCGAGGCAAAGGCTCGATCCACGAGCGCGCGAGCTCCTTCCGTGGCGAGGCCCCGTCCCCACGCGAAGCGGTGTAGGCGATAGCCAAGCATGGCTTCGTTCGGTGCTCCCGAACGTGGTGTGAGGTGGAACCAGCCGAGAAAGCGTCCGTCATGCCGATCGATGGCCGCCCAGAAAGCCGCGATCGCTGTACATGTCGTAGTAAGCCAAGAACTGCGGCAGCCGTCGGTTACGAATGAAGTCTTGAAGCCCAGCGCGGTCGTGGGGTGTGACGGCGAAAGGGTCGACATGATTCATGACCTCGGGGTCGGCGTCGAGCGCCATTAGGTCATCGACATCGGCCGCGGTGATTCGTCGCAGCACCAAGCGCTCCGTCACCAGGTAGACGTCGCCGGTCATGTTGTTTGTATTGGAATCGATTCTAAGTATTCCGCCGGGCTCGGCTCAGCTGATAAACATAGACCGACATCGACCCGTCGGCTCCGCACTCCCAGATGAGCGAGGCCGCTGATGGCGTAGACCCTCAGGTTGGCTGGTCGGGCATCCTTTGAGCAACGGCCGCCTCGTCGGGATCCGCGATGCGATCAGCCATAGGTCTGGACATTGCCAGTTTGATCTGCGGGCTCCTCTCCGAAGAGATGCCTTTGGTTCAGCCATTCGGGCATCGATCGCTGCGCGAACGGGCAGCCATGGGCGTTGAGAAGGTGGATCGAATCGAAATAGGGTGGCCATTCCCCTTAGGGCCGTCGTTCAGCGAAGCGGGGCGGCCCCCAGGCCAGCCAATCGAGAACGTGCGTCGGTAGGTCCTTGACGGCATTCTCGGCGAGCTGTTGGGGGAGGTTCCCACACCCGATTCTTATGCCGGAGCTGGCGTTGCGGGCGCCGACGAAGGACGGCCAGCCTCTCTAGACGGGTGGTGGTTGCGCGCGGAGCCTTTTGTGAACGCTGCTACCGCACTGGAACTCCGAGTACGCTACCGTTCGGGCCCGCGTTCGACAGGGTGATGACAAACAGAATGAAACCTACGATCCCGACCAGAATCACGGCTGCTATCAATCGCACGTTCTGACGCTTCATTGAGGCCTCGGGATCCCATGGTTGGGATGCGAGCCCTAGCAACAAGTCCACGTCGCTGCTCCTCCACATGTAGCTTCGATACAAGCTGAACGCTCCCCTTCCGTTTGCTCTCATGAACCGCGCATGTGAAACAGGAAGTACGCCACTATATTCCGGCTTCTCGTTGACGGCCAGTTCGTCAAGCGGGATCGTTTCGCGCAACAGTCCAAATAGGAAGATCTTGCTCACCTGTCCGCCGCTTACCTCGACTCTCATCCCCAGCACATAGGCGCTCGGGAGCAGGCCCAGCGCGATCAAGAACAGACTCATCGGGGCGCGACTGCCCCAGTCCTGGGTGTGCGCGGTGAAGCCATAAACGATGGTCCCTATCCCAATGTAAGTGAAAACATTGAGGAAAAACAGGCTGTAGATGTATTGGCCCACGCCAGGTCGGATCACCGGCCATCTTCCTAATTCCACCAGCATCTCGGCGTCGGACGGGCCGCCCGTCTCGCTCACCAGGTTTCCCTCCCTTCCGGCCCCAAACCGACCTCCTCGCACGGCGAGCGCCCGCGGAGCATAACGCCCGGCCCACCACCTTGGTCACGCACCGGTCGTAGGCTAGGTGAGATTCGTCCATAGATATTGCACGGGGGGATTCTTTTTGCCTCCGCCGCAGTCGTCTCGGTGGGGGCCGCTCTCATCATCGGGAGCGCCAGCGCGCTCGCCTACCAGTCCGGCACCATCGGGTTCGACATCAGCTATCCGCAGTGCGGCACGACCTATCCGACCAACACGCGGATCGGGGCGCCACCGGCCGTGACGCCTCACGCGCGGAGCGCGACGGTGCGTCCGCTGGCGTTCATGACGCAAGCGACAGGGGCCGACGGCGCCCCGCCGGGCCCGGTGTCGCAATCGACCGCGCCGGTGGCTTTGCGCCCCAGTGCGCCCGCCGTTCCAGCCCGCGGATTCGGGATCGTCGGGGTCGACTCGGGCAATCCCTTCATCTCATCGACCCATCCTGGCAACCCGTGCATGGCCGATGAGTACGTCCGCAGCCCAAACCCGGCGCTCTACGTCAACACGGGCTACGACCCGAGCTACGAACAGCCCGATCACACCACCGCGGACTGCACCACGAAATCCAAGGGCGTCCCCACGGACGCCGCGCACCGGCGGGCCTGGGCGGTCGGCTGCAGCGAGGCGCAAAAGGACCTGGCCTACGTTACGGCGCAGGGCATCGCGAACACGGGCGGCTGGTGGCTCGACGTCGAAACCGGCAACAGCTGGTGCGGCTTGCACGGCGTGAGCTGCGACAAGACGCTCAATCAGTACTCGATCCAGGGGCTCATCGATACCCTGCTGGTCAGCAACGCCACGCCGATCGGCATTTACTCGAACAACTACATGTGGCCGGCAATCGTCGGGAGCAACACCGTGCACGGCCAGACGGCGGATTGGTATGCGACGGGACTAACCACCGCCCAGCCCGCCGCGCCGTACTGCTCGAACGCGTACAGCTTCGCGGGGGACCCGGTCAAGTTGGTCCAGTTCGTCCCCGGGTCGATCGACCGCGATCTCGCCTGCTAGCAGATCGTCCCGATGATCGTGCCGATGCCGATGTGCCCCGGATTCGCCGAGTAACCGCGGTTGGTCTGGACCAACACGATGTGCACGATGTCACCGGTGATGACCGGCCCCTTCTGGGTGACGTGGCTCGTGACCAACACGGCCATCACGGACGGGACCGTCTTCGGCGGCTTCGAGCTGTTGCCGGGCCGGGTCGTCCAGGTCTGACCGCACCAGGGTGACGCATTGCCGTTCTCGAATCCTTTGAAGCTCGCCGGCGCCAGGCCGCTGCTGAGGTGGTCTTGCTTCCACCACTGCGCGCCCCACCAGTAGACCGGGCCGCCCGCTACATCCTTTAGATCACTGATGACGAAGCCTCCGCCACCGGGCGCAAACGCCACCCAGGTGACCGTGACCGAGTTCGAGGTCAGCGTACCGGCCAGGTTGGCGACCGTCGCCCGCAGCGTGTCGGTCCCGGTCGAGGCGCTGCTGTAGCTGAAGGTTGCCACCCCATTGGCGTCGCTGACGCCGGTTCCGGTTCGACCGGAATTGGGCCCGGCGGTCACCGCGAAGCCGACCGCGACATCGGAGAGCGGCTGCCCGCAGCTGTTGGTGAAGGTGGCATGGACGGTCGCCGTCATGCCGACGCCCAGAGTCTGGCTGGGTGGGGCCAGTGCCAGTAACGAGCCCTTGCAGGGCGCGCCACCGATGACGGTCCACTGGATCGACTCGTTGCCGATGCAGGTCCCGGTGTCGAGCCCACCGGTGTTGAGCACCCGGCCCGCATCGCTGTAGCTCTGCGTCTGCCCGTTGATGGTGACGTCAACCGTGGGCACCAGCCCGTCGGGCGTGCAGACGCCCACGTAGGAGCTTCCACCAGGACCAATGTCCGAGGTGTCCATCTGCCCGGCGACGCAGCCGGGAGCTTCACCACTGGCTGTCTGCGTCACGATCAGGTCGGCGCCGGGCGCGAGCGTCGCGGGAGTCCAGCCGGTGAAGGTGCAGGTATCGACGTGGACGGCGACCGCGTCGACGGTCACGGTCGCGGACGAGTTGTTCACGATGCGGACGGCGCCGGCGTCGAACACGCAGGCCGACACGGGCGCGCAGCCGCGGAATACCGTGTTCGGTGAACCGGCCCATGGTGTGGGGAAGTTCGCGACATCGGCGCGAAGGCTATCCGCATAACCGACAAAGACCGCGATCCCAGACGAGGCAGAGGCCGGCACAACCGTCGCCAGCGAGCCGAGCACGAGCCCGGCGAACGCGCCGACGATCGCCACTCGTGGTCCGCGACGCCGAAGGCCGTCTTCCACAGACCCTCCCCGCCCCGTGTCCGGGGCACGTCCCTACAGCTTCAACGGGACGGGATGAACGCACCTTTCGGTGCGCGTAACACGGTGTCGAGAAGGGGATGTGAGCTTGCCGTCGCGTCCGTATGACGAAGCCCCGCCGTCCCCAGTCCCTCCCAGAGGAAGAGGTCACCGGTACGGACGGGGGGCGATCCGATGGCCCGCGTCAGCACGGCGATCATCGCGCCCTGGTTGGGCATCGGACCGACCATTATGGTCTGCACGTTCCATCGCTCGATGTCCTGCAATACGCCGGCGGTGTCGAGCGCCGTTGGGTCGGCCCCACCCTGGATGGCAAGGTTCAGCGCATACGACGCGCTCGGCGGCGGATCCAGGTAATTGGGGGCGGAGTCGGGCACGAAGGCGTAGCCGCTCGGCATGGCAAAGCGTATGTCCGCCGTCGCTTGCCAGAGCATGGCCTTCGAATGCGACGCATCGGCGTAGGGGAAGACCATCGCCACGCTGCCGGCCGGCACGTTCGTCAGGGCGGCGCCGCCGAAGTACGCGGGCACGTCGGCCGCGGTGGTATCGAACGGCAGCGCCGGCGCGAGCGGAACGAGCGCCACGAGCAGGGCCAGGGCGCCGACCGCCCGCTGGCGTCGAACCCGCTTGAACAGGGCGTCCACGAAGACGGCCAGCAGCAGGCCCGCGAAGAGGTACACGTAGAGCGTCAACCGCACGGCCAGCAAGTTGGCGAAGAAGGGCACCTCGTTCAGCGCGAGCCACGCGACCACGAAGGTCGCCACTATGGCGGGCACCGGGATCGCCCGCCAGAACAGTGGGATCAAAACCACCAGGAAAATGCTCGGGATGTGGGTGGCATGGCCGGCGACGTGGATGGTGCCGCCCAGCGACAGGGCGCCCAGCAGGGCGGCGACCATAGTTGCCGCGCGGACGGCGGGCCGGTCCCAAAATCGCACGGCGGTGAAGATCAACAGCACGAGCAGCGGAACGCCGAGATAGGCGTCACTCTCGGCGATGCTGCTCCCGGCAAACCGGCCGAACAGGCGCACCAACCGGACGGGTGCCAGCCATTGCTGCTGGTCCGGCGTGACGAAGCTCAAGACGTCGGCCACGTAGGTGTCCTTCGCATGGACGAGTGCCTGGAGGCGTTGCGGGCCAAAGAACTGGATGGCGACCGGGAGCGCGGAGAGCAGGATGAACACGCCGGCCGCCACACCGAGGCCGGCGGCCGCCCGGGGCAGCCGTTCCCGCACCTTCGATGGGTACATGCCGGCCAGCACGCCGATGCCGAGGAGGACGATCAGGCCCGTGGTCGCCAGCACCTCTTCGCCGATGAGGAGCTGCGCCGCGCCCAGCAGTCCGAGGAGCGCGCCCAGTTGCAGGGCAGGCCGGCCCACCCCGATGAGCAGGTCCTCCAGCACCATCAGCATCAGGGGCGGAAGAAACGCCACCGCGATATGGGGATGGCCGAGCAGCTGACCAGCTTGCCGGGCGAGAAACCAAAGAGCGCGCCGCCGAGAGCCGCGGCAGCCGGGTGGGCGACCTTGCGACGCATCCACAGGAATGCCGTCCACGCCGACAGCGCTGGCGCCAGCGTCTCGACCAGGTTGAAGGTCAGCACCGGGCCGAAGAGCGCCTGAACCGGCCAGGTCACCAGTCCGACGAGCAACATGCTGGCGTTCCACATCAGGTTGACGCCGCTCGGATAATCGAGGGCGTGGGTGATGAAGGGGTTCTGGCCGTGCGTCAGCGCATAGGCCGGCCAGCTGAAAAACCACATGAACTGAGGCGGATCCTGACCGATCCCGACGAACTGGTGGGTTGGATCGCGCCATGCTGCCGAGAAGAGGGCGAACGCCATCACGAGGAAAGCGGCGAGTACCCACACCGCGCCCGGCAGGCGGAGCTTAGGGATGAACCTGATAGAGCGTGACGGCGCTATCGACGGCCGCGCCGTGTCCCGCCGCGTGTCCAACTTGCTGATAGTGATCTCCTAGCGTTGACTCGAGCGCCGTGTCCTCTGCCTGCAGGGCATCGTTGGCGCCCAGCGGGCCGAAGATGACAAAGACCCGCCGGTGGCGCGCCGTATAGTCGAGCACGGTTGCGGCATCGAACGGGACGCCTCGCCCGCTGTCCCAGGAGAACCGCCCCGGCGAGTCCGCGTCAAAGTGGGCCGGACCGCGACTCGCCTGCAGGTAATACTCCACCGGAATGGCGCATTGGATGGCAGGCAGGCAGATCAGGCCATCGCCCGGCTGGTAGCGCTGCTCCACCCAGCGCACCGGGTCGGAGAAGTCCTGCACCTGCGCGTACTGGTAGTAGAGGAGCAATTGGGGCCAGGCGACGATGACGAGGCCGACGCCCGCCGCCAGCTGGGCCGCGCGCCACGGCAAGAGGCTGACGCCAAGGCCCGCGAGGAGGCAAAGGGCAGGAACGACAACGACCAGGTACCGGTTGAAGAACAGGTGAAGGTTGAGGCCCGGCTGGGTAAGTCCAAAGCTGATTACAAGCGGGACCACCCACCAGGCCGCGATCGCCACCGCACCGCCCAGCGTATCCGGCCGCGCGCGGACGAGGCGCCCAAACGGACCACGGTTGGCCAGCAGTCCGGGGATGGCGAGCAGGAATCCGGCCGCAGCGGCGGCGATGACAGCGATCTCGTAGGGGTGGCTGCCGCCACCGAGAAAGAGGAGGAACTTTCTGACGTCGATGAAGTGGACCGGCGGCACCCAGACGGGACCACCGTGAACCGCCGCGTCCACGCCGATCGGGACCACCAGCGCGGCCGCCAGGCCAAAGCTCAGGAGGGCCTCGGGCGCGGCGTGACGAACGCGGTCTCGCCAGGGGCCGGGCATTACCAGCAAGGCAACCAGCGCCACCGCCTGGGAGACCAGGACGAGCCCGCTGAAGAGGGCCGCGTACACCGAGAGCACACCGCTGATCACGAAGACGGCCCACCATCGCCGCGACGAGCTCTTGCTGTCGAGCGCCGCCACCAGGGCGTACCAGGACAGCGCCAGGAGGAACAATTCGAGGCTGTAGCTTCGGGCCATTTGCGCCACGATCATCTGCAGGAAGTTCGCCAGGTACAGGCCGGCCGCCACCATCCCGGCCAGCGTGCCGAACAGCCGGCGGCCGATGCCGTAGACGACGACGGACGCCGCCACGGCAAAGAGGGCCGACGGCAGGCGGAGGACGACCTCGCCCGGGGCGATGCCGACCAGCCCGGTGATCCCGAGCCAGGCTTTGAGGATGAGGTAGTACAGGACCATGTTGGACTCTGATCCCCAGATCCAATGCGCGAACAGGCTGCGCAACGGCCGGGTCGCCATGCTGTAGGAGTAGGCCTCGTCGAACCAAGCGCTGAAGCCGAGGCGATGGAAGACGACGACAGCCGAGGCAACCGCGACCACCAGTGGCCAGACGAGCGGATGCGCGAGGACGCGGTGAGTAGAATCGAGGCGACGATGGATCTTGACCTCGTGGTCGTGGGCGGCGCCGGCCACGTTGGGTTGCCGCTGGCGATGTCCTTCGCCGATGTTGGCTGCCACGTCGGGATCTACGATACCGACCTGGCAAAGATCGAGCAGGTCCGCCGCGGCGAGATGCCGTTTCGCGAGCGCGGAGCTGACGAGATGCTCAAGCGCACGCTTGACGGCGGACGGTTGGAGTTGAGCAACGAGGCCGACATCCTTCGACGGACGGATGCCGTGATCATGGTGATCGGAACGCCGATCGACGAGTTCATGAATCCCTCGACCCGCTTGTTTGAGCGGGTCGTCAACGACCTCGCGCCGTGGATACGCAAGAAGGCCCTGGTCATCCTCCGAAGCACCGTGTACCCCGGGACCACTGCCTACGTCAAGGCGCGTTTGCACGAGCGCGGCGCCGAGGTCGACGTGGCGTTCTGCCCCGAGCGGATCGCGGAGGGGTACGCCCTCGAGGAAATCCGGACGCTGCCGCAGATCGTCGGCGCGGACGATGACGCGGCATTTATCCGAACCCGCGCGCTGTTCGAGAGGCTGGACGTCGAAATTGTCCGTACCTCCACCGAGGAAGCGGAGGTGGCCAAGCTCTTGACCAATACCTGGCGGTACATGAAGTTCGCGATCGCCAACCAGTTCTTTCAGATCGTCCACCGGGCCGGGCTCGACCACGCCCGAGTGCTACACGCCGTCCGCCACAACTATCCACGCGCCGCCTACGACCTGCTGGCCGAGAACGAGCGCATCCTGGCGGCGGCCTTCACGCCCGATCACTTCCCAATGGGTCATTCCGCCATGCTCATCAACGAAGGCCTCCCCTCCTACATCATCGACCGGCTCGATCATCGGCAGTCCCTGAGTGGGCGAACCGTGGGCATCCTGGGCATGGCGTTCAAGGCCGAGTCGGACGACCCGCGCAGCTCACTGAGCTACAAGTTGAAGAAACTCGCCGTCTTCAAGGGGGCGCGCGTGCTCTGCCACGATCCCTACGTTCCGGATCCCGAGCTGCAACCACTCGATACTGTGCTCGACGAGTCGGACGTGCTCATCGTGGGGGCACCCCACAAGATGTACAAGGACCTTCCCGTCGATGGTCGCGAGGTCGTCGATATCTGGGCGTCGCTGGACAATTCGATCCGTCTGTGAAGGTCCTCGTGACCGGCGCCGCCGGCTTCATCGGCGGCTACCTGGTACCCGAACTGCTGCAGGCCGGCCACCAGGTGGTTGGGATCGACAACTTCAGTAAGTACGGGCCGGTGGCCCGCAGCTACGATCATCACCCTAACTACCGGCTGGTCCAGGGCGATGCGAAGGATGTGCGCCTTCTCGCCGAACTGGCCGCCGACTGTGACCAGATGGTGGCGGGGGCCGCCATGATCGGTGGCATCAGCTACTTCCATGAGTTTGCCTACGACCTGCTGGCCGAGAACGAGCGCATCCTGGCGGCGGCCTTCCGGCGGCCTTCGATGCCGCGATCCAGGCGAATCGGGACGCACAGCTGCGGAAGATCAATGTGCTCTCCAGCAGCATGGTGTTCGAGTCCGCGACCGTCTTCCCCACACCCGAGGGCGCCCAGCTGTCGAGCCCGCCACCGGTCTCGACCTATGGCTTCCAGAAGCTCGCGTCGGAGTACTTCGCCAGGGGCGCCTGGGAGCAGTACCGCCTTCCCTTCACCATCATGCGACCGTTCAACTGTGTCGGCATCGGCGAGCGGCGGGCCCTGCGCGATGCGGCGGTCATGAGCGGCAACGTCAAGCTGGCGATGAGCCATGTCGTCCCTGACCTGGTGCAGAAGATCGTCAAGGGGCAGGATCCGCTGCACATCCTCGGCGACGGCAGCCAGGTGCGTCACTACACCTACGGCGGTGATCTGGCGCGCGGCATCCGGCTGTGCATCGAATCGCCCGCCGCGGAGAACGAGGACTTCAACCTCTCTACCGCCCAATCGACCACGGTGACGGAGCTGGCCGGATCGATCTGGACGAAGGTGCATGGCAACGGGCGGCCGCTGCAACTCGAGCACGACCCGCCCTTCGAGCACGACGTCCAGCGGCGAGTCCCCGACGTCACCAAAGCCCGCCGGGTGCTCGGATTCGAAGCGAGTACGACCCTGAGCGAGATGCTGGACGAGGTGATTCCCTGGGTCCGGGCAGAGGTCGAGGCCGGCCGCCTCTGATGAGCTCCAGCACGCCCGTGCTCTCCATCGTGATCCCGGTCTACAACGAGGCGGAGAACATCACGCCCGTGCTGCGCGGACTGGCGGCACAGGTGAAAGCTGCCCCGATCGAGACCTTGATCGTCTACGACTTCGAGGGCGACAGCACCGTTCCGGTCGTGCAGCGCCTGCAGCACGAATTCCCGACGCTTCGCCTGCAGCGCAATGATCTTGGTCGAGGGGTTCTCAACGCGATTCGCGCCGGCTTTCAAGCCGCCCGCGCGCCCTACGTCCTGGTGATGATGGCGGACGGCTCGGATGAGCCGCAGGCCATCGACGGCATGCTGCAGCGGGCGCAGGCTGGAGCGGACGTCGTCGCCGGGTCGCGCTACGTCCGTGGCGGTGGCCAGCGAGGCGGACCACGCTTGAAGCGCACCCTGTCGCGCCTGGCCGGGCTGTCGCTCCATACCCTCCACCGGCTGCCGATTCACGACGCCACCAGCAACTTCCGCCTCTACAGCCGCCGGTTGCTCGATCGGGTGACGATTCAATCCACCGCGGGGTTCGAACTGGCCCTGGAGCTGACCGTCAAGGCGCACCGCCTGGGGATGCGGGTGGAGGAAGTCCCCACCGTCTGGCACGACCGCACGGCCGGCCAGAGCCGCTTCCAACTCTGGAAATGGATGCCGCATTACCTGCGCTGGTACCGGCTGGCGTTCGGGATGGGCCGCGCCGACTAGACGATCTGGCGCCGATCGGCGGCCACCGCGCCCCTTGTTATCCTGACGTGTCAGCCCAGCGACGTGAGGAGGATCTCCCAAATGGCCGTCACCGCCCAAGCACCCCCAAAATCCGGAGCCAGCACCACGAAAAAGTGGGTCTGCCTGTTCGAAGAAGGCAACAAGGACATGCGCGACCTGCTCGGGGGCAAGGGTGCCGGCGTGGCCGAGATGACGCGGGCCGGCCTCCCGGTGCCGCCGGGCTTCACCATCACCACCGAGGCCTGCAACGCCTACTACGCCTCGGGCAAGAAGTTCCCCGACGGCATGTGGGATCAGGCTATCGAGGCATTGCACCACGTCGAGGAGAAGACCGGCAAGAAGCTGGGCGACGTCAGGAATCCATTGCTCGTCTCGGTCCGCTCCGGCGCCAAATTTTCCATGCCCGGCATGATGGACACCGTCCTCAACCTGGGGCTGAACCCGCAAACCCTCGAGGGGCTGGCCAAGCTGACCAACGATCGCCGCTTTGCGCTCGACGCCTACCGGCGCTTCATCCAGATGTTCGGCAAGATCGTGCTCGGCATCGAGGCCGAGAAGTTCGAGAGGCGGCTGGAGGCGGCCAAGGAGAAGGCGAAGGTCAAGACCGACCCCGAGCTGAAGCCGGAACAGCTCGAGAAGCTGGTCAAAGAGTTCAAGGACATCATCCTTAAAGAGAGTGGCAAGCCGTTCCCGGACGTTCCGCTGGAGCAGCTCCGCGCCTCGATCGAGGCGGTCTTCTCCTCCTGGAACAACAAGCGGGCCATCGACTACCGCAACTTCAACAAGATCCCGCACGACCTCGGCACGGCCGTCAACGTCCAGACCATGGTCTTCGGCAACATGGGAGACGACTCGGGCACCGGCGTCGCGTTTACGCGCGACCCCAACACCGGCGAGAAGGTCCTGTACGGCGATTACCTGCAGAACGCGCAAGGCGAGGACGTGGTCGCCGGCATTCGCACGCCGCAGCCGATCTCATCGCTCAAGAAGCAGATGCCGGCCGTCTACAACGAATTCCTGACCAACGCCGAGCGCCTGGAGAAGCATTACCGCGACGTCCAGGACCTCGAGTTCACGATCGAGAAGCGCAAGCTCTGGATGCTGCAGACGCGTTCCGCGAAGCGCACCGCGCAGGCGGCGGTCAAGATCGCGGTCGACATGGTCGGTGAGACGTTGATCAGCGAGGACGAGGCGGTGCAGCGGGTCGAGCCCAGTCAGGTGGACCAGCTGCTGCATCCGCGCATCGATCCCAAGGCGAAACCCAGGGTAATCGCCAAAGGCATCGACGCCTCACCCGGCGCCGCCAGCGGCAAGGCCGTCTTCGACGCCGACCGCGCGGAGGAGAAGGCGAAGAAGGGCGAGGCGGTCATCCTGGTTCGGATCGAGACCAATCCGGATGACGTCCACGGCATGATCGCGGCCAGGGGCGTGCTGACCGCCCGCGGCGGCAAGACCAGCCACGCCGCCGTGGTTGCCCGCGGCATGGGCAAGCCGTGCGTCGCCGGCGCCGAGAGCTTGAAGATCGACCTCGAAAAGCGCGTTTTTACGGTCGGCGGCGTCAAGGTCAAGGAAGGGGACCTGCTCACCATCAACGGCTCAACCGGCGAGGTCATCCTCGGTTCGGTGCCGATGATCGAGCCGGCCATCAACAAGGACCTGAACCAGTTGCTGTTGTGGGCGGACGCCCGCCGTCGTCTGGGCGTCTGGGCCAACGCCGACTACCCGCGTGACGCCAAGGTGGCGCGCAGCTATGGCGCCGAAGGCATCGGGCTCTGCCGCACCGAGCATATGTTCATGGAGCAGGAGCGCCTGCCTTTCGTGCAGAAGATGATCCTGGCGGCCGACGAGAAGGAGCGCCGCCAGTGGTTGGCGGAGCTGCTGCCCTTCCAGCGCGAGGACTTCAAGGGCCTCTTCAAGGAGATGCACGGCTTGCCGGTCATCGTCCGGCTGATCGATCCGCCGCTGCACGAATTTCTGCCGAACTACGACGAGCAACTGGTGAAAGTCACGACCATGCGCTTGAAGAAGGCGTCGAAGAAGAAGCTCGAGGTCGAAGAAGCGCTGCTGAAGGCGATCGAGGGAATGCGCGAGCAGAACCCCATGCTCGGCCTTCGCGGCATCCGGCTCGGCTTGCTCTTCCCGGAGATCATCGAGATGCAGGTGCGCGCCATCATCGAGGCGGCCATCTCGCTGAAGAAAAAGAACGTCGACGTCAAGCCCGAGATCATGATCCCGCTGGTCAGTCACGTGAACGAGCTGCAGCGCACGCACGAGACGGTCCTTCGCGTTGTCAAAGAAGTCTTTGCCGAGCAGAAGACCGAGGTCGCGTACAAGTTCGGGACCATGATCGAGATCCCCCGAGCCGCGCTGACCGCCGGCGACGTCGCGAAGGTCGCGGAGTTCTTCTCCTTCGGCACCAATGACCTCACCCAGACGACCTTCGGCTTCTCCCGCGACGACGCCGAGGGCAAGTTCCTGCTGAAGTACGTCGAGGAGAAGATCCTTCCGGTCAACCCCTTCGAATCGCTCGACACCACCGGCGTCGGCCGGCTGATGAAGATCGCGGTCGAGGAGGGCCGTCAGTCCCGACGCGACATGGAGATCGGCATCTGCGGCGAGCACGGCGGCGATCCGGCCTCGATCCGGTTCTGCCACCAACTCGGGCTCAACTACGTCAGCTGCTCGCCCTATCGCGTCCCGGTGGCGCGCCTCGCGGCCGCCCAGGCGGCGATGGAAACCAGGGAGCGCGACCGCTAAGCCGGCTCAGCGGCCGATCAAGGCGACGCCGATGTCGAAGCCCGGCCAGTAGGCGCCCTGCGCCACGAAGGGCGCCCCGCCGAAGGCGTGCAGGCCCCCATATCCATCGAGCACCCAGCCCTGCGGCTTCGCCGCGGTACTGGCGCTACTGAGCACGACGGCGCGGGCGATATCCCAGCCGAAGTAGGGACCAGGCGGGTTCACCAGGGCGGGAGTTCCGGCGCTGGTGAAGGGATGGACGCCGCCATAACCATCTAACGTCACGCCCGAGACGGAGGTTGTCGTGCTCGTCGGATCGAGCGCAACACCGCGGACGATGCGCCAGCCGGGCCAATGGGCGTTGTTGCCGATCGGCGGAGGCATGGCATTGCTTCCAAGCGCAAACGGGTGCAGACCGCCGTAGGCATCCAGGGTGTATCCGCCGGTGCCGTCGCGGAGCAAGGCGATTCGCATGAAGGTGTCCTGACCGGCAACATAGGCGTACCCGGTCGGAGTCGGTGCACCACCAAACGGATGGACGCCGCCGAAGCCGTCGAGCGTGTAGCCCATGGGCTGCTGCGGCGTCGCTGACGGCAGCATGGCGACGTCGCGGGCGATGTCGAAGCCAAAGTACGGGTAGGCGCCCGCCGCAATCACGGGGGCGCTGCCGAATCGGTGCACCCCACCGTAGCCGTCGAGAACGTAGCCTCCGCTGCCGTCCGGCAGCAACGCCGCCGACCGCGCGATCCGCCACCCGGGCCAGTAGGCGGTGGCGCTCAGCGCGGGCGATCCGCCGTTGCCGTGGATGCCGCCGTAGCCGTCGAGCGTGTACATCGCCCGGGAAACCTGGCTGACTCCGGTCAAGGCCAGGACGTCGGTGCCGCTCGGAGTGTTGTCGGTGATGGTGATGGCGCCCGCCCGGGTGCCCTCGCCGGTCGGCCGGAAAATCACGGTCAGCGTGCAGCTGGCGCTCACCGCCAGGCTCGCCGGCGAGATGGGGCAGGTGTCGGCCTCGCCATAATCACCGCTCACCGTGATGCCCGTCATGATCAACGGCCTCGATCCCAAATTCGTGACGGTGTCGGTGAGCGTGGCGCTCGTGCCCGGCCGTACCGTGCCGAAGTCGAGGCTCGCCGGCGTGAACGACAGGGCCGAGGTGGCACCGGATCCGGTGAGACTGACCGCACGCTGGCCGACCGCGGTGTTGTCGGTGACCGTCAGGGTTCCGGTGCTCGTCCCGGTCTGGCTGGGGGTGAAGGTCACGTCGACGGTGCAGCTGGCCGTGGGCGCCAGCATGGTGGGCAACGCCCCGCAGGTGTTCTGCTGCCCAAAGTCCCCGCTGGCCTTGATGGCGGAGATGGCGAGGGATTCGTTCCCGTTGTTGGTCAGCGTCACCTGGACCACGGCGCTGGTCTGGCGGACCACGACCTGGCGGAAGTCGATGCTGGTCGGGCTCAGCTGGTCGCCCGGGCCGGCGGCGAAGGCGACCAGCGGCAGCAACTGCGTCCCCGTCCCGGCGTTGTCGGTAACGATCAGGTTGGCCGCGTAGGGTCCGGCCGTCATGGTCGCAAAGGTGACGCTGATGGGGCACTGGGTGCCGGCCGCCAGGACGTTGCCGGCGCTCGGGCAGGCAGTCGCGTTGGCGCTGAAGGCCGGGTCGCTGGTCGCGATCGAGCTGATAGCGAGCGACCCCGTGCCATTGTTGATCAAGCTGACGGTCTTCGTCAGCCCTGGCATGCCGGCCCGCTCGGTCGAGCCGAAATCAAGCGGGCTCGGGCTGAAGCTGACGTCGGGTGCCGTCCCGGTTCCGATCACGGGCAGGGTCTGCTGGTTGCCTGCGGCATCATCCGTGATGGTCACCATCCCCGTCCGCGCGCCGAGCGCGGCCGGGGTGAAGTGCACCGTGACGTGACAGGACTGGTCGCCGGCCAGCCCGCCAGGCGGGCAGTCGGTCGAGGCGGTGAATTCCGGCGTTGGCGTCGCCAGCACCGCGGTCACCTTGATGGGGAGCGATCCGGTATTGGTTAGCGTCGCCTCTTGCTGCCCCGTCTCCCCCACATTCACATGCCCGATGTCGAGCGGGACGGGGTTGAGGTCGACCGGGTAGCGGGGCTCGGCGACTATCAGCGGCGTGCCGGTGCCGACCGGTTCACCAGGAGTGAGCAGAAGCTGGAACTGTCCCGTCTCATTCGGCGCCAGCGTGGTGCCGGCATTGGCGTTCTCGACCGTCGGGTATTCCTGCGCCACCGTGGTATTCGACCCGTCCAGGTAGGTCATGATGGCGCGGACGCTGTCGACGGTGTCCGATCCGTTGTTGGTCACGGTTCCGCATACCTGGTCGGCCGAGCTGCCCGCCGGGCATGGATCGAGCGTCGTTGCCAGCTGGCTGTGGTAGGGCTGCGAGGTTGCGGTCACGAACGAGATCGACGAAATCGCATAGCCGGTGTATCCGGGGGGCACCGGAATGAGGTCGAGCTCGAACGGCGAGAGCTCGTTGGGTCCCAGGACGTCGACCGTCGCGTAGGTCCAGCTGCTGTCATTTGGCGTCGCGTCGGTCAGCGCGACGTTGATCCGCACCAGCGTCGCGTTGTCCGAGGTGTTGTTCTGCACCTGTCCCACGATATGGACGACGGTCCCGAAGCCCGGTTGCGTCTCGGTCCACTGCGAGGAGGAGACCAACGCGATGCCGGCGGAGGTGGCGGATGCCGGGAGCGGCGCCACCATGAAGACCGGGAGCGCCAGCGCGACGCCCGCGACGGCAGTCAGCGCGCGACGAATCGACGGGCGTGCGGCGTTACGGCGCGGAAAGCCCACCCGGACAGTGTCCGGGGAGCACTCGGTGCGAACAAGGACTCATGGGACGGGAGGCTAGGCACGGGTTGCTGCCTGACCGGGCAATATGGCCGCCCGATCGGGCAACCGGAGCCGACAACGCCTCCCGGCTTCGCCCGGCCCAGCCTTCGCAATGAAGCCGTGGGCGATCCCGTTGTCCCGCACGAGAGGGTTCGAGGGTATCTTCATGGCGCGATCCAGGGTTCATCGACTGCTATTGGTGTCACCTGTTGTTGCCGTTCTCGCCGCCTGCGGAGCGCCGGTCAGTTCCAACCTCCCGGCGCAAGACACGTCGGCAGCCGCGATATTTGACGTCGCCCAGGGGTCAATGCGCTCGGCGTCCTCTTATCACCTGACGATCGCCGGCAAGGATCCGTCAGCCAGGCTGGACGTTTCGGTCGCCGGTCCGGGTCAGCTTCAGGCAAACCTTTCCGAGCCGCAGCAGAGCTTCGCCTACATCGCCCTCGGGAAGGACGAGTACCTCAAAGCCAGCGCCAGCTTCTACGATTCGAATCCGGTCCTAGCCCATAACGTAGCCGACAAGTGGGTGACCCTACCTCAAAGCGGCCTGATCCCGTTATTGGATCTTGCCGACACCAAAAAAGCCGCACGATGCCTTCTCGGCCGGCACGGGACCCTGACCAAGATCGGTACCACGACGCTTGGCGGCGCCCAGGTCGTAGAGATCGATGACCGTGGCGAGCTCGCCGGCACCAGTCCCGCCAGATTCTTCTTTTCGGCCGATGCCCGTCGCGACCTACTGCAGATCGAGCAGACCGGAGTTGGGACAGCCGGTGCCGGCGACGACAGCTGCGGGCCATTTCTTGGCGGCGTGCCAAAAACCGAGGCGGCGTTGAGCACGATCCGGATCGACGGATGGCGCGCCCACTTCGAGGTTGCCCCTCCCGCACAGCCAATCGACCTGACGGCGTCGCCCTACTGCGGCACCCCACTCGGGACCCAGCTCTCTCCCGCGGCGCAACAGTTCCTGCTTGCCGTGTTCGAATTGAATCGTGCCCTGTTTACCGTTTCGCAGAGCTGCGGCTGTGACGGCCAGAACTATCTGCTCCTACGGCAAGCGGTCGCAGCTGAGGTGGCGGCGGACGACAAGTTCGCTGCCGCCCTCCAGCGCATATCGGCGACCGGTCAGTTGAAGGCAGACCTGAACGCTGAGGTGGTGGCGATCTACGCCAGCAACCAACTGTTACGACAGGCGGCCGCGACATCGAACATCTACCAGTACGCGACCTATTCAGATGCCATTGGGCAATCGAAGGGTCAGGTCGTCCAGGCGAGCCTTAGGGTGCGCGCCGACCTCGGACTCGGCTCCTCAACCTGTAGCTTTACGCTGCCCTGAGCTTCCCGAGACGAGGGCTCAGGCCAGGCGTTCTCTCAGGGCCGGTAACAGCCCATCCAGTGGCACCCGCTCCTGGGTCATCTCGTCGCGTGAGCGAATCGTCGCCGCCCGGTCGTTGATCGACTCGAAGTCGATGGTCACGGCGAAGGGCGTGCCGATCTCATCCTGCCGCCGGTAGCGCTTGCCGATCGACTGGGTGTCGTCGTACTCGGTGCGGAAATGCAGGCGGAGCTGGTGCGCCACCTGCGTGGCGAGCTGGGTCAACGGTTCCTTGCGCGAGAGTGGCAGGATCGCGACCTGGATGGGCGCCACCGAGCGATGTAGCTTCAGCACCACCCGCGGTTCGCCGCGGACCTCCTCCTCCCGGTAGGCGTCGAGCATCAGGGTCAGCATCGTCCGGTCGACCCCGGCGGATGGCTCGACCACGTGCGGGATGTATCGCTCGCGAATGATGTCGTCGAAGTAGGACAGATCGCGCCCGGACGCCTTCTGATGGGCGGTCAGATCGTAGTCACCACGGGCCGCGACGCCCTCCAGCTCGGACCATCCGAAGGGGAACTGGTACTCGACATCGAAGGCGCCCCGGGCGTAGTGCGCGAGCTCGTCCTTGCCATGGGCGCGCAGCCGCAGGTTCTCCGTGCGGATCCCGAGCCCGGTGTACCAGTTGAACCGCTGTTCCTTCCAGTAGTCGAGCCACTTCATCTCCTCGGCCGGCGGGACGAAATACTCCAGCTCCATCTGCTCGAATTCGCGGAGCCGGAAGATGGAGTTGCCGGGCGTGATCTCGTTGCGGAATGCCTTGCCGATCTGGGCGATGCCGAAGGGCGGTCGCATGTGGGTGGAATTCAGGATGTTGGCAAAGTTGACGAAGATGCCCTGCGCGGTTTCCGGCCGCAGGTAGACCTGCGTGGCGGAGCTTTCCATCGGGCCCATGAAGGTCTTGAACATGAGGTTGAACTGCTGCGCCTCGGTGAACTCGCCGCCGTCATCCTCGTGACGCGGGCCGCTGACCTGGTCGGCCCGAAAGCGCTGATGGCATTTCTTGCATTCGACCAGGGGATCGGTGAAGTTCTGGACGTGACCCGACGCCACCCAGACTTTCGGATTCATCAGGATGCCGGCGTCGATGCCGACCACGTCGTCGCGCAGCTCGACCATCGCTCGCCACCAGGCCTGCTTGATGTTGTTGCGCAGCGCGACCCCCAGCGGGCCGAAGTCGTAAACCCCCTGGATGCCGCCGTAGATCTCGCTCGACTGATAGAAAAAGCCGCGGCGCTTCCCCAGCGAAACCAGCTTCTCCATCATCTCCCTTCCCCCTTGTGGGGGAGGGTTGGGGCGGGACGTGTCCGGTTCGGTAGCCATCAGCGGATGCTCCGGATGAACTCCAGGGTTTTGAGGCGGCGATCGAGATGGTATTCGAGCTGGGGCTCCAGCGCGTCCTCCACCTCGTGGAGCAGCTCGCCACCCAGCCGCAGCCGATCGTAGAGCGCGGCATCGCCGGCGGCCATCACGCGCAGGACCTTCAACCCGTTCACCGAGACCGCTGATCCGGCCTGGTCGTGCGCGCCGCATCTGCGGCAGAGGACGCCGCCCAGCAGCGGCGAGAACCATCCCGCGGCTTCGGGCAGCGCTTCATTGCAGCCGGCGCAGTCGGCGAGTTGCGGCTGATAGCCGAGCAGCTCGAGGATCCGCATCAAGAACCAGGCGCTCTCGACCCGCGGCGACCGTTCCGGGGTGTTGAGCCGCTCGATGGTCGTCACCACCAGGTCGAAGACATCATCGACTGGGTGCCGCTCCTCGAGGACCTTATCCGCCACCTCGGCCACCAGGCAGGCGTAGGCGGTCCGCTGCAGGTTGCCACTGATGTTGCGGACGTCGCCGCGCCGCTCGGCCTGGGCAACGACGTCGAGGTTTCGCCCTTTGGCCAGCATCATCTGCGAGCGGGCGAAGAGGTCGAGGCTGCTGCCCGAGCGGGCCTTGGCCCGACGCGAGCCCTTGGCGATCGCGGCCAGCTTGCCATACTCGCGAGTGAGGAGCGTCAGGATGCGGTCGGCTTCACCGTAGTCCAGGCGCCGCAACACCACGGCATCGGCCTGGTAAGTCGGCATTCCCGCAATTGTACGGTCGCTCTGAAGCGCGCTCGGCGCTACTGGACCATGAGTTGGGCGGCGATCCTCCAGTTCGGCCAGTACGACGATGGCGAGATGGTGGCGGCTCCGCCGAAGCTGTGCAGTCCACCCCAGGCGTCCATGACCCAGCCCTGGACATTGCCGGTGGTCGCCGCGGGCGACAGCCGCACGGCCTTGGCGAAGTCGTTGCCGGCGAAGTACGGTGCGCCGGTGACGGACGGCGTGAATCCGAAGTTGAACGGGTGCAGGCCGCCGTATCCATCGAGAATGAAGCCCGGCGCGCTGCTGGAGGTGCCTCCGGGCAGAAGCACGACGTCACGGGCGATGCTCCAATTTGGCCAGTAGGCATGGTTGGGGTCGTTGGGTGGCGCCGGGTTGGTGCCGATGCCGAAGGGATGCAAGCCGCCCCACCCGTCCATCACGTAGCCGCCCTCGCCACTACCCACGATGACGACGCGCTTGGCGATATCCCAATTTTTCCAGTAGGGCGTGGCCGTGGTCGCCCCCAGCGGCGGCGCCGCGCCGCCCGCGTGGAATGAGTGCAGGCCGCCCCAGCCGTCGAGCACGTACCCGGACGCCCCGGCGGACGTGGATCCGGGCATGAGCGCGATGTCGCGGGCGATGTCAAAGCCGAAATACGACACGTCAGCCGGGCTCGGCACGGGCGCGCTCCCGAATGCATGGATGCCGCCGTACCCGTCGAGCACGTAGCCGCCGGTGGCTCCCGGCAGGAGCACCGCCGAGCGCGCAATCGTCCAACCGGGCCAGTACGGGGCACCGCTCTGCGCCGGCGAGCCGCCATCGGGATGGATGCCGCCATAGCCATCGAGCGTGTAGACGCCTAACAGGTAGGCGTAGTTGAAGCTGGCCGCGCTGGTGCTGTTGTCGGCGTTCTTCACCGAGACCGGCACCGTGGCGCCGGCCGTTCCGGGTGGCGCGGTGACCTGGAGGGTGGTGCTGTCGACCACGGTCACGCTTGGCGCGGGCGTCGACCCAAACATGACCGAGGCGCCGGCCTGGAAATAGTTGCCGCGGATCGTCACGGTCTGCCCCCCCGCCGGTGCGCCGGTCGTCGGGGTGAGGTCGCTAAACATCGGCTGCACCGCGAGCCGCCTGGCTCCTGTTCCCCAGTTGCCCAGGGTGCCGCTGGCGGCGTACTCGCCGGCCACCCAGATGTCGGCCGGGTTCTGCGGGTCGGGGACGGCCGACGAATAGTCACCCCATCGCCCGCCGGGATACGAGGCGGCACCGGCAAGGATGGGGACCGCGCTGCCGAGCGCGGCGAAGCTCGTCAGGAAATCGACCGCGACCGCCCTTGGATCCATGGTCGAGGACGATTGCGAGTAGGCGATGATGACGTTACCGAAGGCGTCGAGGGTGAGCGCGGGATAGTACAGGTGCCCGCTCGCTACGCTCACGTCGCCATCCAGGTCGACGGTCATCCCCGGCCATTGCGTCGTGTCGATCTTGAAGAGGCGGGCGCACGAGCGCGTCACGGCGTCGCCCTGGGGCACGCAACCGTCATTGCCGGCCAGCCACAACGAGCCATCCTTCCAGCCGGCGGAAAGCAGACGGTCGTCATTGGTCGCGATGCAGCCATTCGTCGGCGTCCCCACGGTACAGGTCGTCGCCCCCGGTTGTTGCGCATTCGGAGGATCGGTCGTTGGTCGGATCGGGGCATCGGTCTCGAACACCTGGACGCCGGCGGGCTGGGATTGATCGACCGTTGGATCGCCGATGGCCACAAGCACACCGAGCGTAGGCGTCAGGACCTGGTTTGGCTGCTCACCGAAGTTGTAGGCCATGAAGGCGCTGGTGGTTGAGGACTGTGAGACCGCCGGCACCACGCTGAAGGCGGCGGTGGTCGGGCCGAACCTGCTGATCCGTGGGCCGGCTTGCCCCGACTCGATCTGGCTTCGGCTCATGACGAGAATCTCGGCGCCATCGAAGGTCACCCCGTCGTAGAGGTCGCAGGCGACCACGAATTTGTCATCGCTCATCCCGAGCTTGGGCTGGTCGCAAAGATCGGTGGTCGACGAGTCGATGATGTGCTTGATCCAGGTGACGTGGCCGGGATCGGTACCGGTTGCGGTGGCGATGTAGGTCTCGAAGCCGAATGGCGCGGCGCTATTCTTGAAGGCGGTCGCCGTCGCGATCCAGGTCGAGGTGGAGGCGTCAAACAGCACCCGCGGATCGGTGATGGCGAAGCCGGCCGGGACGGCGAACGGAAACGCATTGAGGTCGAAGGGGGTGCCGATGGCGACGCCCGTCGCCTTGTCCCAGACCGATCCGGTCTCATTGACCATTTCCAGCAGGGCCACCGTGCCGGCCGCCACCTGGGTATCCGGGGGTTCGACCGATTGGCCGGGGAACGCTGCCTTCTGCTGGTCGCGCGACATCAGCGGAAGCCCGTTGGTGAGTGGCTGGGCCTGCTGCGATGTGCGACCGCTCGCCGACGCGGTCGGCGCCATGGTACGGATCGAGGCGGCGCCCGACGCGGCGGGCGCCTGCTTGGCGGCCTCCAGGGCGGCCCGGTCTTTCACGTGACGCGGCAGCGCACCAGGCACCGCACTGCGCACGGGGGCATTGCCCCGCGTCACTCGCTCGGTCGTAGCCAGCGTCACGCCCGGGGCGGCGTGCCAGGTTCGGGCTGTGCTGGCGGTCGCCGTGGGGGCCGAGAGCGCCATGCCGAAAGACGCCAGGAGGACCGGCACCGCCAGTACGGGTAAGCGCCGCCCTCCCAGGAACCTCATGCCCCGGTGCATCTTAGCGCGACGCCCGCTGGAAAGCAGCGCTTACCGGACTAACACATTGATGGCCAGGTCGGAGCCCCAGTAGGCGCCCGGCGCCACCGATGGCGCGCCGCCAAAGGGATGGAGGCCACCGTAGCCGTCCAGGACCCAACCCTGCGGGTTGCCCGCGATGCTGCTGGGCGAGAGCGCGACCGCCCGGGCGATATCCCAGTTGGCCCAGTAGCCCGTGATCACCGGCGACGCCGCGGGCGTCAGCGACCCGCCGGCGAAGGGGTGGACCCCGCCGTAGCCATCAAGGGTCACACCGGAAACCGCCGCGGCCGTGCTGGTCGGCGTGAGCGTGAAGCCGCGCGCGATTCTCCATCC